>TARA_R100000789_G_scaffold44935_5_pt1 | contig 33766 bp, 36 predicted proteins | sample TARA_R100000789 | Tara Oceans TARA_R100000789 (sample SAMEA2623403) | marine metagenome | biome: marine biome (ENVO:00000447); feature: mesopelagic zone (ENVO:00000213); material: "saline water (ENVO:00002010), including plankton (ENVO:xxxxxxxx)" | depth 450 m
GCACCACGGGTTTGCGTCCGAACGTGTCGGACAGCGGTCCGGTGAACAGCGTGCCCATCCCCATGCCCAACACAAAGATCGTGACCACAAGTTGCACTTGGTTCGGGGACTCGGGGCTCAATTCTGCGGCCATGGTGGGCAGCGCCGGCAACATGGCGTCGATCGAAAAAGCGATGGTTGCGACCAGCATCGCCATCAGCGCGATGAGTTCCACGCGACCCGGCATTGCAGCGGGTTCTGACGCGTCGGTCCGGGATGGTTTGGCGGCGTCGTGGGAAGAGTGCATGGGGGACCTCGGGTGCTGGTCCGCGGCCCTTAACACGCCCCCCGCGAGAGGAACAGATCAACCGGCGGTGTCGGGCGGGTCATCTTTGTTTGCGGGATTGTGAGGATCTTTGTCTTGCCCAAGACGAGCCACCAACCATTCGGTGTGCTCTTCGCGCTTGCGCATGGCAAACAGGCCGAATTGTTGGATCGCCACCGCAAAAATGCCTAGACCCAGCAAAATGAAAACGGTGGTCCCGATTTTGCCCGCCGCCGTCGCCGGCACCAGTTCGCCGTAGCCCACGGTCGACAGGGTCACCACGGAAAAGAAATAGGAATCCAGCCAGCTCCAGCCTTCGACAAAGTGAAAGAACACGGTGCCCAATGCAACGATCAGCGCCATCGTTAGAAACAGGGTCAGAAGGCGCAGTCTGCTCATGCGGCGGGATTGGCCCCCGCGCGCAGTTCGTCAATCACGCGGCGCCACAGTTCGGGCGGTTGCGCGCCGGGAACAGCATGGCGTCCCGCGATGATGAAGGTGGGGACTGAATTGACCCCCATACCCCGCGCCGCTGCGTCCCGTTCTACGATTTCGCGCCGGTCTTCGTCGGAGGCCAACAGACGAAGGATCAGGCTCGCGTCCATGCCCTGTGCGTCGGCCACGTCAGCCAGAACCTCGGAGTCGCCGATGTCGCGCCCTTCGACGAAATAGGCACGGAACAGAGCGGACACCACCGCCGTCTGACGCCCCTCGATCTCTGCCCAGTGGATCAGGCGATGCGCGTTGATCGTGCTCGGCGTCTTTTCGATCGCGTCCAGATGCATGGGCAGTCCGGCCTGTTCGGCCGCGCCGTGCACGGGCATATAGGCCTGAATGGCGCCGTCCTTGCCACCGAACTTCTGTTCCAGATAGTCGCGACGCCCCATCCCAGCGGCGGGCATGTCGGGGTTCAGCATGAACGGCAGCCAGCGGATCTGGAACGGATGGTCGGGGTAGTCCTGCAACGCACGGTCAAGATGTGCCTTGCCGATATAGCACCACGGGCAGATGGGATCGGAAAAGATGTCGAGCTGGATCATGGGGACCTCTTATTTTCTTCCTAGATGGCACGCACGCGGCGCAAAGTCGACGTTTCGTCGTCCCTAGCCGATCACATGCGACCGGAGCCGGTTGCGCAACAGCTTGCCATTCGGGTTACGGGGCAGGGCATCGACGCGGACAAAGCTGCGCGGACATTTGTAGCGCGCCAGCCGCGATGCGGCCTCTGCCTTCAATGCGTCCTCGTCCAGATCCTGTTCCGCAGTATAAAAGGCAACCACAAGACGCACGTCCTGTTTGATCGAAATATCCGTCACCGCCAGTTCGATCACGCCGGGCAGCCCCGCCAACGCGGCCTCGACCTCTAGCGGAGAGACGCGGTAGCCGCCGGCGTTCATCATGTCGTCATCGCGGCCCAGATAGGTTACATGGCCGGCCGCGTCCATCGTGCCGCGATCTCCGGTCAGGAACCAGTCGCCGCTGAATTTCTCGGCCGTCGCCTCGGGCGCGCCAACATAACGCAACATCAGGCCCGGATCAGTGCGGGCCACTGCAATCACGCCTTCGGTGTTCAACGGTGCGGGCTTGCCGTCGTGGTCAAGAATGGCCACCCGCCGCCCGGGTTGGGGACGGCCAAGGGTGCCCGTGACGGCGGGCACACCGGGTGCGGCAGAAATGAAGGTCGAACATTCCGACATGCCGTAGGCTTCAAAAATCTCGGTGCCGGTCGCTTTGCGCCAGCCGTCGCGCAGCGCGCTGGACAGTTTTTCGCCCGCCGCCAGCCCGTGCCGCAGGGCGGGCATTGGCGGAATCGGGAATTTCAGCATCTGCCGGTAGACCCCCGGCGCAGCGGCAAAAATTGTCGCCTCGTACCGTTTCATCAGCAAGGCCAGTTGTGCCGGATCGCTGCCAGAATCGGGGATCAACGCTGTGGCGCCCTGTGTCCAAGGGTCCATCAGTCCGGTGCCCAGAGTGTAGGTCCAGTTAAAGGCCCCCGCATGCAACAGACGGTCCTCAGGCCCCAGCCCGTACCAGCCGTCCATCATCATCTGCCGGGACCAGATCGCGCGGTGGGCATGGCCAACCGCGCGCGGTGTCCCGGAGGTGCCAGAGGTGTAGATGATATAAGCCAGCCGCTCTGGATCTCCCAAGGCGTAGTCGGCGGGCGGCAGATCGTGCCATGCCTCATAGGTGTCCGGTCCGAAAACCGGCAGGTCCGTGTCCGGGCATGGGACGTTTTCGGCACGAAGAATGGCCTTTGGTGCAAGATGGTCGATAATCTTGGTCACTTCCGGCACAGTCAGCTGTGACGAGGTCGGAACCGGCACGATGCCAGCCGCGATGGCGCCAAGGTAGGCAATCGGAAAATCGACGGTATTGCCCAGCCGCATCAGCAGGATGTCACCCGGTGTCAGGCCCGCGCGCAACAACCCCGTGGCCGTTCCGCGCACCGCCGCCGTCAAGCGGGCGTAGGACCAGCGTTGCGCCCCGGTTGGCCGGACCACCGCCAGCGCGATCTTATCGGGCACGGCAGTACCGGCCGCCAGCACATGGGCGGCCAGGTTGAAGTTGGGCGGGCAGGGCGCAAAGGCCCCCTCATCATAGAGCGATACGGTCATGGACATGACGCTTCGCGTAGCCCGCAATGCGCCCGCCTGCAAGGGGCGCGCTTGCAACACTGCGGGCACCGTCCTATAGCACCTGATTATGTCGCGAGATCCCAAATCCCTGATCCGCATCGCCCGCGAGTCCGGCGACGCGCCCCAGCCAGAGCCTCTGGACCTTGGCCACCGCGTGCGCGAGTTGCGCAAAGAGCGCAACTGGACACTGGAACAGGCCGCGCGTCAGGCGGGTTTGGCCCGGTCCACCCTGTCCAAGATCGAGAACGGACAGATGTCGCCGACCTATGACGCGTTGAAGAAACTCGCCGTCGGGCTGGAGATCTCTGTGCCGCAGTTGTTCACTCAACCGCAGCAGGAAAAGGTCAATGGCCGGATGGCCGTGACCCGGTCGGACGCAGGGCAGAGCCATGCCACCGCAACCTACGAACACGAACTGCTGGCCGAAAGCCTGACACGCAAAAAGATGCTGCCGTACCGCGCGCGTGTCCGCGCCCGCAGCATGGAAGAATTCGATGGCTGGGTGCGCCACGACGGTGAGGAATTTCTTTATGTCCTGACCGGCGTTGTCCGGCTGTACACGGAATTCTACGAAGCTATTGAGATGAAACGAGGCGACAGTGCCTATTATGACGCGACCATGGGGCACAACGTCGTGTCGGTGTCGCCCGAGGATGCGAGTATCCTCTGGGTGACATCGCTGGGCTGACCTGTTCTTGTCTGGGCCGTTACTGGCTGGCCAGTTCGGTCGCCCTCCGCGCCAGATCCTCACGGTGCATGAAATCCTGCAACGCGTCACGGGCCTCTTCGACGGTCAGTTCATGCATGTCGGCGATGTGACGGGTCAGCGCGCGACTGTCGCGTGGTGGGTCCGCCAGACGACTGCGGTCCAGCGCGGGAAACCAGGTTTGCAATTTGCCAACCGTGTGGTCCCAGTTTGCCGAAAGCTCATGCCAGTTCATGTCAGGCGCTCCTTCATGTCCGCCGACTCTGAAATGTATCTTTTTTGTTAACGTCGAAAAAGGGGCAAGCGGTCGCATGTCGTACGACCAAGGGCCTATTGACCGGACATCGCAGTCACCGTTGCGCCGCAGCCCCTGACAGGCGGCGACGCAACAGGGCAGATCAGCGTTCGGGCAGCAACCCGCGCGGGCTGAACCGCAATACCATCAACAGGATCACCCCCATGGTCAGCAGGCGCATGTGCTGCACGCTGTTCAGAAGATGCGCCTTGAGGTTGGAATCGTCGGGCATCCAGCTTGTGACCCAGGTCATAAAGCCGGGGCCAAGCGTTTCGACCTGCACCCAGAGGAACCAGATCAGGAAACCGCCCAGCACCGCGCCCAGATTGTTGCCCGATCCACCGACAATCACCATCACCCAGATCAGGAAGGTATAACGCAGCGGTTGATACGACGTCGGGATCAACTGCCCGTCCAGCGTGGTCATCATCGCGCCCGCAATCCCGCAGATGGCAGAGCCAAGGATAAAGACCTGAAGGTGGCGATAGGTGACGTCCTTGCCCATGGCGCGCGATGAGGTTTCATTGTCACGGATCGCCCGCATCATCCGGCCCCAGGGCGAATTCAGCGCCAGTTGCGCCAGCACCAGCAGGATCACCAGCACAACGGCGAACATCAGCCCGTAACTGATCTTGATATACAGCGTCGAGGCGGCGGTGGCATCCAAACCAAAGCCCGCCGCACGTTCCACAAAGGCGGGATCGTTTTGCAGTTCTATGGCATCGGGCACCGGGCGGGGCAGGCCTGAGACGTTCTTGACGCCGCGTGTCAGCCATTCCTCATTTTTCATGATGGCAATGATGATTTCGGCGATACCCAGAGTCGCAATGGCCAGATAGTCCGACCGCAGTCCCAGCGCCGTCTTGCCGATGATCCATGCGGCCCCCGCGGCCAGCAATCCGCCGACCATCCATGCGATGACCACTGGCAGGCCCAACCCGCCGAGAAAGCCGGTCCCGGCGGGGTTCACCGCCTCGATGGCGTCCACGGCAGGGTCACGGACCATGCGGTACAGGACAAATCCCGCGATCAGCAGCGCCGCTGCCAGATAGCGGTTCTTGGTCTTTTTCCACGCAAAGAAGGTGACGATGATGGTGCCCGCACCAAGGATCAGCGCAAACAGTGCCCGCACGCCCCCTGCGGCCCAGGCCTCTTGCACCGGATCGACAGAAGTCAGCACCACGGCCATGCCGCCAAGGGCGACAAACCCCATGACACCGACATTGAACAGCCCGGCGATGCCCCATTGCAGGTTCACCCCCAGCGCCATGATGGCACTAATCAGGCCCATGTTCAGGATCACCAGCGCAAGGTCCCAGCTTTGGAACATGCCTGTGCCGATGATCAAGAGGGCCACAAGGCCAAACAGAGCGGCGGTTCGGATCTGGTTGCTCATACCGACTTCCCCTTGAACAGGCCCGTGGGCTTGAACAACAGCACCACCACGAGGATCATAAAGCTGACTGCGAATTTGTATTCGGTGGCCATGAGTTGCACCAGGCCGGACGGCTCCAGCGCGTCAGGCATCAGATAGACCAGCACCTTTTTCCAGGCATAGGTGATTGTCACCTCTGAGAAGGCGATGACAAAGCCACCGGCAATGGCCCCAAGGGGCGAGCCAAGCCCGCCGACGATGGCGGCGGCAAAGATTGGCAGCAACAACTGGAAGTAGGTGAAGGGTTTGTACGACTTGTCGAGCCCGTAGAGCGTGCCAGCAATCGTGACCAGCGCCGCCACGATCAGCCACGTCACCATAACCACCCGTTCCGGGTTGATCCCCGAAAGCAGCGCCAGATCCTCATTGTCGGAATAGGCGCGCATGGATTTTCCGGTGCGGGTCTTGTTGAGGAACCAGAACAGCGCGATCACCACGATGATTGCGGTGATCACTGTCAGACCCTGCGTGGTCTTGATGCCCAATCCTTCATCGAGGCCAGTCATCTCCTTGAATTCTCGGACATTTATGATGAACCGCTCGCCATCGGCGAACCTTTGGTCATCGGTGCCAAGAATAAAGCGCGTCAACCCGTTGTAGATGAACATCACCCCGATGGAGACGATCACAAAGACCACCGGCTTGGCCTTTTGGCCGCGGTAGAAACGATAGATGCCGCGATCGGTGATCAGCATCAGGGCGGCGGTCCCGGCGATGCCGAAGGGGATCGCCAGCAGCGCCGTCGGCAGTGGCCCCAGATTGATGCCCCACGACTGGAACAGCCATGTGAACAGGATCACAACCATCGTGCCAAAGGCCATGGTGTCGCCGTGCGCAAAGTTGGAAAAGCGCAGGATACCATAGATCAGCGTCACCCCCAGCGCCCCAAGCGCCAACTGGCTGCCATAGGTCATCGCCGGGATGAGAACGAAGTTGGATAGCGCCACGATGGCGTTGATAAAGTCCATCAGGTGTTGCCCTCGTTGGTCGGCCGCGCGGTTGTTCCGGCGGCTCTTGTTGTGTGTATGTCGGTCATGCGCCCAGTCATTTGAACAGTCACTCTGTGACCACGCAGGCGCCGTGATAAGTCACCACCATCAGTGGTTCGGCGAATTGAACGCTTAGTTTGGCAATGCCGTCCGGTGTCTGGCTCAGCAGATAGCTGCCGTGCGTGTCGGAGGCATTGATCACCAGCAGTCCGTTGATGACCCGCGCAGTGCCATTGGCGGGGCCGGTGCCCAGATCCAGCACCACGTCGCCGGGCATCTGTTGTGGCAGGTCGACGTCGTGTCCGAACTGGGCAAAGGTGCAGGCCTCTTCTTCGAGGCATTCGACGGTGTAGCTGCACGACATCAGCGCGGCACCCTGTTCCTCGATGATGTCGGCAGAGGCGGCCGCCGCGCATCCTGTCAGGCCAAGGGCCAGAATCCGTTTTCGCATCATCCGGTCTCCTTGCATCTGCCCAGCCATGGCGTGTCACCCGCATCGCTCAACCGCGCCGCACCGTCACGGTTCACGGTCAGCAGCCAACCCCGGTCAGGCGACCAGAATCCGCGCTGTCCGGTCTCTGAGAGGATTGCCTCGGCGGTAAAACCTCCGTCGCTCAGCGTCACCCGACTGACACGCCTTTGCGGCGGCTCGGCCCGGTGCAATGGCGGCGCAAAGCTGGCGGTGTCCAGATCGAACCGCAGCGACAGGCTGTCTTTGCCCCGCGTCAGATCGCAGTCATAGCTTTCAACGCCGGCCCGCGCGGGACTGTGCAGCGCGCCCAGCAAGAGCGACCCCAGTACCGCGTGTTCCACGGCCCGCACCTCAGCCCCCCAGAAAGCTCTTGCGGACTTCCGGATCGGCCAAGAGTTCCTTGCCCGTGCCGGTGAAGGCGTTGCGCCCCTGGACCAGAACATAGCCCTTGTCCGCGATTTCCAGCGCCTGCCGCGCGTTCTGTTCCACCATCAGGATGGAAATGCCGGTGCGCGCCACCTCGATGATGCGATCGAACAGTTCGTCCATCACGATGGGCGAGACCCCGGCGGTGGGCTCATCCAGCATCAGAACCTTGGGTTTGGTCATCAGCGCACGGCCCACGGCGACTTGCTGACGCTGCCCCCCCGAAAGTTCGCCCGCCGGTTGGCGGCGCTTGTCGTGCAAGATCGGGAACAACTCGTAGACCTGTTCCATCGTGGTGCGGAAATCGTCCGTTCGGATGAAGGCGCCCATCTCTAGGTTTTCCTCGACGGTCATCGAGGTAAAGATGTTGGAGGTCTGCGGGACAAATCCCATGCCCTGCGCCACCCGGTCCTGCGGCGTCAGCGCGGTGATGTCATGACCGTCCAGCCGCACGCTGCCGGACCGCACGTCCAGCATGCCGAACACCGCCTTCATCGCGGTGGATTTGCCTGCGCCGTTGGGGCCGACGATCACCGCGATCTCACCCTTGTCGACGGCGATGGTGCAATCATGCAGGATGTCCGGCCCTTTGCCGTAGCCGCCGGTCATGGTGTCGCCAATCAGGAATGGACCACCGGGCGCATCCTTGATCGGACCAGATTTGCGGGTCGAGTCGATCTCGCTGGGTTTGCCCGCGCGCGTGATCGAGGCGTCCTTGTTGCCACGGTCGTTGTGGTATGGGTTGTCGCTCATGCCTGCGCCACCTGGTCCTTGTTCTTCAGTCCGGTGCCCAGATAGGCCTCGATCACCGCATCATTGGCCTTGATCTCATCCAGCGTGCCTTCGGCCAGCTTTTTGCCTTCGGCCATGACAATGACCGGGTCGCAGATGCGACCGATGAAATCCATGTCATGTTCGATGACGCAGAACGTATAGTCGCGTTCCTTGTTCAGCCGCACAATCGTGTCCGCGATGGTGTTCAGCAACGTGCGGTTCACACCGGCACCGACCTCATCCAGAAACACGATCTTGGCGTCGACCATCATGGTGCGGCCCAGTTCCAACAGCTTTTTCTGACCGCCGGAAATGGCTCCGGCGGGGTGATCCGCCAGATGCGCGATGGTGAGGAAGTCCAGAACCTCGTCCGCCTTGGCCCGCAGCGCGCGTTCCTCTTCGGCGATGCGTTTTCGGCCAAACCATGTGTTCCACAGCGCCTCACCGGATTGCCCGCCCGGCACCATCATCAAGTTCTCGCGGCAGGTCATCGAGTGGAACTCATGCGCGATCTGGAAAGTGCGCAGCAGTCCTTTGTGAAACAGTTCATGTGGCGGCAGGCCGGTGATGTCCTCACCGTCCATCGTCACCGTGCCGCTGGTTGGTTCCAGCGCACCGGCGATCACGTTGAACAGTGTTGTTTTGCCCGCGCCGTTTGGCCCGACAAGCCCGGTGATCGACCCAGTGGCGATCTCAAGCGAGGCACCGTCGACGGCCCGGAACGCACCGAAATGACGGTGCAGGTTATCCACCTTGATCAAGGATTATCCCCCAAGAGCGCCGCCCGCAGGGGTGGCGTCCTCAAATAGCGAAAAAAGCAGCCCGACAGATGTCGGACTGCTCTTGTCACGGTTCCGGTTTACTTGAACGAGACGGTTTCCGCAGCACCACCTGTGATGGTGTAGTACTTGTAGCTGCCGGCGGCTTCACCCGGTCCGATCAGCTCGACACCCGATGCGCCGACATAGTCGATGTCGCCACCACCGGCGAGGATTTCCATCGCCTTGCCCAGTTCACCCGGCAGGATTTCTTCACCCGGCGCGTTGGCAACGTCCAACAGGTTGGCTGCAATCGCCTCGGATGTGGCCGCGCCGCCCTTCATCATCGCCAGAGCGATAAGCGCTGCGGCGTCGTAGGATTCACGGGTATAAGAGCTGTCGCCCTGAATGCCCGCTGCTGCGGTGATTTCGCCAAACGCGTCCGCGCCTGCGCCCTCGGCCCAAGGCACCGTACCGATCGACCCTTCAAGCGCGTCGGCGAGTTCGCTGAACAGGGTGTCGCCGTACATGCCGTCGCCCATGACATAGGTGTCAAACGCACCGGTGTCATAAGACGCCTGAATGATGCCTTTGCCGCCTTGGTCAGTATAACCCAGAACGATCAGGGCCTGACCACCAGCAGAGGCAAGCGCGCCGATTTCGGCCGAATAGTCAGCCTTGCCGTCGTCATGCGGTGCGGACAGGGTAATGGTTCCTGTGTAGGACGAAGCGAACGCATCGGCAAAACCCTTGCCGTAGTCGTTGTTGGTGTAGGTTACCGCGACTTCGGTGATGCCCTTTTCGGCGAGAATCTCGGCCAGAACGGCACCCTGGCGGGCGTCCGACGGCGAGGTGCGGAAGAACAGGCCATTGTCCTCGGCCGTCGACAGCGCGGGCGACGTGGCGGAGGGCGATACCATCGGCACACCGTTCGGCACAGCGACGTTCGACAGAACCGCGCCGGTCACACCGGAACAGTCGGCGCCCATGATCGCGACAACACCTTCGGTGGTGACCAGACGTTCGGCTGCGGCGGTGGCGGCGGCGGCGTCGATGCAGGTCGAATCCGCGCGCGACGGAACCAGCGTCACGCCGTCCAGAAAGGTGCCCGACGCGTTGACTTCGGAGATCGCCAGTTCGGCGCCGTCGGCCATCGCGGGTGTGATCGATTCAATCGGGCCGGTGAAGCCAAGGATGATGCCGATTTTGGCTTCGCTTGCGTGGCTTTCTGCAAATGCGGCAGAAGCGACGAGGGTGCAGGCCGTGGTGGCCATCAGTAGTTTTTTCATTGTGAACTCCCGTGTTGGATCTTGTGTCCTAGCGCGAGCCTAAGCAGGGTTTTCGGAAAAGGAAAGGCCCCTTGAAGGCGGCAGTTTCTTCGGCGCGTGCCCTTGCCCGATCCAGCAGAGCCGCCATATCGCAAGGGAAACAGGAGGCGCAAACATGATTCTCAAACATGCCGCTACGGCACTTTCCGTCTGCTTGGCAGGTCCGCTCACCGCCGCTCCGATTCAGACCTCTGCCGGTCCCATGATCACCGAACCGATGGTGCAGGATCTGGGCACTCCGTGGGCCTTTGATTTTCTGCCGGACGGCTCAATCCTTGTGACCGAACGCGAGGGCGCGCTTTTGCGAATCGACGGGGACACCCGGACAGAGGTGCGCGGCGCGCCAAAGGTTGTGGCAGACGGGCAGGGCGGTCTGCTGGACGTTCTGGTGCCGCGGGATTTTGCCACCAGCCGCGAGCTGTTCTTTACCTATGCCAAGCGGCAGGGATTTCGCGGATCCGGTACAGCGGTCTACCGCGCGCGGCTGTCAGAGGACGGCACCCGGCTGGAAGACGGCACGACGATTTTCGAGATCGCGCGCGGAACGGGCGGGGGATACCACTTTGGCTCTCGTCTGGTTGAGGGATCGGACGGCCATCTGTTTCTGACGGTGGGCGACCGGGGCGACGGGCCCAAGGCGCAGGACCTGTCGATGCACAATGGATCGGTGCTGCGGATCACCCGCGACGGCGCGCCCGCGCCGGGCAATCCGTTTGTCGATACGGATGATGCGTTGCCGGAAATCTGGTCCTACGGTCACCGCAATCCACAAGGCGCCGCGGTGGACGCCAGCGGGCAGCTTTGGGCCGTGGAACATGGGGCCAAGGGCGGCGATGAGGTCAACCGGATCGATCCGGGCGTCAACTATGGCTGGCCGGTGATCTCTTACGGCGTTGATTACGATGGCAGCAAACTGGGGCAGGGCACGGCCAAAGACGGCATGGCGCAGCCTGTGCATTACTGGGATCCTTCCATCGCGCCCTCGGGCATGGGGTTCTACGACGGCGATGTGGCGGACTGGTCAGGGAATGCCTTTATCGGCTCGCTCAAGTTTGACTATATCTCTCGGCTGTCGGGCGACCCGCTGACAGAGGTCGAACAGATCAAGAGCGATGAGACCCTGCGCGTGCGTGATGTGGACACCGGACCGGATGGGGCGCTGTGGTTCCTCAGCGTCGGCAATGGCGCGCTGTACCGGCTGGTGCCCGCCGCCGACTGACCCCCGCGCGGTGCGTTTGGGTTCCGTAAACCTGTGGGCGGCATGTTCGCCCGTGGTACCACCGAAAACAGGATCAACGCCCCTCATGGGGGCCTTTCGATCTGCGCGGAACGAAGGGGCGACGCCCCAAAGGCACCCGGTTTGACATCCGGGTGGCATGATCCAACCGGCGGCCGCCGTTCTTTCGGACACACTACCTATCAGACAAACCCGTCCAAGGCCCCGACCTTGTGAGGGGCATCAGTCTTGCGCGACCATCACCCGGCTGTAATAGGCGCTGTCGCAAACCTCATACCCGCCATAAAGGTAATCGCCGATCTCGGTGCGATCATGGGTAAACCCCAGCTTTTCCAGCAGCCGGATGGACCCAATGTTGCGCGGGTCCAGATCGGCGGTCAGGCGCGTCAGGTCGGGGCGGCGGCGGGCGATCTCGATCAGGATGGCGGACATCGCCTCATAGGCCAGACCCTGCCCCCAATAGTCCGGGTTCAGGATATAGCCGACCTCGGGGTCGCGCCACATCCCGGCCTTCCCGATGCAGCGGCCGTCCTTTTCGAGGATGTATTCAACGCGCCCGTCATGCCCGTAGCCGTTCATGAAATAGCGCAGGAACTCCGCTGTCTGAGCAATATCGTCATGCGCAGGACGCGACCAATAGCGCATGACACTAGGGTCCGACAAAATCCTGTGCAACGGCTCCAGATCGGTCAACCGACCGGGCCGCAGCAACAGCCGCTGTGTCCGGATCATACTGACAGCCGGGTGGCCTGCGCGCCGCGTTCCCGGTACGGCGTCGTCTTGTAATGCGCGCGGTAGCATTTCGAGAAATGCGAGGGCGAGGCAAAACCGCAGGCCAGCGCCACGTTGATCACGCTCATTTCCGTCTGCATCAACAGGTTGCGCGCTTTTTGCAGCCGCAGTTCCATGTAGTAGCGTTTCGGGGAGCGGTTGAGGTAACGCCGGAACAGCCGCTCCAGCTGACGGGTCGACATGCCCACATCCTTGGCAAGGATCGCCGGGCTGATCGGCTCCTCGATGTTGGTTTCCATCATCTGGATGACCTGGCTCAACTTGGGGTGGCGCACGCCGATGCGGGTGGGCACTGACAGGCGCTGGGTGTCCTGATCTGTTCGGATCGACGAATAGATCTGTTGATCGGCGACGGCGGTGGCCAACTCCTCACCGTGATCATTGGCGATGATCTGCAAGAACAGGTCGATGGAGGATGTGCCGCCCGCCGTGGTCAAACGGTTGCCGTCGATGGTGAACACCGATTTGGTCAATTCGACCTCATCGAACTCTTCGGCGAAACTGTCCTGATTTTCCCAATGGATGGTGGCGCGTTTGCCGTCCATCAGCCCGGCCTTGGCCAACGTATAGGTCGCGGTGCACAGCCCGCCCATGGTCAGACCCTTGCGCGCCTCACGCCGCAGCCAGCTGAGCAGTCGCTTGGTCGTGGACTGCTGTACCTCAGCTCCGCCACACAGGACAATGGTGTCATCGCGGTGCAATTCGTCCAGCCCGCCGTCCAGATGAAACACCGTTCCGGTGGAGCAGGTCGCGGTTTCGACGCTTTCGCCAACAACCCGCCAGTCATACAGCTCTTTTTGTGACATGCGGTTGGCCAGCCGCAGACAATCCAGTGCGGCGGCAAAGGACAACATTGTGAAATTGTCCAGCAGAACAAAGACAAAGCGGCGCGGCTTGGGCGGCACGCTGTCGATTTCGATGACCTGGCGCTGCGGCGGGGGAAACATGGAAAGCCACCTTCCTGATCGGGTTGCGGACTGTCGTCCGCGATAACATCATGGCACATGGGCAGAACTCCCCGGCAGCGTCAAGACATGTCGCAAACAATTGCCTGACATCCGGGTGCTGCGATGTTCAGAGCGAGGAACGCATCGCCCGGTGCGACCTGTCAGAGTCGGCGTGTTCACACGGTGCGGCTTTTTCGGGCAAATCATCGCTGGTCAGGGGCGAGTTGGTGACTTATACAGCCCATCCGTTAGCGCTCGAAATGATGAACCGGAGAGACACGATGACCGAGTGGCAGAAATCGAACTGGCGTAACAAGCCGCGGGTTCAGATGCCTGAGTATACGGATCCCGAGGCCCTTGCCGCTGTCGAGGCGCAGGTGGCCAAGTATCCGCCGCTCGTCTTTGCGGGCGAGGCGCGCAGACTGAAACAGCATCTGGCTGCTGCGGGCCGCGGTGAGGCGTTCCTGTTGCAGGGCGGCGATTGCGCCGAAAGTTTTGAACAATTCTCGGCCGATGCGATCCGCGACACCTTTAAGGTGATGCTGCAAATGGCGATGGTGCTGACCTACGGGGCCAAAGTTCCGGTGGTCAAGGTGGGCCGCATGGCCGGGCAGTTCGCCAAGCCGCGCAGCGCCCCGACCGAGGTCAAGGATGGCGTCGAGTTGCCCAGCTACCGGGGCGACATCATCAACAAGCTTGCCTTTACGCCCGAGGCGCGCATTCCTGATCCGCGCAACATGTTGCAGGCCTTCACACAGGCGGCCGCAACGCTGAACCTGCTGCGCGCCTTTTCGACCGGCGGTTACGCCGATGTCCATAAGGTCCATCAATGGACGCTGGGCTTTACCGAAAGCGAAAAGGCCGCGCGCTACCGCGAGATGTCGACCCGTATTCAGGACGCACTGGATTTCCTCACCGCCGCAGGCGTGACCGGCGATCAGGCGCATACGCTGCACACGGTCGACTTCTACACCAGCCACGAGGCACTGTTGCTGGAATACGAAGAGGCACTTTGCCGCCAAGATTCGACTTCTGGCAACTGGCTGGCAGGCTCGGGTCACATGATTTGGATCGGCGACCGCACCCGGCAGCCGGACGGCGCGCATGTGGAATTCGCACGCGGCGTGCTGAACCCGGTTGGACTGAAATGCGGCCCGACCACCACGCCAGAGGATCTCAAGATCCTGATGGCCAAGCTGAACCCCAAAAACGAAGAGGGCAAGCTGACACTGATCGCACGCTTTGGCGCGGGCAAGGTGAGTGAGAAACTGCCGCCCCTGGTCAAGGCCGTGCAGGAAGAGGGCGCCAAGGTGACATGGGTCTGCGATCCGATGCATGGCAACGTCATCAAATCGGCCTCCGGCTACAAGACACGTCCCTTCGATTTGATCCTGCGAGAAGTGCGTGAGTTCTTTGGCGTGCATGAGGCCGAGGGCACCATTCCCGGCGGCGTGCACTTCGAGATGACGGGTCTGGACGTGACCGAATGCACCGGCGGCGTGCGCGAAGTCACCGATGAGGATCTGTCGGACCGCTATCACACCGCCTGCGACCCGCGCCTGAACGCCTCGCAGTCGTTGGAACTGGCCTTTCTCGTGGCCGAAGAACTGGTGGCCCGCCGCGCCAAGGCGGCAGAGGCGGCCAGCGCCTGAGGTTGGCGGATCGCTGAGAAATGAAAAGCGCCCCTGCAGGGAACTGCCGGGGCGTTTTTTCTATTGGGTAATTTGGCAAAATGCGTCCAAGTGGGCCGACTTAATCCTATAGAGCGAACTCTTGTAGCACATAGCCGCACGGATACATGTGGGACCGGATGTGGCTGAGGTTTGCAGAAACCTTTGTCCTTCCAAATAGCGTGACCCCGCCGCCCAGTAGAATTGGCGCGCGCTATAGGCGCAAAAGATCGATCGCTCCCATCGACAAAAGCGCACCTGCAAAATTCCCGCCGCCAAAGAGGTGGACTGGACCATCAGAAGTTGCCTTGAGAGTCGTAAGGAAAGCGAGGTCACATGTCTTGCGTAGCTCCACCTCGCTCTCTTCAGGAAGGTTCAGAGATTTTGACAAAACGACAGTTCTTAAATGGGGATAAGGGTTCTGGCCGGGGGGCATGCCAAAGCGATAGCCAAATTCATAGGTGTTTCGTCCCATGATTGCGACAGAATATCGGGCCACTGTGCGCAAAGTTCGAAATGTCCCCATTGTGGCCGGAAATAAAACCGTCAACAGAGACGGTCACATTATATGCGATGAGGTGCATTGCATGCTCCTCAAAAAAAACTCCTACACACACGAAGGCGATTGTGCGGTTGGCTTAGTTGATCACCGGCAGGGCACTCCTTGTCTGGTCATTAGTGTAGGGACAGGGCCTTTTCGTAATCAGAACGGGCTGAAAAATTTGTCCTGTTTGGCCGAGGAGTTCGGGTCCGGTAAACTGGTGACGCGGGTTAAGGATGAGTTGGGCCGGCTCGGATGTCCAGATCTTGCAGATCTAATCGTTGGACGTGAGGCCGCAGAGGGACTCGAGTCCGCCCGCAGAGTTGTAAGTTGCCAAGAAGTTCGGGGAATGAGTCTGCAACTCCTCGCGGCGATTTCGATGCTAAGTAACGCGCGCGCCCTGACGATTTTGACAAATGGAAATCGCTTTCAGGTGAGAACTGACTATCTGCGCTCGCCACCACAACGACGATGCCCACAACCATCTTCGTCCAGATGTTCGGTTTTCTGACAGACAAGCAAGTTAGGCAATTGGACTGATCAGTGCAGTGGCCCCGTGCGGTGAGACATACTTAAGTTTGATTGTGCAATCTTTAGTTGGCATTCTCGATAGATAGAGATACCAAAAATTCCACTATCAGAATCTCCTCTGCTGAGGGCAGATGGCGTGAGGCGTAGGCAGTGGTGCTGAAGATGTTCGCAAGTGACTGTGGTGCTTTGCCAAGGGGCGGATCACCGACACACATCAGCGGGGCGCGGTGCCGGGACAGCGTCTATTCGTCTGTCGCGACCATCCGTTGCGCGTAAGCATTATCAAGGCAGAAGGCGAGTAAGAAGAGAGATAAGATGGACATCACGAATGATGCGATAACCTATAACAATCAATCCATTCCGACCCGAAACGTTGCGTCTGCGTCGATGGTTGAGCGGCATGTACTGCGGCCCATTTCAGACGAAAAACACAAAGCGCGTCGCAAAAGATTCCTCGGTATCGCCTTTGTTCTTCTTTGCGTCAGCCTGATATACCCGAAGTCGCAGTATATGTTTCCCGGATACATATATTATTCCCTCAGACCATTTTTGCCTGAGTTTGTTATTTTGAATCTTGCGTATATCTTGATGGCGCTGGCAGCTTTTTTTGCGATTCGGGGTGTAATGCGCCCCAACAAATATGTGTGGGAGTTTGGAGTTAGCCTTCAGACGAACGCCGGCGCTGTATCTCTGCTTTGGTCACGGGATCGAGAGTTCATTCAGAAACTGCGCGACGTGATTTTCAAGGCGATTTCTTCATCGAATTCAGGCGTTCAGTACACTGTGAATGTTGACAATCGTGAGATCAATGACAACAGCCAGAACACCTTCAATACGACGAACAATTATGATTTTTCCGTGAATTTCACTCATCATCATGGTTTGGACGCGAACGATTTGCAGTTTTTGTCCAATGGATTCAACGAAGCGATGAATGAGTTGGGCGCCAAGCTGGATAGAGCAGGGGCAGAAGGCGTGGTCGCTGAGCTCAATCTCCTTCGAGCGGAACTGAAAAAGTCTGAGCCAGACAAATCGGCTCTGCGGAAAACCTATGACAAGTTAAAGGCTGCCTGCGATGCCACGGAGACGGCTTCGACAGCTGCCGGTCTTCTCAGCACCATTTGGGCAGGAGTTTCAATTTTTCTTTGACAGGTTCTGAAGAACCGAAATCAAGCAATTTGTGCATCAGCGCCTGCCTGTCCCTCCTTGTCAGGATTGGCTCGGTCAGTCGTTGCTTATCACCAACCGCAGGTGACTCTTCACGTCGCCAGAGGCTGAAACCGAAGTCGGCGGCGCAGTGCGTGGCCCATCGGCGGCTGGTTTTTTTCGCATCACTGGGGCGTCGGCCGACGCGGGCTGTGTCGGGGCCGGTGTAACGACCGTGCCCGACAGCGCCGCCGTCACCTCGATATGGCGCAGGGTAAAGCGGCGCGGGGTGCGGCCGATGCGACCATGGCTGATCAGCGCGCCCAAAGCACGGGTCTGGTCGCCGAAATCGGACCGCAGCGGCAAAAGGATCATGTGCGCCTCAAGGTCGGGTTTGCCAAAACCACCCTCGGCGGCCAGATCCAGCCGCACGATGGCCGGATCGGCAAACAGCCGCGTCACCGCCTCGCCAAAGCGTTCACGATCCGGCGGGGCAATCAGGCACGACAGCGGCATCCCGGCAATCTGCATCCCCATGATGTCGTTCAGATGGGTGCCCGCCACGCGGATCTTGGCCATGCTGGGCGCAATCCGTTCCATCAAAAAGGCGTTTTCCAGCGCATCTTCCATGCCGCGCGGGTCAATCTGGCTGCGCATCGGCACCTCGTCCGCCGCGCACAGCCCGTGCCAATAGGCCTCGACCTGCCGCAGGGGGGCCATCCGCCGCATCCTTTCGCGTTCCGTCATGGAAACGATGCCCTTGTCTTTGCCACCTTTGCCCAACATGCCAAAACTCCCGTCGTCCGTAGCGGCTTGGTAAGGCGCGTTTGCCATCCAGCCTGCTTAATTGAGGTTACTAAATCCTTACTAGCAGAGGTTCGTTTCAAATTCGTCCCAATTCTTTGGCGAAGGTTAACGGACCGCATGTTCCTTGACCGCGACTTGCGCCCGGCTGCGTCTGCCGATACCTCGGGGCGAAAGACGGCGGAGGGGGCGAGATGCGCCAATCTATGACGGGCTTTGCAAGCCGGAGCGGACAGGGACTTGGCCGCAACTGGGTCTGGGAATTGCGCGGTGTCAACGGCAAGGGGCTGGACCTGCGGTTGCGGATGCCCGACGGGATCGACGGGCTGGAGGCCGGAGTGCGGGCCCGCTGCGCGGCAGTGCTCAAGCGCGGCAACCTGCAAATCTCGCTGAAACTTGCGGCGGATGAGGGCGACGCCGGGCTGCGTTTGGATGAGGCGCAACTGGCCGCCGTTCTGGCCGCGATGCACCGGATCGAGGCGGACGCCATGGCCGAGGGGCTGTCTCTGGCGCCCTCGACGGCGGCAGAAATCGTCGGATTGCGCGGGGTGCTGACAACCGAGGCACCAGAGGCAGAGCCGGTCGCGCTGGCCGCCGCGCTGCTGGCGGATTTCGACGGGGCTCTGTCCGATTTCGTCGCCATGCGCCAATCCGAAGGCGCGGCGTTGAGCGCCATCCTGACCGGGCAACTGGACGAGATCACAACGCTGGTTGACGACGCCACCCGGGCGGTGGCCGACCGCCAGCCGCAACAGGCCGACCGTCTGCGTGAACAACTGGCCCGCGTGATGGCCAATACGGATGGCGTGGACGAGGCGCGCATCGCGCAGGAACTGGCGGTGATCGCCGTGAAATCCGACATCACCGAGGAAATCGACCGGCTGCGGGCCCATATCGCCGCCGCGCGCGATCTGCTGGCGGCCGAGGGCGCGGTGGGCCGCAAGTTCGATTTCCTGATGCAGGAATTCAACCGCGAGGCCAATACGTTATGCTCGAAATCCGGCGATGCGCGGCTGACCCAGATCGGGCTGGCGCTGAAAACCGTGATCGACCAGATGCGCGAACAGGTCCAGAACGTGGAGTGACCCCGACATGACCCTGACCACAACAAGACGCGGATTGCTGATTATCCTGTCCTCGCCCTCAGGCGCGGGGAAATCCACACTGGCGCGGCGGCTGCGCGCCTGGGATCCGTCGATCGTCTTTTCGGTCTCTGCCACGACGCGCCCGCCACGGGACGGCGAAGTCGACGGCGAAGACTACCATTTCATGAGTGAGTTGGATTTCAGGAAAGCGGTCAGTCACGGCGAGATGCTGGAACATGCCCATGTCTTTGGCAATTTCTACGGCTCGCCCAAGGGGCCGGTGCGCGATGCGATCATCGCGGGCAAGGATGTGCTGTTCGACATCGACTGGCAAGGCGCGCAGCAGATGACCAATTCAGAACTGGCGCTGCACACGCTGTCGATTTTCCTGTTGCCGCCGTCGATTGCTGAACTCAAGCGGCGGCTGGAATCCCGGGCGCAGGACGACGTTGAAGTGATCGACAAGCGCATGCAGAAAAGTTGGGATGAGATCAGCCATTGGGGCTCTTATGACTTTGTCCTGGTGAACGAGGATCTGGACGAGACCGAGGCGCGGCTGAAAAGCGTGGTTACCGCGGCGCGCCTGCGACGCACCCAACAGCCAGGGCTGCTGGATCATGTCCGAAGCCTTCAAACTGAATTTGAGGAACTATCATGACATTGTACGCATTGGACGGAATCGCACCGGATCTGGCGGCGGACGCATGGGCCGCGCCGGACGCCAACCTGATCGGAAAGGTGGTGCTGGAGGCGCGCGCCTCGGTCTGGTTCGGCAGCACCCTGCGCGGCGACAATGAGGAAATCCGCGTCGGCGAGGGGTCCAACGTGCAGGAAAACACGGTCTGTCATACTGACATGGGCTATCCGTTGGTGATCGGCAAAGGCTGTACCATCGGGCATAAGGTCATGCTGCACGGCTGCATCATCGGGGACAACACGCTGATCGGCATGGGGGCGACCATCCTGAACGGCGCGAAGATCGGCAAGAATTGCCTGATCGGCGCAGGCGCACTGATCACAGAGGGCAAAGAAATCCCCGACGGCAGTCTGGTGATGGGAATGCCCGGCAAGGTGGTGCGCCAATTGGACGAGGCCGCCATCGAAGGGCTGCGCAAATCGGCACTGGGGTATCAGGCGAACGCCGCCCGCTTTGCCGCCGGGCTGACGGTGCTTTAGGGCGTTGGTCGCGGGTCCATGGCGGGCACCAGACGGTCTGCGTAGATGGTCGGAAACACCGTGTCACGCTGATCAGTGTGCAACCCTGCCGACTGCCAGCGGCCATCGCGCAAAACCATCTGCATGTATCCTTTGAACCTTGGCGCGGCCAAGGCAGATCCGCGCAGGATATAGGTTTCGTGAAACCCGGTGATCTCTTGTTTATCGGCGTCCGTGAAGAAGGCACCGCCGCAGATGCGGTGATATTCGGTCACGCCCTGATCCGCGAAACAGGTCCGCGCGGCGCGGGTCACGTTCAGCCATTCTTCGTGGGAATTGAACACCCGCGCGGCATCCAGCGCGCTGATGCGATTGGGAATCGCGATGCAGGACAACAGAGAGTCCCAATCGCGGGCCCAGAAGTGTGCTTTGATCGCGTCGATGGTGTCCTGATAAATTGCCACAGCTTCTGGCACAGAGTCTTTCTTGATCTGTTCGGCAGAAAGCTCGCCGTGAAATGGTCTGGTTCCGTCCATGTCTTTCTTATCCCTGGCCGTTCAACCAAATTTCGTAACGCGGTGCTGGTAATGAATTATCACATTCGAAGACGGTCATTCATAGTTTTGAATTGTGTCGGATGCCGGTCAGAACGGAACGACCGGTCGAATCGGGCAGGATCATTCCTATCGACCGTCTGGCGGCGATCCGCTAAGCAGCCGTCGCAAATGACAATACCTGTGGAGATGAGATGATGGCCATGACATGCCCGCCGCGCTGGGGCGGATGGGGGCCGGTGGCCCAGGTCACATGCGCCATCAGCAAGGCGCGCCTTGTCGTCTCCACGACGGTGGTGGCCTGAGATGCCGGAGTTTATTGCCGCCTTTGTTGATGCGGTGCCGCTGCCGGCTTTGGTGATCCGACGCGACGAAAGCATCGAGGCGGCCAACCCGCAGGCCCGGGCCCTTTTGGGGGCCGGGATCGTGGGCCGCCATTTCATCACCGCCTTGCGGCAGCCGCAACTGCTGGACGTAATCGAACACAGCCTGCGGGACAGCGCGCCGCGCGCTGCCGACTACATGGGCAACGATGGGCGGCAGGATACCACCTTTCGCGTGGCGGTGCGCCCGGTCGAGATGCGCAGCGGGGCAGGGGTGTTGGTCAGCTTTGAGGATGTGACCCACGCCGAACAGCTGGTTCAGATGCGGCGGGATTTCGTCGCCAATGTCAGCCACGAACTGAAGACGCCGCTGACCGCGTTGATCGGGTTTATCGAAACGTTGAAAGGCCCTGCGCGCAACGATCCTGTGGGACAGGCGCGGTTCCTGAACATCATGGAGGCAGAGGCGCACCGCATGAACCGGCTGGTCAGTGACCTGCTGTCGCTCAGCCGGGTCGAGGCGGACGAACGGGTCCGCCCGACGGAGCGGATTGATCTGGGTGCCTCCATCCTTGCCACCATCAGCGGCCTGTCTCCACTGGCGCAAGAGGCAGACGTCACACTGGTGCACGATTTGCCCGACGCGCAGGTGGTGGTGCCCGCAGACCGCGACCAGCTGCATCAGGTGCTGACCAACCTGATAGAGAATGCGATCAAGTATTGTGGCAAGGGCACGACGGTGACGGTGCGGCTGGGTGCGCCGGACTACGCGCCGGGCCTGCGCGCGCAGGCGGCGACCCTGATCATTCAGGACAACGGGCCGGGGATCGATCCGATCCATCTGCCGCGCCTGACGGAACGATTCTACCGCATAGACACGCACCGCTCACGCGAGATGGGCGGCACCGGGCTGGGACTGGCGATTGTCAAACATATCGTCAATCGCCACCGAGGCCGGCTCAAGATCCAGAGCGAGCAGGGCGCGGGCACCCGCTTTACCATCACGCTCCCCGTCAGCTGATCTGAAACCCGGCACGCGTCGCGGGCCGAATCCCCCCACCTGCCGTTCGGGCGGGATGTGGCCGCGTGACGGTGCGGAAAACAGCCGCTTTTCGGGTTGCACATTCCGGTCGCCAAGCGCTGGGACGCGAATCCCCGCCGCGTCGCAGCAAAAACTGCCCGCGTCATAAAACCGTTACATAAGCGTCACAAAACCATAGCGTCGGGCCGGTAGCGGTCCGGGGCAAGGTCATCGTGGGGATGATCGTTTCCTAGGTTCACGGAGCTTTCCATGAAATTCGCTAAACTGACTGCCTCGACTCTGGCAATTGCCGCTGTTTCGGCCACTGCTGCCGCCGCGCGCGACGAAATCCGCATCGTCGGTTCGTCCACAGTGTTTCCTTACACTCAGGCCGTTGCCGAGCAGTTCTCCTCTGTGACCGGCGCTGCGTCGCCGATCGTGGAATCGACCGGCACCGGCGGCGGCATGAAGATTTTCTGCGGCGGCATCGGTGAAGGCCACCCCGACATCACCGGCGCGTCGCGCGCCATGAAAAAATCGGAATTCGACCTCTGTGTGGAAAACGGCGTTGTCGACATCACCGAAGTTCAGATCGGCAACGACGGCCTGTCCATCGCCATGTCGCGTGACAATGAGTTCGACTGGGACCTGACCCTGACCGAAGTCTACATGGCTCTGGCAGCTGAAGTTCCCGTTGACGGCCAGATGGTTGCCAACCCCTACACCATGTGGAACGAAATCAACCCCGACCTGCCCGAAGTCGAAATCCTCGCATACGGCCCCCCGCCGACATCCGGCACGCGTGACGCCTTTGTCGAGCTGGCAATGGTCGCCGGTTGCGAAGAGATCCCCTACATCCACGACATGGGCGGCGACTGGGCCGAAGAGCATTGCGCACGCATGCGCCAGGACGGTCCGTTCGTCGAAGCCGGCGAAAACGACAACCTGATTGTTCAGCGCCTGAACGCCGACGCCAACGCAATGGGCATCTTCGGGTATTCGTTCCTGTACGAGAACCTCGACACCCTGAAGTCGGTTCACGTCGACGGTGTCGAGCCCAGCCCCGAGACCATCGCAACCGGCGACTACCCGATCTCGCGCCCGCTGTTCTTCTACGTCAAGAACGCACACCGCGGTGTTATCCCGAACCTTCAGGATTTCGTCGAAGAGTATGTGTCCGAAGAGGCCATGGGCCCCGGTGGCTACCTGGCCGAGCGTGGCCTGGTGCCGCTGCAGGATGAGCCCCGCGCCATGGTTCAGGACGCTGCCATGGACGGCAAGTCCTTTACCGCCGAGTAAGTTCGGACCCCTTGTCCGAGACAAAAGTCAGGGACCGCCCGCTGCGATGCGGGCGGTCCATCAAATAGAGGCGAGGCGAGGCGCGAGATGACGTCCTACACATTCCTTCTACTGCTGGCCGTTTCGATTGCCGGTTACATCTGGAACAGGCAAGCCGCGCAGGCTGTTCGCAATGGTGGCGAACGACTGCACTCGCTGTCCGGGTTCCACGGGTTCTATTCCTTTCTGGTCGCCTTTGTGCCTGTCTTCCTGCTGTTGCTGGTCTGGATTGTTCTGCAAGGGCCGGTTGTCGACTGGATGATCATGTCGGGCCTGCCTGATGGTTCACTTGAGGGATTGAGCACCGGCGCTCGGCAGCTGATCCTGGCAGAAATCACCACGATCTCGAACGGCACCATCTTTGGCACACCTGACCCGTGGAAGGTCGAGGCCGCAGAGCGCATGATCCGCCTGAACCAATCCGGCTCTGTCCTCTTGCTGTGTGTTGTCGCGATTCTGACGATCCTTCTGATCATCTTCGCCCGCTTTCGGGTTTCCGCAGAGTTCCGTGCCCGTCACGGGGTAGAGCGGATCGTCTCCGGTCTGATGATTGCCTGCGCGTCGCTGGCGATCTTTGTCACCGTTGGCATCGTGCTGTCGCTGAGCTTTGAAACCTATCGCTTTTTCGAAATGGTCTCAGTCACCGAATTCCTGTTCGGCACCAACTGGGAACCGCAGATCCCGCTGCGCGAGGATCAGGTTGCCGCCGAAGGTGCCTTTGGCTGGTTGCCGGTCATCTTGGGGACAATCGTCATCATGTTCATCGCGCTGGCACTGGCCATTCCGGTGGGCCTGATGTCGGCGATCTACCTGAACGAATTTGCCCCCAACTGGTTCCGCGCCGGTGCCAAGCCTATTCTGGAAATCCTCGCCGGGGTGCCCACGGTGGTCTACGGCTTTTTCGCCATCCTTGTGGTCGCGCCCGCCATCCGGCAGTTCGGCCAAAGCATCGGTCTGGACGTGTCGCCCAACACGGCGCTTGCTGCCGGGGGTGTGATGGGGATCATGCTGATCCCGTTCATCTCGTCCTTTGCCGATGACGCCCTGTCGGCAGTCCCGCAAAGCCTGCGAGACGGTGCCTTGGGGCTGGGTGCCACCCGCGCCGAAATGATGACCACTGTGCTGTTTCCCGCTGCCATCCCCGGCATTGTCGGTGGTGTTCTGCTAGCCGTCAGCCGTGCCATCGGTGAGACGATGATCGTTGTGATGGCCGCCGGCCTGATCGCCACGATGACCATCAACCCGCTGGACAGCGTGACCACGGTAACTGTTCAGATTGTGACGCTGCTGATCGGCGACACATCCTTCGACAACCCCAAGACGTTGTCCGCCTTCGCGCTGGGTATGATGTTGTTCATCGTGACCCTGATCATCAACGTATTTGCCATCCGTATCGTGCGCAAATACCGCGAAGCCTACGACTGAGGATCATTCAATGACTGACGCATCCATGTCCGACACTTCTGCAGGGCTCAGCGCGACCGATAAGGTGGCCGCAGGTCTGGCAAAACGCCGCCGGAAACAAACCATCCTTCAGGGTCTTGGCCTGTCCGCCATCGGCTTCGCGATCCTGATGCTGTTCATCCTTGTCGCCTCGCTGGTCAGCACCGGCTACAAGGCCTTTACCCAGACCCATGTCACTGTCGAGGTCTATCTGGACCCCGAGGAAATCTCGGTCGAGCGTCTGCCGCGCGGCGGGTTCTCGGACGTTCTGGCCGCCTCGATGCTCAATATCTTCCCCGATGTCGAAGGCCGCGCCCAGATCCGGTCGCTGACCTCGATCCTGTCGAATGGCGCCCAGTTCCAACTGCGGGACATGGTGGTTCGTGACAACGATCTGATCGGCCAGACCATCACGATCAAGGTGCCGGCATCCGACCCATTCGATCAGCTCAAGAAGGGATTGGTTGACCGAGAGACGCCCGAAGAACTGCGCCGTGTGAGCAACCAACAAATCGCATGGTTCGATGCGCTGGCAGAGCGTGGCGAAATCAGTGAGCCGCTCAACTGGGGTCTGATCACCAACGCCGACTCGCGCTTTCCAGAGCTTGCCGGTCTCAAGGGTGCCCTTGTCGGGTCGTTCTGGGCGCTGCTGGTGTGCTTCCTGATCGCCTTTCCGATCGGGATCGGCGCGGCGATCTATCTCGAAGAGTTTGCCAAGCGGAACCGGGTCAGCGATCTGATCGAGGTGAACATCAACAACCTCGCGGCGGTGCCTTCGGTGGTCTTTGGTCTGCTGGCGCTGGCTGTCTTTCTCGGCTGGTTCGGGATGCAGCGGTCCGCGCCGCTGGTGGGTGGTCTGACGCTGTCGCTGATGACCATGCCGACGATCATCATCGCCACGCGGGCCGCGCTGAAGGCGGTTCCGCCGTCGATCCGCGAGGCCGCGCTGGGGGTTGGCGCGTCTCGGCAACAGGTGGTGTTCCACCACGTCCTGCCGCTTGCCATGCCAGGGATCCTGACCGGGACCATCATCGGTCTGGCGCAGGCGCTTGGCGAAACCGCCCCGCTGCTGCTGATCGGGATGAACGCCTTTATCACTTCGGCACCCGAATGGCCGACTGATGCGGCAACGGCGCTGCCCACCCAGATCTTCATCTGGGCCGACAGTCCGGAACGCGGCTTTGTAAGTCGAACCTCGGCGGCTATTCTGGTGCTGCTGGTGTTCCTCGTCACCATGAACGGCGTGGCGATCTACCTTCGCAACAAGTTTGAGCGCCGCTGGTAAGGGCCGGGCTGCGGGACTAGGAAAGCAAGAAAATGTACGACGTACCGACGAATATGGAGAGCAACGTGGAGCAGCAGGACATCAAGATCAGCGCCCGCAAGGTGCAGGTCTATTACGGCACCAACCATGCCATCAAAGACGTGGACTGCGAGATCCAGGACAAGACCGTGACCGCCTTTATCGGTCCATCGGGTTGTGGCAAATCCACCTTTTTGCGCTGCCTGAACCGGATGAACGACAGCATCGACATTTGCCGCATCGAAGGCGACATCACGATCGATGGTCAGGACATCTATGACAAGCGCGTCGACCCGGTGCAATTGCGCGCCAAGGTCGGCATGGTGTTCCAGAAACCGAACCCGTTTCCCAAGTCGATCTATGACAATGTCGCCTATGGCCCGCGCATCCACGGTCTGGCCAAGAACAAGGCCGATCTGGACGTGATCGTCGAACGCTCACTGCGCCGCGCGGCGATCTGGGAAGAGGTCAAGGACCGGCTGGACGGGCCGGGCACTGGCCTGTCGGGTGGTCAGCAACAGCGCCTGTGCATCGCGCGCGCCGTGGCGACCGAACCCGAGGTTCTTTTGATGGACGAACCCTGTTCGGCGCTGGACCCCATCGCCACCAGCCAGGTTGAGGAACTGATTGACGAACTGCGGCAAGAGTATTCGGTGGTCATCGTGACACACTCGATGCAACAGGCCGCGCGCGTCAGCCAGAAGACGGCGTTCTTTCACCTTGGCCATCTGGTGGAATACGGCGACACCGGCAAGATCTTTACAAATCCGGTCGACAGCCGGACCGAAAGCTACATCACAGGGCGGATCGGATAATGAAAGAGCTCAAGCAACATATCGCAAGCGCGTTTGATCGTGATCTTGAAGGCATTCAGGCCAAGATCATGAAGATGGGTGGCCTTGCCGAGGCCGCCATCGTGAACGCGGCCAAGTCGCTGGAAACCCGCGACGAAGAGCTGGCCAATCAGGTGCGCAGCGGCGATGCCGCCATCGACGCACTAGAGGAAAGCCTCAACGAAGAGGCGGCCCGCGTGATCGCCCTGCGCGCGCCCACCGCGTCGGACCTGCGGATCGTCCTGTCGGTCATGCGCATGTCAGCCAATCTGGAACGGATCGGCGATCTGTCCAAGAACATGGCCAAGCGCACGACCGTACTGGTGCAGATGCAGCCCATCGGCGGCACGACGCAGTCGTTGCGCCGGATGGCGCGCGATGTCGAACTGATGCTCAAGGACGCGCTGGACGCCTATATCCAGCGCGACGAGGCGCTGGCGCTGGACGTGATCGAACGCGACCGTGACGTCGATCAGATGTACAACACGCTGTTCCGCGAGTTTCTGACCTTCATGCTGGAGGACCCGCGCAACATCACGGCCTGCATGCATCTGCACTTTATCGCCAAGAACATCGAACGCATGGGCGATCATGTGACGTCGATTGCCGAACAGGTCGTGTTCCTGACATCGGGGCGCAAGCCGGACGACATTCGCATCAAGGATGACCGCACCTCGACCGACCCCAGCCTGTCCATGGAAGGGCTGGACGGCGACGAGGACAGTGAGGATTGAACCGATGGCCGCAGATCAGCCGACAGTTCTGGTGGTCGAGGACGAAGCCGCCCAGCGTGAGGTCCTGACCTACAACCTCGAAGCAGAGGGGTTCCGCGTTGCACGCGCCGAAAACGGCGAAGAGGCGTTGATCCTGCTCGACGAGGAAAACCCGGACATCATCGTGTTGGACTGGATGTTGCCCAATGTGTCCGGGATCGAAGTGTGCCGCCAGATCAAGACCCGCCCCGACACACGCAACGTGCCGATCATCATGCTCTCGGCCCGCTCGGAAGAGGTGGACCGGGTGCGTGGGTTGGAAACCGGGGCGGATGACTATGTGGTCAAACCCTATTCGGTGATCGAACTGATGGCCCGCGTGCGCGCCCAACTGCGCCGCACCCGTCCTGCGGCGGCAGGTCTGCGGCTGGAGTATCAGGACATCATGCTCGATTCCGAAACCCATCGCGTCACGCGCAACGACAAGTCGCTAAAGCTGGGTCCGACCGAATTTCGCCTGCTGACCACCTTTATGGAAAAGCCGGGCCGGGTCTGGTCGCGCGAGCAACTGTTGGACCGGGTCTGGGGGCGTGACATCTATGTCGACACGCGCACCGTTGACGTCCACATCGGGCGGCTGCGCAAGGCGTTGTGCCAGCATGGCGGCGGTGATCCGCTGCGCACGGTGCGGGGCGCGGGCTACGCGCTTGGCTGACAGTGCCCTAAGTGCCTGACAAAGGCCGGACCGTTGCACAACGGTCCGGCCTTTTTTTCGTTTTTCGTCCGGTCGTGGCTGCATTTGCTTGAACTCTGCCGTGACTGCGTCATTTTGTTCCGAAATTGTGCTCACGGGGGTCTCATGTTTCGTTTTCTTGCCGCGTTCTTTGCCTTGGTCATATCCGTCACCGCCGCCTCGGCGCATGAGGTGCGTCCCGCCATCGGCGATCTGTCTACCGGCGAGGACGGCGTGGCGCTGGTCCTGCGCCTGAGCATGGAGCCGGTTCTGGCCGGCGTCGATCTGGAAGGGGTCGAGGACACCAACGACACCGATCGCGCCGATGTGGTGGACCGACTGCGTGCCCAGGACCCTGACGCGCTGAAGGCCCAGATCGAATCCGCCATGGGCGGCGTGCTGGACCAGATCGCCATAGCGGCGGATGGCGCCGACGTGTCCCTGACGGTGACGGACATTCAGGTCGACGACGTCCCACAGGTCGATCTTCCACGCGAATCGAGGGTGTTCCTGTCTGGCGATCTTCCGGGGGGCGCACAGGTTCTGACCGTCACCTGGCCGTCAGAATACGGCACGCTGATCCTGCGGCAAATAGATGTGGAGGACGGCTTTACCGGCTATCTGACCGGTGGCACCTCTGATCCCATCGCCATTGGGGGCGGCGATGCCATGTCCGGTCTGGGTACCTTCAACTACTACATCCCGGTCGGGTTTGAGCACATCCTGCCCATGGGGTTGGATCATATCCTGTTTGTGCTGGGGCTGTTCTTTCTGTCCACGCGGATGGGTCCGCTGCTTTGGCAGATCTCGGCGTTTACGCTGGCGCATACGGTGACTCTGGCCCTTGGGGCGCTGGGGTATGTTAACATCCCCGGCAATATCGTCGAGCCGATCATCGCCGCCTCTATCGTCTATGTCGCGGTCGAAAACATCGTCTCTGACAAACTGCACCGCTGGCGACCGCTGGTGATCTTTGTCTTTGGCCTGCTTCACGGACTGGGCTTTGCAAGCGTTCTGGGAGAGTTCGGTCTGCCTGCGGATCAGTTCATCCCGGCGCTGATCGGGTTCAACGTCGGTGTGGAACTGGGCCAGTTGACGGTGATCGCCATCGCGTTCCTGCTGGTGTTCCTTGCGCAGCGGGTGGACGCCGGCCGCACCGATCTGCGCACCGGGCAAGTGGTCTACGGAATCCTTGCGTTGGGGTTCGTGGCGCTTGGCTTTGTTCTGAATGGGCCGGGCTTTACCGAAACGATGGGCGCGGGCGCGCCGGTGTTCCTGTGGCCACTGGCCGGGCTCAGCGTACTGTGCCTGCTTTCGGCGACCTTTGTCAGCGACGTGCGGGCCTATCGCCATTTTGTCGCTGTGCCGGCCTCGCTGGCCATTGCCTGTGTGGGCGCATATTGGTTCGTCGAACGCGTTTTCCTGTGAAACGACCCGTGCGGGCGGCATCGCGGGGCAGGGGGCTTGCGCCCTGCCCGCGGCTGCTGTAAAGGCCGCTCCACGTACTCCGCAGGCGGGGGCGGGCGCTTTGGGGGAGACATCCCCAAACGTCCACCGGTTGAGGCATCCGCCTTGATCCCCCGCCAAGGCATAAACCGGAAAGGATAGAAGCATGGCTCTTCCCGAGTTCAACATGCGTCAGCTGCTCGAAGCTGGCGTTCACTTTGGCCACCAGACGCAGCGCTGGAACCCCCGCATGGGCGAGTTCATCTACGGCGCGCGCAACGGCATCCACATCATGGACCTGACGCAGACCGTTCCGATGCTGGACGCGGCGCTGAACGCGATCCGTGACTGCGTTGCCAAAAACGGCCGCGTGCTGTTTGTCGGTACCAAACGTCAGGCTGCACAGCCGATCGCCGAAGCCGCTGAAAAATGCGCACAGTATTACATGAACCACCGTTGGCTGGGCGGCACGCTCACCAACTGGCAGACTGTTTCCAAGTCGATCAACCGCCTGCGGGAAATCGACGAAAAGATGGAAAACGGCGCCGAGGGCCTGACCAAGAAAGAGCGTCTTGGCATGGAACGCGACCAGACGAAGCTTCAGGCATCGCTGGGCGGTATCCGTGAAATGGGCGGCGTGCCGGACATGCTGTTCGTCATCGACGTCAAGAAAGAAGCACTGGCCGTGGCCGAAGCAAACAAGCTGGGCATCCCGGTTGTCGCCATCGTCGACACCAACTGCTCGCCCGCTGGCATCGACTATATCATCCCCGGCAACGACGACGCGGCCCGCGCCATTGCGCTGTACTGCGATCTGGTCAGCCGCGCTGCTCTGGACGGTATGACCGGCCAGATGGAAGCCGCCGGCATCGACCTTGGCGCGCTTGAAGAAGCGCCCGTCGAAGAGACGCTGGTTGAAGCTGGTGAAAAAGCCGAAGGCTGATTGCCTTCGCGGGCGGTGTCGCAAAAGCGATACATGCCCATGACATGAGGGGTGGCCAAAGCTGCGGGTTTCAGATCCGCGGCGGCCACCCGACCTCCTGCAATGAGACGATGAGGAGAGCCAAACCATGGCGATCACTGCTGCACAGGTGAAAGAACTGCGCGAAATGACTGGCGCGGGCATGATGGATGCCAAAAAAGCGCTGGTGGAAACCGACGGCGACATGGACGCGGCCATTGATTGGCTCCGCACCAAAGGTCTGGCCAAGGCGGCCAAGAAATCCGGTCGTACCGCAGCCGAGGGCCTTGTGGCCGTCGAGGTTGCCGGTGGCAAGGGTGTGGCCGTCGAGGTCAACTCGGAAACCGACTTCGTCGCCAAGAACGCCGACTTCCAGAAGATGGTTGGCGGGATTGCCAAAGCCGCGCTGGGTGTTTCGGACGTTGAGGCGCTCAAAACTGCCGACATGGGTGGCAAGCCCGTGGCCGACGTGATCACCGACAAGATCGCCACCATCGGCGAGAACATGTCGCTGCGCCGTATGGCAACTGTCGAAGGTGACGTTGTTGCGGCCTATGTCCACAACGCGGCGACCGACGGCATGGGCCAGATCGGTGTTCTGGTTGCGCTGAAGGGCGGCACCGAAGAGTTCGGCAAGCAGGTTGGCATGCACATCGCCGCCATGAATCCCGCTGCGCTGAACGAATCCTCGCTCGATCCGTCCGTGGTCGAGAAGGAAAAGCAGATCCAGATCGACATCGCCAAGGAATCGGGCAAGCCCGACGCCGTGATCGAGAAGATGATCGTTGGCCGCATGAAAAAGTTCATGGCCGAGGTGACTCTGCTGGGCCAGCAGTTCGCGCTGGACACCGACAAGACCGTCGAGCAGGCCGCCAAAGACGCCGGCGCCGAGGTTGTCGGCTTTGTGCGGATGCAGGTTGGCGAAGGCATCGAAAAGGTCCAAGAGGACTTTGCCGCCGAAGTGGCCAAGGCCGCTCAGGGCTGATCCCTGAGTTGATCCTTTGGGCTGATCGGGCCTGAACGCACCCATCATCAACGCCCCGAACGCAGTTCGGGGCGTCTTTTTTGCGTTTGGCGGCACCAAATGCAACGTCTTTGAGCGAACCACCGCCGGAACGGGCGTCCCCGACAGACTTGCCTTGCCGGAACGGCCAAGGCTCCGCATGGTAGTAAGAGATGGCGTACCGCGATTATTAGGGCAGGGCGCACGGAGAAAACTGAGGATAGGATTCGGGGCCCCCAGTGAGACATTGGGGATGAGATCCAGGGACCCCGAAAGAGTGCTGGCCGACGGACGCGATAATTACGCCGTCGAACCAGCGTCCGGCAAACACCGGAAGGCACCGCAGGGCCCGGAAATTAGCGGGTTGCGGTTCCTTTGCTCCATGGCCAAAGCCACCACTCACGGAACAAGGGAACAATCGCAATTTACCTTTCGTAAAGGAAGTACGGATTTCCTGACTGAAGGGTAAAATGCCCCGACTCACGCAAATTTTAAGTGAATCGACGGATGGTTTCCCTTTGACATCAAGGTCTTGGCTAGGCTGTTATTTTGTTGTGCAGCCAACATGTACATTTTTTCATTGTGCAGCCAGAATGTACATTTGGTTGTGAAACGCCGCTTTGGCCACGGCCTGCGCTGTGGTTTCCACATTTAGCGTTTCACGGGCGAGGCGCAGATGTTTTTCAATCGTGGCCTGTGTCAGGCCCATGATCGTTGCAATGTCTTGCATCGTTTTGCCGTCACCAACCCATTCCAACGCCTCGCGCTGGCGCGGGGTCAGGTTCTGACCCGCCAGCGGCAGCGGCAAGGTCATGATCTTGAGATGGACCAGATTGTTCAGCAGAATGATGTCCTGGCCATGCTTGGCCCAGATGGCATCAGCCTCGTCCTGGTTCAGCTCGGGGCGCGTGGTCAGCGAAATCGCCCCTTTGGCGCGATGCGACACCGACTGAAAACTGATGGTATAACCCGCGTGAACCTTGTGTTGCAGGTTGAAGGCCACCACCTTGGCCGCTTTCTCGTCCAGCGTGCCCTTGTTGATCTGCTCGACCATCGCGCGCCAGCTGCTATGGCCCTCGTTCTCCAGCGCCCAGCGGACCATCGGCGCGTAGCGGTACAGCCCGTCCTCGACAAAGCCCTTGCGGTAGGCGGGGCTATGGTTGGTCAGTACGATAAAGTCATTCGGATCGCCAAAACTGGTCGCCGTCATGAAGCGCGTGAACCCATAGATCAGCCGGTCAAACCCATAGCTGTCCATCTGCGCGCAGTGCATTTCCCAAAGTTCCTGCACGTCGTGGGCGTTGGTCACGTCGATCAGGTAATCTCTCAGCTCGGGGGTCATGGCCGCGTCTCCAGAAAGCCCAACAAGGCGTCTATGGCCAACTTATAGCTGTTTACGCCAAATCCCGCTATGACGCCGATGGCGACCGGCGCAATAAATGACGTGTGGCGGAAACTCTCCCGCGCGTGGACGTTTGACAGGTGCATTTCCACGGTGGGCATTTCGGTGCCCTTGATCGCGTCCATCAACGCAATAGAGGTGTGCGTATAGGCCCCGGCGTTCAGCACGATCCCGGCATGTTTGCCGCGCGCCTCGTGGATGTGGGTGACAAGCGCGCCCTCGTGGTTGGACTGTGCGCAGGTGACGTCAATCCCGTGCGTCTTGCCGTGCGCCACACACATCTCCTCGACATCGGCGAGGGTCGTGTGGCCATAGATCTCCGGCTGGCGTGTCCCCAAAAGATTGAGATTGGGGCCATTGAGTACAAGGATAGAGGTCATGCGCGTCTCCGGTGCTTTGGCCGGTTGGTAAAGGGCGCCGCGCTACGCTGTCCAGCGTCCCACAGCAGCGGTTGGTGATTTGCCATCAATCGTTGCGCGGGGGACGCGAATTTCCGGGGTTTCCCGCGAGTTTTCAACATGGTGACGTCGCCATACCAATAGACCGGTCTAGGGCGTGCCTGACGTACTTTGGACGCACCCAATATTTACATAATACAGATTATAGGAATTGCAGATGTAGCGGCAAAGTTAAACTGTCCCACATTTGCAAAGTAGAAG
>TARA_R100000789_G_scaffold67590_2_pt1 | contig 33752 bp, 21 predicted proteins | sample TARA_R100000789 | Tara Oceans TARA_R100000789 (sample SAMEA2623403) | marine metagenome | biome: marine biome (ENVO:00000447); feature: mesopelagic zone (ENVO:00000213); material: "saline water (ENVO:00002010), including plankton (ENVO:xxxxxxxx)" | depth 450 m
CGCTGCCAGACTACGAAATGCTGGAATTGGTGCTGTTTCGGGCCATCCCACGCCGTGATGTCAAACCGCTGGCGCGCCATCTGTTAGAGACTTTTGGCGACTTCAATGGCGTGCTGTCTGCGCCACCGCACCGGCTGCGTGAGGTCAAGGGTTTGGGTGATGCCGTTCTTACAGAACTCAAGATCGTCGAGGCCGCAGCGCACCGCCTGGCGCGCAGCCGGGTTCTGGGCAAACAGGTGCTCAGTAGTTGGGATGCGCTGCTGGACTATTGTCAAACCAGCATGGCGCACCGGGATACCGAACAATTTCGCATCTTGTTTCTGGATCGAAAGAATGTGCTGATCGCGGATGAGCCGCAGGCGCGCGGCACGGTCGATCATGTGCCGGTCTACCCGCGAGAGGTGGTCAAACGCGCGCTGGAACTGAACGCCTCTGCGATCATCCTCGTCCATAACCACCCATCCGGCGATCCTACGCCCAGTCAGGCGGATATCGATATGACGGCTCAAATCCAGATGGCGGCGGATGCGCTGGGGATCACCCTGCATGACCATCTGGTCATTGGAAAGTCGCAAGAGCTGAGTTTCCGGTCGGAGGGGCTGTTGTAGCGCGCGGGCTCTATCTTACCCAAACCTCAACTCGGCGGTTGACTTGACGGCCCCACGCGCTGTCATCGCAGGCCATGGGCAGCGCTTCCCCAAATGCTTGGACTGCAATGTCGATCCGGTCCAGGTCGGCGGTTTCGGCTGCTGCCAAAACCGCCTCGCGCACCGCCACCGCCCGCCGGTCCGCTATGTCGAGGTTGGCCGAGGCCGGGCCGACCCCGTCGGAAAAGCCGACAAACACCAGACGCCTGCCGTCGTAGACACCGGATTCCATCGCTCGTGCCAGCGCTAGCACGTTTGACCGGGATTGCGCGTCTAGCCGGGCAGAGCCCGCCTCGAACCGAAAAGTGACCGTCAGGCGGCGCATGGGGGCCAACGCCGTGACCATGTCCTGCAGCGCCGACAACCCCTCGGGGCCCTCGGCCACGGTCACCGCGTTGGCAAGCCTGTCGCCCTGCAGGTCGATGGCGATCTCTTCGGGGGTTTGATCGACAAACCCGGCGCGGCGGATCACGATTTGTGCGGGCGGGCTGTGGGTATAGGCCAAAAACTCGCGCGCCAGCCGGGGCAGGCGGCGCGCCGGGACATACAAGAACATCGGCGCGGTCAGCGGATAGTCCTCTGTCTTTATGCTGCGCCGCGCCGCGCGCAGTCGGAACCCGCAGGGGCCGGTCAGCACCAGAGACTTGGTATTGCCGACCTCCGAGTAGCTCGCCATGCCCAAGCCAAAAGGATCATGCGCCACCGCGCGGATGAGAGCGGGGTTGCTGTCGTGGCGTGTGGCCCCGTCGATCAGGGATTGCCGTGCGGGGCGCAGCAGCCGATCCTGCAATCCCTGTACCATACCTGATCCATCGTCGCGCAGATGAACGGTGATCGGCGCATCCGGGCCGCCTAGCGCCTTCCAGTTGTCGATGTGGCCCGACAGAATCTCCGCCAGCTGAACGATGGACAGAGTGTCGACCGGATTGTGTGAGGACACGATGGGCACCATCGCATCCAACGCCAGCACGCGAGAGCGGTTGGCCTGCGTCAGGTCACCCAACCCCGCGTTCTTGGCCGCTGTGACCTCTTCGGCGCGGATCTCACGCAGGGCCATGACGATATCTGCATCGTCGGCGGCAAGATCGGCAAAGCCCTTGTCCGTGTTGTTGATGCGAAAGGTGAACTCCCCCACCGTTGGCCCGTCACCAGCCTCTTGCAGGGCATAGACCGGGTCTCCGTCCGCGGTGGTTGTGCGTCGGGCCTCTAGCCCGTTGCGCAGGGCAAACCCTTCTATCAAGGCAGGCATCAGGACGCGGCCCAGTGTGGCGGACCCAGAGATGGTCACGCGCGCGACATATCCGGTCAACGAAGGGCAGCCGACGCCGGTGCAGGTCACACCGGATCCGTCCACCGTCAGTTCGCCAAACCGCGTTTCGACCCGGTAAAATTCGCCATCAAAGCCCAGAAGCGTCCCGCTCAGCGAGATCGTTCCATCCCGCGACTTCAGCGTGATGTCCTGTGCCAATGCGACACCGGCCTGAACTGCAAAGAAAAGTGCGGCGAAAACCGCCGCACGACCAATCCACATAAAGTCCCCGTCACCCGCTTTTATCTAGCGGCGATAGTCAGGTCTTCGAAGAGGTTTTTCAACACAAGAAAGTCACCGACAGCGTCGCACCCCGGCATCTCTAGCGTTAGGTCGTGGGTGCGCAGGGCGCCGCCACCACGGATCTGCAGTGTTTGCGCCTCGACTGCAGCATCGCAGTTCTTGGGCGTGACCTCGGCCTCGACCGAAAGCAGCACCTCGCCGCTGCGCTGTGCGGTCCCCGAAGGAAACGAGTAGACCTCGACGACCAGCGCATCGGGGGTGTCCATCTGGCCAAGACGGGTCAGGAAGCCACCTTCGCCTTTGGCGGCGGCAGTCAGATTGCCGGCGCTTGCGGCCCAGATATGGCCTTCGGTGAAATAGTCGGCCGAAAACTCGCGGGCGTGCAGTTGTAGCCCTGCTTCGCCTTTCCATTGCACCGCCACGCGGTCGTAAAAGGGCAGAGAGGATACTTCCGCCGTCGCCATGGCCCCGTCTCCGCTGGCGAAGGAGGCGATAAAGATTGCCTGTTCGGCAAGCGCGGGAATGCTGACCGACAATGTGCCGTCGGGTTGCATGACGTCGGAAAACATCATGCCCTGATGGTGCAAGGTGACCCGGTCACTGGCATTGCATGGGGCGGTTAGTGTCACATTGACCATGGCGCCCGCGATAGGGTCGGCGGTCATGGCGATGCCACAGTCAAAGCCGGTTTCAGCGGGGGCCTTAGGCAGGTCCGCGACAGGAAAATCGGTTTCAACGGTGGATTTGATCACCAATGGTTCGTCGGGCAACGGCTCTGCCATGGGCTGGTCCATCGGGACCAGTGGGACGACCACGGCTGAGGAAGTCGGCGTGATCGACGAAATCTCAAGCTGGACATCCGCAGGCGGCGTATTGGCATGCGGCAGGCCAAGGCCATACTGCATCACATAGCCGGTCCCCAGAGCGCAGGCCAGTGTTGCGCCTCCTAGTATATAGCTGCTTAACCGGGCCATGACGGACTCCTGTTGCGTAAACCTTGTTCCGGAAACTGCATGGGAAACATGGCGTGTGTGGGGCGCATCAAGGGAGTCATTTGGGCCAATCCGGGGCGATGACGTGCAAAACGCGACGCAGGCCAGTTGGCCTGCGTCGCGTTTCTCTGCGTGCCATGCACCGCGCGCTCAGGTCAGCTCAACCGACCGTGGCAGTGTTTGAACTTCTTGCCCGAACCGCAGGGACAGGCGTCATTGCGCCCAGGCGTGCCCCAGGTTTCGGGATCATTTTCGTCGAACCCTTCGGCGGCCTGACCCTCTGGCGCAACCGTTTCACCCGCCGGTGCGGGGGCGGCGGCGGCCTGTTGGAGGCTGCGCTGCATCTCTTCCTGCTGACGGCGCATTTCCTCGACCATCGCCTGTTGTTCTTCTTCGGACATCGGGCGCACCCTGCTGAGCTGAACGGTCACCGTCTCGCGCAGGCTGTCGAGCATGTTCTCGAACAACTGGAAAGATTCGTTCTTGTATTCGTTCAGCGGATCACGCTGGGCATAACCACGAAAGCCCACAACCGACCGCAGGTGTTCCAGCGTCAGCAAGTGGTCGCGCCATTTGGCGTCGATGGCCTGCAACAGCACCTGCTTTTCGATTTGGCGCATGGTCTTGGCGCCAAACGCCTCTGTCTTTTCGTCCATCGCCTTGTCGCTGGCTTCGGCAATGCGTTCGCGCAGCACGTCCTGATCGACGCCGTCCTCTTCGGCCCAGCCGATGATCGGCAGGTCAAGATCCAGCTGTTCCATCACAGCGGCATACAGCCCCGGCATGTCCCATTGGTCGGCGTAGGCCTTGGGCGGGGCGTAGGTGTCGACCAGATCGTCGATCACCTCGTGGCGCATGTCGGTGGTGATCTCGCTGACGTCGGCGGATTCCATGATCTCGCGGCGCTGGCTAAAGATCACCTTGCGCTGGTCGTTCATCACATCGTCGAATTTCAGCAATTGCTTGCGGATGTCAAAGTTGCGGCCTTCGACCTTGGCCTGCGCACGCTCCAGCGACTTGTTCACCCAAGGGTGGACAATCGCCTCGCCCTCTTTCATGCCAAGGCTGGACAGCACCTTTTCCAGCCGCTCGGACCCGAAGATGCGCATCAGGTCATCCTCAAGCGAGAGGAAGAAGGACGACCGCCCCGGGTCGCCCTGACGGCCGGACCGACCGCGCAGCTGGTTGTCGATGCGGCGGCTTTCGTGCCGTTCGGTGGCCAAAACAAACAGTCCACCCGCGTCTTTGACCGCCTGTTCGTCGCTCTTGTGCTGTTCTTCGATCTCGGACCGGATTTCATCGGGATTGCGGTCGGGATTGGCGGTGATGGCTTCCATCACCTTGAATTCGACGTTGCCGCCCAGTTTGATGTCGGTGCCGCGTCCAGCCATATTGGTGGCGATGGTCACAGCGCCGAGCTTGCCCGCGTCGGCGATGATTTGCGCCTCTTGTTCGTGTTGGCGCGCGTTCAGGACGTTGTGTTTCAGATCGGCCTGCGTGAGCATCGCGCTCAGCATTTCGGACTTTTCGATTGAGGTGGTGCCGACGAGAACCGGCTGGCCCTTTTCGTGCGACTTGTGGATCTCTGCCACGATGGCGGCGTATTTCTCGGTGCCGGTGCGGTAGACGGCGTCGTCGTCGTCGATCCGCGAAATCGGCACGTTTGTCGGCACTTCGACGACACCCAGACCGTAGATCTGGCCAAATTCCTCGGCCTCGGTGGCGGCTGTGCCGGTCATGCCCGACAGGCGGTCGTACAGGCGGAAATAGTTTTGGAAGGTCACGCTGGCCAGCGTCACGTTCTCGGGCTGGATGTCGCAGCCTTCCTTGGCCTCGATCGCCTGATGCAGACCGTCTGACAAGCGGCGGCCGGACATCATTCGCCCGGTAAATTCGTCGATCAGCACAACCTCGCTGTCGCGGACAATGTAATCCTTGTCCCGCGTGAACAGCTTGTGCGCCCGGATCGCCTGATTGACGTGGTGGACGATGGTCGTGCTTTCGGGATCGTAGAGGCTTTGCCCCTCTTCCAGCAGACCGCGGCCTTGCAGTTGTTCCTCCAGAAACTCGTTGCCTTCGTCAGTGAAGGTGACGTTCCGGGTCTTTTCGTCGACCGTGTAATGCTCGTCAGTCAGGTCCGGGATCAGCTTGTCGACGGCGACATACAGTTCCGACCGGTCCTGCGATGGGCCAGAGATGATCAGCGGCGTCCGCGCTTCGTCAATCAGGATCGAATCGACCTCATCGACGACGGCAAAGAAATGGTCGCGCTGAAAAATCTGGTTCAGCTCGGATTTCATGTTGTCGCGCAGATAATCGAAGCCCAGCTCATTGTTGGTGGCATAGGTGATGTCGCAGGCATACGCCTGCTGCTTTTCGTCATCGGGCTGGCGGGGATAGATCACACCTGTTGTAAGGCCAAGCGCGCCGTAGACGTTGCTCATCCATTCGGCGTCCCGTTTGGCAAGGTAGTCGTTTACGGTGACGATATGGACGCCCTTGCCGGTGAGCGCGTTGAGATAGGCCGGGAAGGTCGCGACAAGGGTCTTGCCCTCACCCGTCTTCATCTCGGCGATATTGCCCTGATGCAGAAAGATCCCGCCCATAAGCTGCACATCAAAGGCGCGCAGGCCCAAGGCGCGTCTGGCACCCTCGCGGCAGTTGGCAAAGGCCTCTGGCAACAGGTTGTCCAGGCTTTCGCCTTTTGCGATCCGTTCGCGGAACTCTGCGGTCTTGGCGATCAGACCGGCGTCGTCCAGGGCTGCGAACTCCGGCTCCAGCGCGTTGATCTTTTCCACCAGCGGGCGGACCGCTTTGATCTTCCGGTCATTCGGAGAGCCGAATACCTTACGCGCTATTTTTCCGAGCATGGTCTGATGTACCTGTTTCCCGCGTCAAGTGCGGCATCTGCTTGCCCGCCTCGCACATGAGCCATATGACGGAACGAAAAGACCGGCCTCGCAGAGCCTTTCGGGCATGTAAGGGGACGGCCGAACAGTGTCAACGCCGCCCAGGGACGCGGCACCGATCAAGAGGAACTACCGATGTCGAAAACCCTCATGAAACTCTCCGCTGCAGCGCTTGCGCTGTGCGTCGCATTTCCGGTGCAGGCCCAGGATACGCCCGCCGAAATCACCGTCGACACCGTGGTCGCTACGGTCAACGGTACGGACATCACCTTTGGCCATATGCTGATGGCCCGCGCCTCCTTGCCGGAAAGGTTTCAGGACGCGCCGTCTGCAGAACTGTGGGAAGGCCTGCTGGAACGTCTGATCCAATATGAAGCCCTGTCGCAGTCCGACAAGGCCAAAGAAACGGACCGGGTCGCGCTGGCGCTGGACAACGAAAAGCGTGAGCTGATGGCCGCAGAGGCGATGCAAACCATCGCCGACGGTGCCGTCAGCGAAGAGGCTATCGCCGAGGCCTACAAGGCCGGTTATACCGATGCGGTGCAGGGCGTTGAGTATAACGCTTCTCACATCCTGGTCGAGACCGAGGAAAAGGCCAAGGAACTGGTCGCAGAACTCGAAGGTGGCGCCGATTTCGCCGAACTGGCCCGTGCCAACTCGACCGGACCAACCGGTCCCAATGGCGGTCTGTTGGGCTGGTTCGGCAAAGGGCGCATGGTTGCAGCCTTTGAAGAAGCGGTTGCCACGATGGAACCGGGCGAATTGTCTGCGCCGGTCCAAACTCGGTTCGGCTGGCATGTCATCAAACTGAATGAGACCCGCGCCGTCGATGCGCCGCCGCTTGAAGAGGTGCGTGCGCAGCTTGAACAGCAGATCAAGCAGGATGCAGTGCAGTCCTACATCAAGGATCTGGCCGAGAGTGGCGACGTGACGCGCCTTGACTACTCAGAGATCGACACGTCGATCATCAACAATCTCGGCCTGTTGGCGGACTGACCAGATGCCCCCCCGGTCCCCTCTTGCCCCCGCCGAATTTCCCGCGCTCCCGGTTATCGGGGGCGCACGTTTTGCCATCGCCGAGGCGGGGGTCCGCTACAAAGGGCGCCCGGATGTGATGCTGGCCATGCTCGACCCGGGCAGCGTAGTGGCGGGGGTCTTTACCCGCTCCGCCACGCGGTCGGCCAACGTGCTGGATTGTCAGGCTAAAATCGCCGCCGACAGCAGCGAGGGGGCGGCCATTGTCGTCAACTCTGGCAATTCCAACGCCTTTACCGGCCGCGCCGGTGAAGGCTCTGTCGCGGCCATCTGCGAGGCCGTGGCAGAACAGACCGGCCTGCCAGCGAGCCGCGTCTTTACCTCCTCTACCGGAGTGATTGGTGAACGCCTGCCGCACGACCGCATCACCGCCAAACTCGAAGAGTTGACCGGCAAACTTGACGGGGCCTCGCTGCCCGATGCGGCCCGAGCCATCATGACCACGGACACCTTCCCCAAGGCCGCGACGGCGCAGATCGAAGTTGACGGCAAACCCGTCAAGATCGCCGGGATTGCAAAAGGGTCCGGCATGATCGCCCCGGATATGGCGACGATGCTGGTCTACATCTTTACCGACGCCAAGATCGGGCGGGCTGAATTGCAGGCGATGGTGTCAGAGTTGAACGCCAAGACTTTCAACAACATCACGGTCGACAGCGACACCTCGACCTCGGACACGCTGCTGATGGCCGCCACCGGGGCCTCTGGCGTGGATGTTGCGTGGAACGCTGAGTTCACCCAAGCGCTGTATGGCGTGATGCTGGATCTTGCGCATCAGGTTGTACGCGATGGCGAAGGCGCGACCAAGTTTGTCACCGTCCACGTCAACCATGCCGCGTCTGAGGCTGACGCCCGCACCCACGCGCTGTCCATCGCCAACTCACCCTTGGTCAAGACAGCGCTGGCTGGCGAAGATCCCAACTGGGGCCGAATCGTCATGGCGGTTGGCAAATCTGGTGCGGCTGCCGATCGCGACGCGTTGTCGATCAGCTTTGGTGAGCTTCTGGTTGCGGAAAAAGGCTGGGTCGCGGAAAGCTATCGCGAAGCGGATGGCGCGGCCTATTTCAAACGTTCCGAGATAGAGATCATCGTCGACATCGGGTTGGGACAGGGCCACGCCACCGTGTGGACCTGCGATCTGACACACGGTTACATTCAGATCAACGCCGACTACCGGTCCTGACAGGGGCCAACGCAGGGGCGATTTTCGACGCAAAATCGTTCCTCGGCGCCCGGAGCAAACACATGAAGATCATTCTTGTTTCCGCCGTGGCCCTCATTGACACGGATGGCCGCGTTTTGCTGGGGCAGCGTCCTGAGGGCAAGAGCATGGCGGGTTTGTGGGAATTCCCCGGCGGTAAGGTCGAACAGGGAGAAACTCCCGAGGCCGCGCTGATTCGCGAACTGCACGAAGAACTGGGGATCGAAACATGGTCCAGTTGCCTTGCTCCGCTGACCTTTGCCTCACATGCCTACGATGATTTTCATCTGTTGATGCCGCTGTTTGCCTGCCGCAAATGGGGCGGCATCGTGCAGTCAAAAGAGGGTCAGGCGCTCAAATGGGTGCGGGCGAAAGACTTGCGCGACTACCCGATGCCGCCCGCTGATATTCCGCTGATTCCGATCCTGCGCGATTGGTTGTAGGCAAGCGTCTCGGGCGGATTTTTCGGACATTGGTGGGTGCATTGGCTGATCTGCTCAAAATATCTTCAGATCTGCGTCACGCATGTCCCAAGATTCAGCGAACTCTCGTCGGGGAATCGTGGCATTGTTTCCATTCCGCCCCTAAACTCTCTCAAAATGAGGCATTGGGGGGATAAAATGCTCAAAACAATCGTGATTGGCAGCTGTGTTTCTGTTCAGGGCTTGCTGGAAACCACCTTTCCGGATGGGCGTATTTCGGTGCGGGTGGGTAACAATGTGTTTGTGGGCAAACCGGCCTGAAGGCTGCGCTGCCATCAGAACGGCACGACAAGGCGTTTGGTGCTGCTGCCACCCTGCTTGGCTGGGAAACGGAAGGGAATGTGCGAACACCCGATTTGAATAGCCCAAAAGAAAACGGCCGGTGCGATGCACCGGCCGTTTTCTTTTGTGTAACCGCCTGACAGGATCAGGACAGTGAGCGCTCAATCTCTTGCCGCTCAAAGATCTCGATGACGTCGTCGGGACGAATATCATCGTAGTTCTCAAAGGCCATACCGCATTCCTGACCGGACTGGACCTCGGACACTTCGTCCTTGAAGCGTTTGAGCGTCTTCAGCGTGCCTTCGTGGATCACCACGTCGTCGCGCAACAGGCGAACACCAGCGGACCGGCGAGCGATGCCCTCGGTGACAAGACAGCCAGCAACCTTGCCGACGTTCGACACCTTGAAGACTTCTTTGATCTTGGCGTAACCGATAAAGTTCTCGCGGATTTCGTTCGACAGCAGGCCAGAGGCCGCTGCTTTCACATCGTCCACAAGATCGTAGATCACCGAATAGTAACGGATCTCTACGCCTTTCTGGTTGGCGCTGTTGCGTGCCGGCGCGTTGGCCCGCACGTTGAAGCCAATGACCGGACAGCCTGACGCTTCGGCTAGACCAACGTCGGTTTCCGTGATGGCGCCCACACCGTAGTGGATAACCCGCACGCGAACCTCGTCGTTGCCGATTTTTTCCATCGCCTGAACGATGGCCTCGGCAGAGCCTTGCACGTCGGCCTTGACGACAATCGGCAGCTCGGAGACGTTTTCGTCTTCCTTGGCCTTTTGCATCAGCTGGTCCAGCGTGGTTGCGGCACCTGCTGCTGCGCGCTTTTCCTTGGCCAGATTGGCGCGGTATTCAGCGATTTCACGCGCCTGCGCCTCTGTCGAGACAACGTTCAGTACGTCGCCTGCCTCAGGTGTGCCGTTCAGGCCCAGAACCTCAACCGGAACCGACGGACCGGCCTCTTTGACGCGGTCGCCCTTGTCGTTGATCAGCGCGCGGACCTTGCCGAACTGCTCGCCGACAACAAAGATGTCGCCCTGTTTCAGCGTGCCGTTCTGCACCAGAACCGTCGCCACAGGGCCACGACCCACGTCCAGCTGCGCCTCGATCACGGCACCTTCGGCGGCGCGGTCGGGGTTGGCTGTCAGTTCAAGGATCTCGGCCTGAAGGGCGATCGCCTCCAGCAGGGCATCAAGGCCCTGTCCGGTGACTGCGGACACTTCGACATCCTGTACGTCGCCAGACAGTTCTTCGACGATGACTTCGTGCTGCAACAGATCCGTGCGGACCTTGGTGGGGTTCGCGCTTGGCTTGTCGACCTTGTTGATCGCCACGATCATCGGCACCTTGGCCGCCTTAGCGTGGTTGATCGCCTCAATCGTCTGCGGCATCACGGCGTCATCCGCCGCCACCACCAGCACAACAATGTCCGTTACCTGAGCCCCACGAGAGCGCATCGAGGTAAAGGCCGCGTGGCCGGGTGTGTCGAGGAAAGACAGCACCGCGCCGTTGTCGGTCGTCACCTGATAGGCACCGATATGCTGGGTGATGCCACCGGCCTCACCCGCAGTTACCTTGGCGTTCCGGATGGCGTCCAACAGCGATGTCTTGCCGTGGTCGACGTGGCCCATGATCGTGATCACAGGCGGGCGGCCGATGAGGTCTTCGGGCTTGTCCTCGACCTCTTTGATGACATCCTCGACGTCGGCGTCAGAGACCCGCGTCACCCGGTGGCCGAATTCCTCGATCACCAGTTCCGCGGTATCCGCATCAATCGACTGGTTTTGCGTCGCCATGATCCCTGCGTTCATCAGGGATTTCACAACGTCACCCACGCGTTCGGCCATACGGTTGGCCAGCTCGGCCACCGTGATTGCCTCGGGCAGTTTGACTTCGCGGACAATCTTTTCACGCTGCTGGACGCCGCCCATGGCCTTTTGCCGGGCGCGCTCCTGCTTACGCTTCATTGCTGCCATGGATTTTTGCCGGCCACCTTCGCCACCAGTCAACGCCTGGTTCAGCGTCAGCTTGCCAGAGCGGCGGCCGCCGTCGTCCCGACCTCGGCCGCGATTGCGGTTCTGGTCGTCGCGTTCGGGGGCGCGGCGCGGAGGCTCACCTTTGGTGGGCTTGGCACGGGCCGAATCGTCGGCTTTGGGCGCGGGGGCCGCAGCCGCCACAGCCGCCGCCTTGGCAGCGTCCTCGGCTTCGCGTTTTTCGCGCTCTTCGTTTTCGGCCTTGGCCTTGGCGGCTTCCTCAGCTTCGCGCTTTTCGCGCTCCTTGAGTTCCTTTTCGGCGCGCATCCGCTCACGCTCTTCAGCGCGGGCTTTTTCGTCCGCCTCACGTTTGGCGGTTTCTTCGGATTCGCGTGCCTTCGCGGCTTGCAGCGCCTTAAGGCGGCGCTCCATCTCGGCATCAGAGATGCCCGCCGGGCGTTTGCCGCCTGACCCGCCAACCTGACCAGCCCTGCCGCCACCCGCACCGCTACCGGCGCCGGGTTTGGGCACGACGACCCGCTTGCGCTTGGTCTCCACCACGACGTTCTTTGTGCGTCCGTGGCTGAAGCTCTGCTTCACGCTGCCCGAACGGGCCCCGCCACGCACACCCAATGTCTTTTTACCGTCGTTATCGCTCATGAAGTTTCTTCATCCTTTCCGGTGGCCCCTGCCACCGCGATCCGCGTCTGACACGACGCGTACACCCTTCAAGCGTTGGGCTTCCTCTACAATACGCGGCACAAGACCACCAGAGCCAAGCGCGGCGTGTATCACAGATTGTCGGCCAAAGGCCATGCCCAGTTCATCCGCCGTCAGCCACCCGATGTAATTCCCACCGTATGGCGTCGACAGTTTCGACTTTCCACGGCCAGAGCCGTCTTCCGCCTGGATCAGAACCCGGGCCTCTTCGGACTGTAGCCAAGACTTGACCTTCTCATACCCAGTGACGGCCTCGCCCGATTTACGCGCCAGAGAGATCAGGTCCACAACCCGCTTCACCAGCATTTGTTCGATCAGATCAGCCAACCCATCCGGCGCTTTCACGGGCTGTTTCATAGCCCGGCTGAACAGCCCCTTGGCGGCGGCTTTTTCAATCGCCGCGCGGTTGGCCGCTACATATAGGCCGCGTCCCGGCAATTTACCAGCCAGATCCGGCACGATCCGATCATCGGGACCCAACACGAAACGGATCAGCCCGTCCTTGGGCTGAACCTCACCCGTGGCGATGCACTTGCGCTCCGGTCCGTCGGAATGATCTTTGGCCTGTCCGCCTCGGGTCATGCTGGGGTTACGCCTCCTGCGTGTCTTCGTCGGTCACGTCTTCGTCACCCTCTTCGTCGGTCTCTTCCGGCTCCATCTCGGTGGGGTCAACCCAGCCGAGCAGGACGCGCGCGGTCATGACCATGGTCTGCGCTTCTTCCAGATCGACATCGAATTTCTCCAGCAACCCGTCGTCCTTGACGCGCTTGCCGCCCTCGGTGGTCCAGCCACCGGCCAGTTCCCAGTCGGCGCAGGTGGCGAAGTCCTCAAGTGTCTTGATGCCGTCCTCGGCCAGCGCCTCCAGCATTTGCGGGGTCAGGCCTTCGAAATTCACAAGGCTGTCGTCCACGCCCAGTTCCCGCGCGTGTTCCAGCGCCTTGCGCGCCAGTTCTTCAAGGTTCTCGCGGGCACGGGTCTGCAGCTCTTCGGCGGTACCTTCGTCGACGCCGTCGATCACCAGAAGTTCTTCAAGCTCGACATAGGCGACCTCTTCGAGGTTGGTAAAGCCTTCGGAAACCAGCAATTGAGCAAAGAATTCGTCAACGTCCAACGCATCCATGAACAGCTTGGTGCGCAGTTCGAATTCGGCCTGACGGCGCTTGGACTCTTCCTCTTCGGTCATGATGTCGATGTCCAGCCCGGTCAGCTGCGACGCCAGACGCACGTTCTGGCCGCGACGGCCGATGGCCAGTGACAGTTGTTCATCGGGGACAACAACCTCGATTCGCTCGGCGTCCTCGTCCAGAACAACCTTGGACACTTCGGCCGGTTGCAGCGCGTTCACCAAGAAGGTCGGCATGTCCTCGTTCCACGGGATGATGTCGATCTTTTCGCCCTGTAGCTCGTTCACGACGGCCTGCACACGGCTGCCGCGCATACCGACGCAGGCACCGACCGGGTCAATGCCGCTGTCGTAGGAGACAACACCGATCTTGGCGCGCGAGCCGGGGTCACGGGCAACGGCCTTGATCTCGATAATGCCGTCGTAGATTTCCGGCACTTCCATCTTGAACAGCTCGGCCATGAACTGCGGGTCGGTGCGCGACAGGAAAATCTGCGGACCGCGGGCCTCGCGGCGCACGTCCTTGATGTAGCAGCGGATGCGGTCGCCGGGGCGATACGATTCGCGGCCGATCTTTTCGTTGCGGCGCAGGATCGCCTCGCCACGGCCCACGTCGACGATGACGTTGCCGTATTCCTCGCGCTTGACGACACCGTTGATGATGGTGCCGGCGCGGTCCTGAAATTCCTCGAACTGGCGGTCACGCTCTGCTTCGCGGACCTTTTGCAGAATCACCTGCTTGGCCGACTGCGCCGCGATGCGGCCCAATTCCACCGGCGGAACCTCTTCGGAATAGACGTCACCGATCTGCGGATCGGCCATGTACTGTTTGGCCTGCTCGACGGTCAGTTCGGCCTGATAGTTTTCAAGCTCTTCTTCCTCGACGACGGTGCGCACGCGGGTAAAGGTTGCCTTGCCGGTGCGGCGGTCGATGTTGACACGAATGTCCATCTCCGCGCCGTAGCGCGACTTGGCCGCACGGGCGAGGCTCTCTTCCATCGCTTCGACAACCAGACCGGGGTCGATCATCTTTTCGCGCGCCACCGCCTCGGCGGTTTGCAGGAGTTCCAGCTGGTTTGCAGAGGTGATTGCCATTGGTCTTAGTCCTCCTCGCGAGACGCATCGGCCTCGGTCTCGATTTCATCGAATTTCTTTTCGTCCAGCGCGGCGGCGGATTTGCGCGCCTTCAGCATCTCACGAATCAGTTCATCGGTCAGCACCAGCTTGGCGTCTGTCAGCCAGTCAAATTCCAGCCCAACGGTGCCCTCGTCCAGATTGACCAGAACCTCATTGCCCTCGATCCCGGCCAGCACGCCGCGAAAGCGTTTGCGCCCGTCGATCATCTCGCTGGTTTCCAACTTGGCTTCATAACCCTCGTAGGTGTCGAAATCCTTCAGCCGGGTCAGCGGGCGGTCGATGCCGGGGCTGGACACCTCCAGCGTGTAAGTATCCAGAATCGGATCCTCGACATCCATAACCGCGCTGACGGCGGTCGAGATTTCGGCGCATTCATCCACTTCGATCCCGCCCTCGGGACGTTCAGCCATGATTTGCAACGTGGGCACCTGTCCGCCCATCAGACGGATGCGCACAAGGTCGAACCCCATGTCCTCGATCACCGGTTGGACGATCTCGGCCAGGCGGCGATCCATGCCGGTCTTGGCGATCAGCTCGTTCATTGGTCTCTTGCCTTTCGGGCACAAAAAAACGGGCCAGCGGCCCGTTGTCGAAAGCACGATGGGCGCTGAGGCTGGACCCCAGCGCGCCGCTGTTAAATGGCGTATAGGCGAGCGGGGTGGGGGACGCAAGCAGATTCGCGCGGCACCCGCTACACATGTCTCCTTGCATACGGTGTGTATGCCGTTTTCAGCTTTTCAGGTCATCACATCCGGCGCGTCCCGCCCGGTGCGTTCGGACAGACCCGTCAGCGCGTTCACAGCCTTGGCCAGATCACTCAGAGCGGCCTGAGTTTCGCCCTCCAGATCGCCGTTCGCGGGTTCATAGCGTTCCAGATAAACCCGGACCGTTGCGCCCTCTGTGCCGGTGCCGGACAGGCGAATCACCGCGCGGCTGTCATCGGCAAACAGCAGACGCAGGCCCTGATTGTTGCTGACCGACCCATCCACCGGATCGGTGTAGGAAAACTGGTCGGCGGCGGCGATGGTCTTGGGCGGATCGCCGACCTCTGTTCCGGGCAGATCGCCCAGACGGGCGTTCATATCCGCCATCATCGCCTCCGCGGCGGCGGCATCGACGGCCTCATAATCATGCCGGGAATAATAGTCGCGACCGTAGGTCTGCCAATGGTCATTCAGGATATCTTTTACGGAAACCTTGCGCTCCGCCAATATGTTCAGCCACAAGAGCACCGCCCATAGCCCGTCTTTCTCGCGAACATGGTCGCTGCCTGTTCCGGCACTTTCTTCCCCGCACAGCGTGGCCTTGCCAGCGTCCAGCAGGTTGCCAAAGAACTTCCACCCCGTGGGTGTCTCAAAGCTGGCGATGCCCAGCTTTTCCGCCACCCGGTCCGCTGCGCGGCTGGTCGGCATCGACCGTGCCACGCCCGCCAGACCGCGTTTGTAGCCAGGGGCCAGATGCGCATTTGCCGCCAGCACTGCCAGACTGTCAGATGGGGTCACATAGACGCCTTTGCCCAGAATCATGTTGCGGTCGCCGTCCCCGTCCGAGGCGGCGGCAAAATCCGGGCCGTCGTCCGACATGACCAGATCGACCAGCGGTTTGGCCCAGATTGGGTTCGGATCGGGGTGCCCCTTGCCGAAATCCACCGACGGCGTGCCGTTCATTACCGTCCCTTTTGGTGCGCCCAGCATTCCTTCGAGGATCGCGGTGGCATAGGGGCCAGTGACCGCGTGCATCGCGTCGAACCGCAGGGTAAAGCCGCCTGCGATCAGGTCTGAAATCGCCTTGAAGTCAAAGAGTTCCTTCATGAGCGCGGCATAGTCCGTCACCGGGTCCACGATCTCGACCGTCATGTCGCCCAGCGCCACCTCGCCCAATGCGGACAGGTCCAGATCCGCGCTGTCCAGCGTAGTATACTCAGACACTGTCTTGGTCTGCTCGAACATGGCTGCAGTCACGCCCTCGGGAGCCGGTCCACCGTTCGAGATGTTGTATTTCAGCCCGAAATCCGCGTCGATCCCACCGGGATTGTGGCTGGCTGACAGGATCAGCCCACCGTTGGCCTTGCGCTGTCGGATCAGGTTCGACGCGGCTGGCGTGGACAGCAGCCCGTTCTGACCGACGATGCAACGTGCCGCGCCTTGTGCTGCGGCCATACGCAGGATGGTCTGGATTGCCTCGGCATTAAAGAACCGACCGTCGCCGCCAACCACAAAGGTCTTTCCTGCAACTCCCTCGATGGCGTTGAAGATCGACTGCACAAAGGCCTCAAGATAACCCTTTTGCATGAAAACACGGGTCTTTTTGCGCAGACCGGAGGTGCCGGGCTTTTGCCCGTCAAAGGGCGTCAGGGCGCGCGTGATAGGCGTCATTGGGTCGGTCCTTTCTGATCGGTCCCGCTGCGGTCTGCGGGCATGAAAGCGCGGATACGGTCAGCGGGCAATGCCTCAGATAGCCGTTCGACAGTGACGGGATTCCGACGGCGCCAGTTTGGGTGCTGGTCCACGGTGCCAGGCAGGTTCTGTGCCTCCAGTCCACCCAGCAGGTCGTCGAGCTGTAGCGCCACCAACGCCGAGGGCGCGGTACACAGTTTCGCCTGAACAGACGCGGCAATCGTTTCTGGAGTGGCGAGTGGCGGCAGGTCGCACATGGCGCGCAAACCTTGGCGTTGCCGCGCGCGCAGGTCGTGCCGCGCGCTGGTCTCTCCGCCCGACAGCCACCCCATGCGTTGCCACCATGCGATGTCCTGCCCGTACCAGAACCCCTTTATCGTTGGCGTGTCATGGGTGCCGAAACAGGCCAGCGCAAAGGGTCGCAGATCGCGCGGCGGGCACAGTTGCCCGTCGCCGGGCGTCTCATATTGCCAGACTGCATAACTGAGCAGGCCCGCGCCATTCAGCTTTTCGCGAAAGCCGTCGGGTACAAGGCCCAGATCCTCACCGACCACAACACAGCGCGCCTGCGCCGCTTCGATTGCGATGACGGCCAGCAGGCTGTCAAACGGCTGTGAGACATAGCCGCCGGGGCTGCCGTCGTCGGGAATCCAAAAGCTGCGCAGCAGGCCCAGTGCGTGATCGACCCGCAGGATACCCGCCTTGGCCATCAGCTTGCGCAGCATGGCGCGCAGCGGTTTGTACTGCGCCGCGCGCAGCCGCGCGGGCGCATGGGCGGCCAGGTTCCAGGACTGGCCTTCGGGGTTCAGATGATCCGGTGGCGCTCCGATGGAAACGCCTTGCGCGATGGTATCGCGGTGCATCCACACCTCGGCCCCGCCGGGACGCGCGCCCACGGCAAGATCAAGGTACAGGCCAAAATCCATCCCCGCGTCCAGCGCAGCCGCCTGCGCGGTGTCGATCTGCCTTTCAGCCCGCCATTGCAGCCATTGGTGGAACCCCACATCCGCCGAGGCCGCCCGCGCCGCCTCTGCGCCCGGTTTGCGCAGGGCCTCGGGCCACTTGCGGAAATCCTCACCATGAGATGCGCTCAGCGCCTCAAACTGCGCGAAGGTGTCCAGCACCGGGCCGCCTTGGGCACGAAACACCTGAAACGCCTTCCGCTCGGGCGCGGGTGTGGCGTCAAACCGGGCGTATTCGGCGCGCAGCGCGGCGCGCTGGCGGCGGCGAAAAGTGGGGTAATCGACCAGATCGCCCTTGGGAGTGGGGCCTAGGCCGGCTCGCGGCGCGATGTGATCGGTGCTGAAAAAACCCCGGTGCGTCGGCGAATAGGGGCTGATCATTTCGTCCGCGGCCCAGCCCAGTGCGTGGATCGGATTCAGACCAAAGAATTGTGCTCCGCATTTGGCCAAGGCCCGCAGGGCGGCGGGCAGATCGGCGTAGCTGCCAAGGCCGCCATTGTGCCCCGACCGCAGCCCGTACAGCGTGCCGCAAACTCCCCAACCTTTGGCGCGCCCGGTCACATCCGGCACGGTTGGCGCATGTTGCGGCGCGGACAGCACCAGCGATTCGGTCCGGCGGTCCGGCGTTGCGGCGTGCAGGGTGAAATACCCGACCGGCAATGGGTCAAGGTCGATGCTGTTCCCGGCGCGCCCGGCCATCACCTCGGCACCGCTTTCGTCCAACACCATCCAGTCGCAGGGGGCCGAAACCGGCAAAGATACGCGCGTGCCTGCGGTGGCGATGATCTCGTCCGGGACATGGGCCTCATCCCGGTGCGCCTGACTTTCGGCCAGCGTCTCTGTCACAGCGGCCTCAGTTGAGGCGTCGACTCCCATGCCGCCCAGAAGCGCGCGCAGCGTGTCAGGGGATGCGCCATGCTCTGCCCCCTGAAGGTCGTGGAACCCAAGGTGGACACCGTAGGCCTGCGCCAATTGGCGCAATGCGTCGTCGGGGGCGATCATGTCTGGCTCTCCGGAAAGCGGACAAAGCCCGCGACACTGAACGCGGCGACCGTCACGGTCGCCTCGGTGATCTCTATCGGCGTCTGCGCCGCAGTCGAGGTGTCGATCTCACGCCGCCAATTGCCCGCTTCTGGCGTCGGCAGTTGCAGCGTCTGAGGCGCGCCTTCACGGTTGAAGACCAGCAAGACTTCTTCGGCATCAGCGCAACTCGCCGGGCTTTCGGCGCACCCACGCAGCAGCAGGCAAAGGCTGGACAGGCCCGGATCGCGCCAGTTCAACGCGCTGCCGTCAAAGGCGCGCCACTCGACATCGGGCTGGCTGTCCGTACGCTCTACCCCATGCAGGAATCGCGACTGGCGCAGCGCTCCATGGTCCTTGCGAAAGCGAGACAGGGCCGCCGTGAACGCGATCTGGTTTGTATCCATCGTGTCCCAGTCCAGCCAGCTGATCTCATTGTCCTGGCAATAGGCATTGTTGTTGCCGCCCTGACTGTTGCCGCCTTCGTCGCCGGCAAGGATCATCGGTGTGCCCTGCGACAGCAGCACGGTGGCCAGCATGTTGCGGCGGCGCTGTTGGCGGGCGGCAAGGATGTCGGCGTCATCGGTTTCACCCTCAACCCCGAAATTGTCGGAATGATTGGCGTGGTGGCCGTCCCGGTTGCCCTCGCCGTTGGCGTGGTTGTGGCGCTGTGCGTATGAGGTGACATCGGCCAATGTGAACCCGTCATGCGCGGCGGCAAAGTTGACAGAGGACCAAGCGCGCCGTCCACGGGTGTCAAACAAGTCGGCAGTGCCCAATAGGGCGGACCCAAGATCCTGCGCCGCATGGCCATCCCCGCGCCAGAACCGCCGCAGCGTGTCGCGGAATCGATCGTTCCATTCGGCGAACTCTGGCGGAAACTGACCAAGACGATAGCCGCCAGGGCCAAGATCCCAAGGTTCTGCGATTAGTTTGACCTGACTCAGCACCGGATCCTGCCGCAGGGCATCCATGAACCCGCCATGACGGTCAAAGCCGTGTTTTTCCCGCCCTATCGTTGTGGCAAGGTCAAAGCGGAAACCGTCCACGCCCATGCATTCCACCCAGAAACGCAGGCTGTCCAGTACCATCCGCAGGACAAAGGGGTGCTGTACGTTCAACGTGTTGCCGGTGCCGGTGTCGTTGACGTAAAATCGCGGTTGCCCCTCGACCAGCCGGTAGTAGGATGCATTGTCGAGCCCGCGAAAACCAAAGGTTGGCCCCAGATGATCGCCCTCGGCGGAGTGGTTGTAGACCACGTCAAGGATCACCTCGATCCCGGCGTTGTGGAACCGCTCGACCATCGTGCGGAACCCGGCGACACCAGCGGGGCCAAGGTAGCGCGGTTCAGGCGCAAAAAAGGCGGCAGTGTTGTAGCCCCAGTGATTTACCAACCCGCGCGCGGTCAGCGCGTTCTCAGACCGGATCGCCTGCACCGGCAACAACTCCACCGTGGTAATGCCAAGACGGGTGAGATGATCCAGCATCGGCTGCGAGGCCAACCCCTCATAGGTGCCGCGCAGATCCTTGGGCACATCGGGGTGGCGGATCGTGCTGCCTTTGACGTGGGCCTCGTAGATCAATGTGCCGTCCCAGCCGCGTTTCAATCCCTTGGCATCGGGCGGGAAATCGGCAGGATCCCAAACAACGGCCTTGGGGACGTGCGGCGCGCTGTCGGAGGTGCTGAATGACAGATCCCCTTCGCTGGTGCCGACGGCATAGCCAAAGGTTTCGGGATTGGTGGTGAAGTTGCCGTGCAAGATCCGCGCGTAGGGATCAAGCAATAGCTTGTTGGGGTTAAATCGATGGCCGCGCTCGGGCGCGAAGGGGCCATGAACCCGGTATCCATATAGCGAGCCGGGCCGCAGTTCGGGGACGTAGCCATGCCAGACCGCACCGCTGCGTTCGGGCAGGGGGAGGCGTTGCAGTTCGGTTTTGCCGTCAGGCGAAAATAGGCAGAGGTCCACCTGATGCGCGTGGTCGGAAAACAGCGCGAAATTCGTGCCTTCGCCGTCAAAGACCGCGCCCAGAGGGGTGGATCTGCCAGAGAAGATCCGGTGGGGGCCGCGGGCCGTCGAATTCATGCGATCAGTGTCTCGTACATCTGGACATATTGGCGGGCCGAGTTTTCCCAGCCCACGGGTTGCCGCATCGCTGCGGTCTGCATTTTTTGCCAAAGCGTGCGGTTCCTGTAGGCGTCAAACACGCGGTCAAGGACTGCACCGATTCCGTCCACAGACACATCGTCAAAGACGAACCCGGTTGCCACCTCGGCGGCGAGCGCCGCGTGGTTGGCGTCGATCACCGTATCGGCCAATCCACCGGTCCGCGCAACCACCGGCAGGGTGCCATAGCGCAATCCATACAGTTGCGTCAGACCGCAGGGCTCAAACCGTGATGGGATCAGGATGGCATCCGCGCCTGCCTGTATCAGATGCGAAAATGCCTCGTCATAGCCGATGTGAACGCCGATCCGGCCCGGAAACCGTTTGGCGGCCTGTTGAAAGGCCTGCTCCAGTATCGGATCGCCCGATCCCAGCAGCGCCAGTTGTCCGCCGCCCTCAATCAGTCCGGGCAGCGCACCGGCCAGCGCATCCAGCCCCTTTTGTAGGGTCAACCGGCTGACGACGCAGAACAACGGGCCATCGTGATCCGGGTCTAGGTCCAGCCGTTTTGCCACCTCGGCCCGGTTCTTGGCTTTGGCGGTCAGCGTTTTCACGCCATAGGGCGCGGCCAATGCGGGGTCCGTCATCGGGTTCCAGGCGTCCAGATCAATACCGTTCAGGATGCCGGACAGGGCATTGGCGCGCTTGTTGAGCACGCCATCCAGACCCATGCCGAATTTAGGTGTCAGGATCTCACGCGCGTAGGTTGGGCTGACGGTCGTGATTTGGTCGGCATAGACCAGCGCGGCCTTCAGAAAGCTCACGTCGCCATAGTATTCCAGCCCGTCGGGATGAAACCAGTCACTGCTCAGTTGCAGATCGCCCATGACATGTGGACCGAACCGGCCCTGAAAAGCGATGTTGTGTATAGTGATGACAGAGGCGGGCGGCGTGCGTCCGTCCTGCCGCAGGTAGACCGGCGTCAGCCCGGCCTGCCAGTCATGTGCATGAACAACATCCGGGACCCATCCGGACAACCCGTCAAAGCTGATCCGCGCGGCGGCCTGCGCCAGAGCCGCGAACCGGATGTGATTGTCCGTCCAGTCCTTGCCATCGGGGCCGGTGTAGGGGGCGCCGGGACGATCGAACAGATGGGGCGCGTCCAGCAGCAACAGATTTACGCCCTCTGCTGTGATCTCGACCAACCGACCAGAGCCGCCGGGCAGATCACCAAAGCTGGCCACTTCCTTGCCCTGTGCCAGCAGCGGGAACAGGGCGGGGTAAGCGGGCAAGACGGTCTTGACCTCGACCCCCAGCGCCGCCAGTGCGCCTGGCAGAGCACCCGCCACATCGGCGAGGCCCCCCGTCTTGACGAAGGGTGCGCATTCCGAGGTGACCATCAGCACCTTCATGTCACAACTCCAGCTTGTGTATCATCTCGTTCGTGATCAGGCAGATGCCGTTCTCAGTTCGGCGGAACCGCTTGGCGTCCAGTTCGGCATCTTCACCGACGATCAGCCCCTCGGGAATCTTGACCCCCCGGTCGATGATAGCGTTCTTGATGCTGGCGTGGCGGCCGACCTCTGCGTAGGGCAGAGCAACGACGCCCTCAAGTTGTGCATAAGAATGCGTTTTGACCCCGGTGAACATCAGGCAGCGTTCCAGTGACGACCCCGAGATGATGCATCCACCCGACACCATCGAGGACACGGCCAGCCCGCGGCGGCCCTCTTCGTTGTGGATGAACTTGGCCGGGGCGGTCAGTTCGGAATAGGTCCAAATCGGCCAGTTGGTGGCGTAGATATCCAGTTCCGGCTCAAAATCCGTCAAGTCGATGTTGGCCTGCCAATAGGCGTCCAGTGTGCCGACATCGCGCCAGTAGGGCTTCTTCTCCAGCCCGGACATGACGCAGGAACGGCCAAAGGGATGCGCCACAGCATCCCCTGTGGCCACTAGGCCGGGGATGATGTCCTTGCCGAAATCATGGGACGAGTCGGGGTTCCTTGCATCGGCTTCAAGCAGATCGCACAGGAATTCTGTCTCGAAGACATAGATGCCCATCGACGCCAGTGACCGGGTCGGATCGCCCGGCATGGTGGGCGGTTCGGCCGGTTTTTCGACAAACTCCAGGATCTTGTCGGTCTCGTCTACTGCCATAACGCCAAAGCCCTTGGCTTCTTCGCGCGGCACCTCGATACAGCCCACGGTCACCTTTGCGCCCGAACTGACATGCTGTTCGATCATGAACGAATAATCCTGCTTGTAGATATGGTCCCCTGCCAGGATCAGGATGTATTTCGGACCGTATCCCCGAATGATCGAAACGTTTTGCGTCACCGCGTCGGCGGTGCCCTTGTACCAGTTCTCTTCGTCCAGTTGCTGTGACGCGGGTAGGATATCCAGCCCCTCGTTGCGTTCGGCCCGGAAAAAGGACCAGCCGCGTTGCAGGTGGCGGATCAGGCTGTGCGCCTTGTACTGGGTCGCAACGCCAATTCGGCGGATGCCGGAGTTGACCGCATTGGACAGCGCAAAGTCGATGATCCGTGTCTTGCCACCGAAATAGACCGCAGGCTTTGCCCGAATATCGGTCATTTCCTTGAGGCGCGACCCGCGCCCACCCGCAAGGACATAGGCCATCGTTTGCTGGGCCAGCGTGAACCTGTCGTTGTGCATGTGATCCTCCCCCGTGATCAGGTGTCTGTTTTTTCCACTGCGGACAGTTTGAAGAACACCGTCGCCAGAGGCGGTACGGTTATCTTGATCGAATGGTCGCAGCCGTGTGAGGCCTCCGGGTCGGCGGTGACACCGCCGCCGTTGACCTGTCCGCTGCCGCCGTAAACCGGCGCGTCGGTGTTCAGGCGTTCCTGCCAGTGACCTGCGGCTGGCACGCCGATCCGGTAGTCCGTGCGCGTGACAGGTGTGAAATTAGACACCACCAGAACCGGCGCCTCACCATCCTCACCCAAACGGACCCAGGCAAAGATCGAGTCAGCCGCGTTGCCGCCGTCGATCCAGCGAAAGCCTTCGGCCTTGCTGTCCAATTGATGCAGCGCGGGCGTCTCACGATAAAGGCCGTTCAGATCCCGCACGAGGCTTTGCATGCCCTTGTGTCGGTCGTCGTCCAGCAGGTGCCAGTCCAGACTCTGGTTGTGGTTCCACTCTTCGGGTTGTGCAAATTCGCAGCCCATGAACAACAGCTTCTTGCCCGGATGGCCGAACATGAAGCCAAAATAGGCGCGCAGGTTGGCATAGCGCTGCCAGTCGTCGCCCGGCATCCGACCCAACAACGATCCCTTGCCGTGTACGACCTCGTCATGGCTGATCGGCAGCACAAAGTTTTCGGTAAAGGCGTAGTGCAGACCAAAGGTCATCTTGTCGTGGTGATACTTGCGGTTGATCGGATCCTCGGACATGTACCGCAGGGTGTCGTTCATCCAGCCCATGTTCCACTTGAACCCAAAGCCAAGTCCGTCATGGGATGTTGGCGCGCTGACACCGGGAAAAGCGGTGCTTTCCTCGGCTAGCGTCATCACGTCGGGATGCATGCCGTAGACCTGCTCGTTCATGCGCCGCAGGAAGGAAATCGCCTCAAGGTTCTCGCGGCCGCCGTGTTCATTTGGCACCCATTCGCCCTCTTTGCGGGAATAGTCGCGGTACAACATCGAGGCGACCGCATCCACGCGCAGCCCGTCGATGTGGAATTCTTCCAGCCAATAACGGGCATTGGCGATCAGAAAGTTGGACACTTCGGAACGGCCATAGTTGTAGACCAGCGTGTTCCAGTCCGGGTGATACCCTTCTTTCGGATCGCTGTGTTCATACAGGGCGGTGCCGTCAAACTGTGCAAGGCCATGCGCGTCGGTCGGGAAATGGCCCGGAACCCAATCGATGATCAGGCCCAGCCCGGCCTCATGGGTTGCCTCGACCAGCGCGCGGAAATCGTCCGGCGAGCCAAACCGCGACGTGGGCGCGTAGAGGCCAACAGGTTGATACCCCCACGACCCGCCAAAGGGATGCTCAGAGACTGGCGTCAGCTCGATATGGGTGAAACCCATGTCGGCGGCGTAGCGGACCAGTTGGTCTGCCATTTCGCGGTAGCTCAGCGACCGGTTGCTGTCCTCGGGGACGCGCCGCCAGCTTTCCAGATGGACCTCGTAGATCGAGATCGGCTGGTCAATGCGATGCTTTTGCCAGCGGGTGGCCATCCAGCCGTGGTCCTGCCACCAGTATTGCGACAGGTCGCGCACCACAGATGCGGTGAGCGGCGGCACCTCGGACCCAAATCCAACCGGATCAGCCTTGAGCGGCAAAAGCTGGCCGTTGGCGTCCAGCAGTTCGTATTTGTAGACCGCGCCTTCGGTAACGCCGGGCACAAAGATCTCCCAAATGCCGGTGTCGCCACGCCGACGCATGGCATGGCGTCGCCCGTCCCAGTCGTTGAAACTGCCGACAACAGACACGCGTGACGCATTGGGCGCCCAGACCGCAAAATGCACACCCGGCGCACTGCCCAAGGCGGTAAGATGCGCGCCTAGCGCGCGCCACAACTGGCCGTGCGTACCTTCGCCTAAAAGGTATTCGTCCATCTCGCCCAGGATCGGCCCGTAGGCGTAAGCATCTTCTTCTTCCCAGGTCGCATCGGAGTTCGACAACCGCAAGCGATAGTCGTAACGCCCGACGACGCCCGGCAAGATGCCCTCATACAGATCCGGAGCGCCGTCTACCGGAGCAAGTGTCCCCAAGACCAGATCGCTGCCACTGGCCAGCACCTCGACCAGATCCACGTTCGGGCGAAAGACGCGCACCGATTGTGTGCCATCCGGCAAGGTGTGCTGGCCCAGTACCGAAAAAGGGTCGCCGTGGCGGCCTTCGACGATCTGGCGTGCGGTTGATTGGTCTAAGGGGGCTGTCATGCGCTCTGCTCCAGTTCGCCGTCGATGGCGCTGCCGACATTCCAGATGTCGCGCGCGTACCCGCGAATCGTACGGTCCGATGAGAACCAGCCGACACCGGCAGTGTTGTTCAACGCCATTGCAGCCCATGACGACGTTTGAGTAAAGGCCTCGTCGGCGCGGCGCTGCATATCGAAATAAGAGTCGAAATCGCAGGACACGAGGAAATGGTCGTGATCCCACAGATTGCCGACCAGATCGTGGTAGCGGCTGGGCTCTTCGGGTGAGAAACGGCCCTCGGCGATCTGGGCGAGCACCTTCTGCATACGCGGGCTTTGTTCGATGGCGGCGCGAGCATAGCCGTGGTGGCTGCGCCGCTCTGTCACCTCGGCGGCGGTCAGGCCAAACAGGAAGAAGTTTTCAGGCCCCACATGATCGCGGATTTCGACGTTGGCACCGTCCAGCGTGCCAATGGTCAGAGCGCCGTTCAGGGCGAACTTCATGTTGCCGGTGCCCGAGGCTTCTTTGCCTGCGGTCGAAATCTGTTCGCTAAGGTCCGCCGCCGGGATCAGCATTTCGGCCATCGTCACATTGTAATTGGGCGGATAGACGATCTTGAGCAGGTCCTTGGTCACCGGGTCGTTGTTGAGCACGCCAGCAACGTCGTTGATCAGGCGGATGATTTGCTTGGCGACGTGATAGCCCGGTGCCGCCTTGCCACCAAAGATTTTGACGCGCGGTGTCCAGTTGCCGTTCGGGTTGGCGTGAATCTCATTCCAGAACGCGATGGTTTCCAGGATGTTCATCAACTGGCGTTTGTATTCGTGGATGCGTTTGATCTGGACGTCGAACATAGCGTCAGGGTCGATGGCGATGCCGCAGTGTTCCTGCACCCAGTTCGACAGCCGCTCCTTGTTAACGCGCTTGGCCGCCATGAACTCCTGCAAAAAGCCGTGATCACCACTGCGGTCCCGAAGCCGGCTGAGCTGGTCCAGATCGGCAGGCCAGGCATCGCCGATCTCACGCGTGATGAGTTTCGACAGGGCGGGGTTGCATTCATACAGCCAGCGGCGCGGCGTGATGCCGTTGGTCTGGTTCACGATGCGTGTCGGGTGGATGCGGTGCAGATCGGCAAAGACAGTCGACTTCACCAGATCGGTGTGCAGCGCTGAAACGCCGTTGACCTTATGCGCCATGATGAACGCAAGCTCACCCATGTTGACGTTGCCGTGGTCAAGGATGCGCGGGCTGTCGGGATGCTGCGTCTGCTGGGAGTCTTCAATCGAACGGATGATTTCCAGATGACGGGGCAGGACACGGCCCAGCAGCCATTCAGGCCAGCGTTCCAGCGCCTCTGGCAGCAAGGTGTGGTTGGTATAGCCTAGGCAGCGGCGGGCCAGTTCGATTGCCTCGGCCATCTCCAGTCCGTGGATATCGACAAGGATACGGACCAATTCCGGCCCGGCGATGGCGGGATGCGTGTCGTTCAACTGGATCGCGGCGGCATCGGGCAGGGCGCGTATGTCGTCATGATCGATAAAGAACCGGCGCAAAAGGTCATGAATCGAGGCGGCGGTAAAGAAATACTCTTGTTTGAGACGCAGTTCCTTGCCGCTTTCGGTGGTGTCGTCCGGATAAAGGACGCGGCAGATCGTGCGCGCCAGCGCCTCTGACCGGCTGGCAGCCAAATAATCGCCCCGGTTAAAGCTGGCGAGGTCGAACTCCTTCTGCGGTCGCGCCGACCACAGGCGCAATGTGTTGCCCCAACGGCCCTGCCAGCCGACAACCGGCGTGTCGAACGCTGTCGCCAGTACGGTTTCATGCGGGTGCCATTTGGCCTTGCCTTCGTGATGCTGCACATGACCGCCAAAACCGATCTTGTAGCTGACCTCGGGGCGTTCGAATTCCCAGGCGTGACGCTGTGCAAGCCAGGTTTCCGGTTTTTCGATCTGCTGGCCTTCGACAAAGTCCTGCTCGAACAGTCCATGTTCATAGCGGATGCCATAGCCCATCGCCGGAATGCCCAGCGTGGCCAGACTGTCCATGAAACAGGCGGCAAGGCGCCCAAGGCCACCGTTGCCAAGGGCTGCATCGGGTTCGTCATGAACCAGGATGTCATAGTCCTGACCCAGTTCTGTCACGGCGGCGCGTGCTTCGTCCGTCAGGCCGATATTGGCGGCGACGTCCTCGATCAGGCGACCGATGAGGAATTCCATCGAAAGATAGTAGACCCGCTTTTTGTGGCCCGTATAGCTGGCTTTGGTGCTTTGATACCAGGAGTCTACCATCCGGTCGCGCAGGCTGAGCGAAAGGGCCATGCGCCAGTCATACAGCGCGGCGTGTTCAGCATCCTTGCCGAGCGAATAGCGCAGATGCGCGAAAATTTCGTCTTTCATAGGGTCGGTCCTGTCCTGTCTATCGGGCCGCGTGACGCGCGCCATCGACCGGTCCTCCCGCTGACCGTGGCGCGCCTGTTATCGCTAACAGTAGTTGTGTGCCAAAGGCTAGACCCGATTTGTGATTAGCGTTTTCGTCTCGTTTGCTGTTGCAAGGTGGTGCCAGTCAAGGGCGGCCCTCCCGAAGGCGGACCGCCGATATCCCGCTATGCTGCGGCCTTGGGCGTAAGCTGTTGCTCTTCAATCGGTGGTGGATCCATCGCGCCGGTCATGATCGCAACCGCATCCGACATCGAGATCTTGGCCGGATCGACCACCGCGTGCCGTTTGCCCAGCCGGTGAATGTGGACGCGGTCCGCCACCTCGAAGACATGCGGCATGTTATGGCTGATCAGGATGATCGGAATGCCCTTTGATCGCACGTCCTGAATCAGTTCCAGCACCCGGCGACTTTCCTTGACACCAAGCGCTGCGGTCGGTTCATCCATGATGATGAATTTGCGGGCAAAGGCTGCAGCCCGCGCCACTGCCACGCCCTGACGCTGGCCGCCCGACAGCGTTTCGACCGCTTGATTGATTGATTGGACAGTCATCAGGCCCAGTTCGGTCAGTTTGTCCCGGGCGAACTTTTCCATCGCCTTCTTGTCGAGTTGGCGAAAGACCGTGCCCATAAACCCGGGTTTGCGTAGCTCACGCCCCGCAAACATGTTGTCGGCAATGGACAGCGACGGCGACAGGGCCAACTGCTGATAGACGATCTCGATCCCCATCTCGCGCGCTTGCAGTGGCGAGGTGAAATGGACGGGCTTGCCCTCGATCTTGATTTCGCCTTCGTCGGCCTGAACCGCGCCGCAGATTGCCTTGACGATCGAGGATTTGCCAGCGCCGTTGTCGCCGATCACGGCCAGCACCTCACCCGGGTAAAGGTCAAAATCCGAATGGTCGATGGCGGTGACGTGGCCGTAACGCTTCACGATCCCGCGGCCTTGAACGATGGGTTGCACAGACATTATCCCGAAACCTTTCTGATCCATTGATCGACAGAGACCGCCGCGATGATCAGCACGCCAATCAGCAGGTAGGTCCACTGTGCGTCCGCCCCCATCAGGCGCAGACCCAAGGTGAACACGCCGACAATCAGCGCCCCGAACAGCGACCCCAAGACAGAGCCACGCCCACCGAACAGCGAGATGCCCCCGATCACCACGGCGGTGATGGATTCGATGTTCGCAAGCTGACCAGAGGTCGGAGAGACCGACCCGATGCGCCCGATCAGGGCCCAGCCAGCAAAGGCACAGATCAGGCCAGACAGTGCATAAACGGACACAAGAACCTTGTTCGCCTCCATGCCCGACAGTTCGGCTGCTTCCTTGTCATCGCCTACCGCATAAACATGGCGGCCCCATGCCGTCTGCGTCAGTGCATAGGTCAGGACGGCAAACAGCAGCAGCATGAAGATGATACCATAGGTCAGGCGCGCGCTGCCCAATTGCAGGGTTGTACCAAAGAACTGCAGGATCGCGGCATTCTGTTCGATGTCCTGAGAGCGAATGGTTTCGTTTGCTGAATACAAAAAGTTGGCGGCCAGAACGATCTGCCACATGCCCAGCGTCACGATAAAGGGCGGCAATTTCATCCGGGTGACCAGCAAACCGTTGATCGCGCCGATGCCAGTGCCAACCGCCAGACCGCACATCACCGAGATGAATGGCGGGATGCCATAGCGAAAGGTGAACTGCCCCATCACGACCGAACTCATGACCATGATCGCACCCACAGACAGGTCGATGCCTGCGGTCAGGATCACCAGCGATTGCGCCGCTGCCACGATGCCAACGATCTGAACTTGCTGCAGGATCAAGGTCAGCGCGAAGGGCGAAAAGAACTTGGACCCCAGCAATACGCCAAAGACCACGATGGACATTACAAGGACGATGAGCGGAACAAGGGCGGGATTCGTGTGCAAGGCGTTTTGCACCTTGTGAACAAAACCTCGGGGCTTTTCGAACTCGGCGACCTGATTGGTGGCTGCGGACAACGACGATTCGTAGTCCGACCCCTTCGAGGCAGACTCGGTCATGTGGGATCCTCCCAGATCAAGTATGTGGGTGCGTTCTGATGCGCGTTTGGAGCCAGCCTAGGCGACAAGGCGGCAACGCGTCCATGACGAAGGGGCGGCTACCGCCCCTTCGCGATTGTTCAGAAGCTCGGCATCAGCCCCAGCAACGCTCCGTACCTTCCTGGACAGAGATCGAGTCGACGCCATCGACCGGCTGGTCAGTGACCAGCGACACGCCGGTGTCGAAGAAGTTCTTGCCTTCACTCGGCTCTGGCTTGACGCCTTCGTCAGCCCATTTCTTGATCGCCTCGATGCCCAGCGACGCCATCAGCAGCGGATACTGCTGAGAGGTCGCGCCGATCACGCCATCGGCCACGTTCATGACGCCGGGGCAGCCACCGTCGACTGACACGATCAGAACATCGTTTTCACGCCCGATGGATTTCAGCGCCTCATAGGCCCCGGCGGCTGCGGGTTCGTTGATGGTGTAGACCACGTTGATCATTGGGTCCTGCGCCAGCAGGTTCTCCATCGCGCGGCGACCGCCCTCTTCGTTGCCCTGCGTTACGTCGTTGCCGACGATGCGCGGATCGGTTTCATCGCCCCACTTGGTGACATCCATGACGTCAATCCCAAACCCGGTCAGGAACCCCTGATCGCGCAGAACGCCGACGGAGGGCTGCGATACGGCCAGATCCAGCATGCCGATCTTGGCGTCGGCGGCAGCATCGCCCAGCTTGCCCGCGGCCCATTTGCCGATCAATTCACCGGCAAGGAAGTTGTCGGTGGCAAAGGTCGCGTCGGCAGAGTCGATCGGCTCCAGTGGTGTGTCCAGTGCGATGACAAGGATGCCGGCGTCTCGCGCCTGTTGTACGGCCGGAACGATCGATGAGGTGTCGGAGGCGGTCAGCAGAATGCCCTTGGCCCCATCCGCGATGCAGGTTTCGATGGCCTGCACTTGCGTTTCGTGGTCGCCGTCGATCTTTCCGGCAAAGGATTTTAGCTCGATGCCAAGTTCCTCGGCCTTGGCAGTCGCGCCTTCCTTCATCTTTACGAAGAATGGGTTGGTGTCTGTTTTGGTGATCAGGCACGCGCTGATCGAATGGCCGGCGGCGCTTGCGCCGGTTGCCAGGGTGGCGGCGGTCAGGGCAATGGCCGTGCCAGTCAGAAGCGTTTTCATGTTATCCTCCCAAATCCCGCGGGGTCCGACGCGGCAGTTCAAGCGGACCCAAGAGTCGGGATAAACGCCGACCCTCCATCATCCAGAAAGCCGATTCGGGCGGCTTCTGTCAATATAAATCACTTCGCGTTATTTATTATTGACAGTTGACGCCGAAAGAGGAAACCTGACCAGACAGGACGCGCGTCACTCAATGCCTCCGGAAGGAACAACATGGACAGTAACCGGCAAGACGGCGATCCGGTGACACTGCCGTCAGACAGAGTACGCGGCTCTAACCAGAGCGGCGTTCGGGCCCATAATGAACGGTTGGTCCTGTCGTTGATCCGGCAATTCGGACCGCTGCCCAAGGCCGAAATTGCCCGCCTGACCGGACTGTCCGCGCAAACCGTTTCGGTCATCATGCGCGCGCTTGAAAAAGAAGGCTTGCTGAAAAAGGGCGATCCGGTGCGCGGAAAAGTCGGCCAGCCGTCGGTTCCAATGAGTTTGGCGCGCGATGGCGCGTTCTTTCTGGGTCTCAAGGTGGGGCGTCGGTCGCTGGACTTGGTGTTGACCGATTTCCACGGCCGCGTCGAAGACCGTGTTCACCTGGCCCATCGCTATCCTACCCCCGACGGCGTAATCGGTTTCGCAAACGGTGCGATAACTCAGTTGCTTGACCAGCTTTCGCCAGAGCATCGCGCCCGTGTCGCTGGATTGGGCATCTCCATTCCGTTCAGGTTGTGGGACTGGGCCAAGCCGCTTGGCCTGCCCACCGCAGAGATGGAGGCCTGGCGCGACCGCAAGATCGCGGACGAACTTGCCGCAGCCTGGGATTTTCCGGTCTACCTGCGCAATGACGGCTCTGCGGCATGCGGTGCCGAACTGGTCTTTGGCGATCAAAGAAAACCCCGAGATTTCCTTTACTTCTTCGTCGGTTTCTTTGTCGGGGGTGGGTTGGTCATCGACAGTACGGTGTTCACTGGACACAGCGGCAACGCGGCGGCCGTGGCGTCGATTCCAATTGGCATCAAGGGGGACAAGGTAAGCCAGTTGGTCGATGTGGCGTCCATATATACGCTCGAACAGTTGGTAATCGATGCAGGGGGTAACAGCGGGATGATCTGGGACAACCCGGCCCAATGGGTTTTGCCCGACGGCGTTCTGGATGCGTGGATGACCCATGCCGCTGACGGGATTGCCTATGCGATCTTATCCGCATCCTGCCTGATCGACTTTGAAAGCGTGGTGATCGACGGATGGTTGCCGGACGCAGTGCGCGCGACTTTGGTCGCCCGAACCACGCGTCGCCTGAACGAGATCAGGGTGCCGGGCATAGAGGTGCCGGACCTGCGTGAGGGCAGCATCGGTCGGGATGCGCGCGCGCTTGGTGCGGCTAGCTTGCCATTGTCCGACAAGTTCCTGATCGACCGCAACGCATTCCTCAAGGGCTGACGCTGCTTGATACCTGTCAAAGGGGTTTCGTCTTAGGCTGCGCCTTCCGCGCGTGAGGGGCACGCTGTTCCTAATTTGACCCTTGCGGGCCTGTGCGCCGTGCCAAGAACGGGCAATAGGGAGGGGACGACGCGGACACGCTTGTAGGGGTTCCCGTTGGTGCCGGGGTGATCCGTTGTGCAGTTCGAAGGATGCTGAAAGTGTTTCGGCCGGGGGCGATGTGACTTGTCGCCTGTTCGACGTGCCGCTGGCCGAGGTGCTGAGTGATGCCAAACACGGCGATCATACCCATTTCGAGCTGATCACCGCCACCGTCACGCTGGCGGACGGCAGCGAAGGGACCGGGTATACCTATACCGGCGGCAAGGGCGGGCGCGCCATTGCGGCGATGATCGAACATGACCTTGCACCCTTTCTGGTGGGCAAAGAGGCGGGCGATGTCGAGGCGCTGTATGATGCGATGCAATGGCATGTGCATTATGTCGCGCGCGGCGGCGTGGCGTCGTTCGCGATCTCGGCGGTGGACATTGCGCTGTGGGATCTGCGCGGCAAACGCACGGGTCAGCCGCTGTGGCAGATGGCCGGTGGCGCGGGCAACCGCTGTCAGGCCTATGCGGGCGGGATCGACCTGAACTTTTCCCTGCCAAAGCTGCTGGACAGCATCCGCGGCTACCTGGATCGCGGGTTCAACGCGGTGAAGATCAAGGTGGGCCAGCCGACGCTGGCCGAGGACGTGGCGCGGGTGAAAGCGGTGCGCGAGCTGATCGGGCCGGACGTGACCTTTATGGTCGATGCCAATTATTCCATGAGTGAGGAGCAGGCGATTGCCGCCGCGCGCGCCTTTGCCCCCTATGACCTGACATGGTTCGAGGAACCGATCATCCCCGACAACTACAAAGGCTATGGCCGCATCGCCGAGGCGACAGGCATGCCGCTGGCGATGGGGGAAAACCTGCACACGATCCATGAATTCGAATACGCGGTCGAGGACGCGCGGCTGAGTTACCTGCAGCCCGATGGCTCCAACTGTGGTGGGATCACAGGCTGGTTGCAGGTGGCGGCCCTTGGCAAAAAGCACGGGATTCCGGTCTGCAGCCACGGGATGCAGGAGTTGCACGTCAGCCTTGTGTCCGGGCAGGGGCAGGGCTGGATCGAGGTGCATTCCTTCCCCATCGATACCTACACAACCCGCCCTCTGGTGGTCGAAGATCACATGGCCGTGGCGCCGGATACGCCCGGCACCGGGGTGA
>TARA_R100000789_G_scaffold4642_1_pt1 | contig 33502 bp, 35 predicted proteins | sample TARA_R100000789 | Tara Oceans TARA_R100000789 (sample SAMEA2623403) | marine metagenome | biome: marine biome (ENVO:00000447); feature: mesopelagic zone (ENVO:00000213); material: "saline water (ENVO:00002010), including plankton (ENVO:xxxxxxxx)" | depth 450 m
CCGGCCGCGATGGCCGCGCGACCAAATCCGATGTCGCCGCCGCCGTGGCCGCTGCCAGCGCCGCGCCCAAGGCTGCGGCCCCCGCCGCCGCTGCGCCGCGCGCGCCGGTGCCTGCCGATGACGCCGCGCGGGAAGAGCGGGTCAAGATGACCCGCCTGCGCCAGACCATCGCGCGCCGCCTGAAAGACGCGCAGAACGCCGCCGCGATCCTGACCACCTACAACGAGGTGGACATGACCGAGGTCATGGCCCTGCGCAAAGAGTACAAGGACCTGTTCGAGAAGAAGCATGGCGCGCGCCTTGGCTTCATGTCCTTCTTCACCAAGGCCTGCTGCCACGCTCTGAAAGAGGTTCCCGAGGTCAACGCCGAGATCGACGGCACCGACATCGTCTACAAGAACTTTGTGCACATGGGCATCGCCGCGGGCACGCCGCAGGGTCTGGTGGTTCCGGTCATCCGCGACGCCGACAAGATGTCCTTTGCCGAGATCGAAAAGGCGATTGCCGAAAAGGGCAAGCGCGCCCGTGACGGCAAGCTGTCGATGGCGGAAATGCAGGGCGGAACCTTTACCATCTCGAACGGTGGTGTGTACGGCTCTCTGATGTCCTCGCCGATCCTGAACCCGCCGCAGTCGGGTATCCTTGGCATGCACAAGATCCAGGACCGCCCGATGGTCATCAACGGTGAGATCAAGATCCGCCCGATGATGTATCTGGCGCTGTCCTACGATCACCGCATCGTCGACGGCAAAGGCGCTGTGACCTTCCTTGTGCGGGTCAAAGAGGCGCTGGAAGATCCGCGCCGGTTGCTGATGGATCTGTAATCCACGTCAAAGGCCGGGCTGAAGCCCGGCCTACACCTACCTATCGAAGAGGTGCGCGGTCATTGCGCACCTTCCCCATCTCACTGAATTGCGCCTGTCCCTCATGAGCGATGCCCAAGACAAAACGTCCTTTTCGCGGCGCATCGCCCTTGCTTCTTGCATGCGCAACGAAGGTATCTTCCTCATGGAATGGCTGGGCCATCACCGGGCGCTTGGCTTTGATGAGGTGATCGTGGTGACGAATGACATCACCGATGGCTCTGACAGGCTGCTGGATGCGTTGGCGGCCAAAGGGCTTGTCACCCATATCCGGCAAGAGGTGCGCAAGGCGGACGCGCCGCAGGATAGCGGCATGGACCTTGTCCTGCGCCATGCTCGCGACAAGGGCATCACTCATGTTCTGCACATCGACAGCGACGAATTTCTGGCTATGCGACACGGCTCTTTGACCGATCTGTTGGCCCGTACCGAAGGGGCGGATGTAGTTCCGATCCCGTGGCGCATGTTTGGAGACAGCGGCGTGACGGACTGGACGCCCGGCGATCTGGTGACAGAGGCCAATACCCGGGCAGAGCCTGCGCCGGAGCCGGGTGTGACCAAGTTCAAGTGTCTCTTTCGTGTGGCCAGCTTTGCCCGTGCCACCGATCACAACCCGTTGGACCCGCAGGTCGATGACCCGCAAGTCCTGACTGCAGATGGTGCGCCGCTGTCCAACGCGTCTTTGTTTCAAAGGAAATCCGCCCGATTTCGCCCGCATGAGATTGCGGCGTCAACCCGCAGCGCGCAGTTGTATCACTATGCCGTTCGCGCGCAGGATTGTTTCCTGATGAAGAACGATCGGGGCGATGGGCAGGGCAAGCAGGGCGACACCAAATACCACCTGAACAGCAGTTGGCACCGCACGGCGAACCGCAACGATGTTGAGGACCGCCGACTGGCGGATCGCGTGCCCGCCCTGCGCGAGACATTGGCAGCGTGGCGCGCCAATCCAGCTATCGCCAAGGCCGAACAGGTCTGTCAGGACTGGTTCATTGCCACTCGCGGGCGTCTGCTGACGCCGGAAAACCGGGCGGCGTGGACCCGTGGAAAGGCAAAGGCATGACCTCCTCGACGACACACGAAACCAGCCTTGAGGTCCTGGGTCACGCCCGGGACGGGGGCGCGCGATGACCCCTGAACTGACGGCCCTCACCCTCGCCGCGCTGTTGCAGGTTGTGCAATTTGTGCTGATGGCGGTGCCCGCCAACATGGAGGTGGGTCCACGCAAGACCATGAGCCCGCGTGACCGTGCAAGGCTGGGTGGCGCGCTGGAGGATCAACTGTCGCCGAAAACCGCGCGGCTGTTGCGGGCCCTGAACAATCACTTTGAGGGGTTGATCCTGTTTTCGATCGCGGTCTTCGTGATTACCTTTTCGGATCAGGGCACCGGGATCACCGCACTGCTGTCGTTCCTCTACCTGCTGGCGCGTGTGCTGTACGTTCCGGCGTATTATTTCGGCTGGACGCCGTGGCGGTCAGTCATCTGGCTGGTGGGCTTTGGTGCCACCGCGCTCTTGCTGCTGGTGGCCCTGATATGAGCCCCCTGCCCGTACCAACACCGGCCCCTCTGGGGCTGCACGCATAACGGGGACGGCTGCCGCAGGCAGTCTGGGGGCAGCGCGCCCCTGCCCCGCTGACAATGAAAGGAAAACTTCATGGCAAACTATGACCTGATCGTTATCGGTTCTGGCCCCGGCGGCTATGTGGCCGCGATCCGCGCCGCCCAGCTGGGTCTGAAAACCGCCTGCGTCGAGGGACGTGAGACCCTTGGCGGCACCTGCCTGAACATCGGCTGCATCCCGTCCAAGGCCCTGTTGCACGCGACCCATTCGCTGCACGAGGCAGAGCACAATTTCGTCAAGATGGGTCTGAAGGGCAAGTCGCCTTCGGTCGATTGGGACCAGATGAAGGCGTACAAGCAGGACGTGGTGGACCAGAACACCAAGGGCGTCGAGTTCCTGTTGAAGAAGAACAAGGTCGACTGGATCAAGGGCTGGGCCTCGATCCCCGAGGCGGGCAAGGTCAAGGTCGGCGATGAGGTCCATGAGGCCAAGAACATCATCATCGCCTCCGGGTCAGAGCCGTCGTCGGTGCCCGGTGCCGAGGTGACGATTGACGAAAAGATCGTCGTGACCTCGACCGGGGCGCTGGACCTGCCGAAGGTGCCGAAAAAGATGGTGGTGATCGGGGCCGGTGTGATTGGGCTGGAGCTGGGGTCGGTGTACAAGCGTCTGGGGACCGAGGTGCATGTGATCGAATACCTCGACCAGATCACGCCAGGGATGGATTCGGACGTGCAGAAGGGTCTGCTGAAGATCCTCAAGAAGCAGGGGCTGGAGTTCACTCTGGGCGCGGCGGTGTCCAAGGTCGAGACGCTGAAGACCAAGGCCAAGGTCACCTACAAGCTGCGCAAGGACGACAGTGAACACACCGTGGACGCGGATGTGGTGCTGGTGGCAACGGGTCGCAAGCCCTACACCGACGGGCTGGGACTGGACGCGCTGGGGGTTGAGCTGAGCCCGCGCGGCCAGATCAAGACCGACGCCCAGTGGCGCACCAACGTGCCCGGCATCTATGCCATCGGGGACGCCATTGACGGCCCGATGCTGGCCCACAAGGCCGAGGATGAAGGCATGGCCGCCGCCGAGGTGATCGCGGGCAAACATGGCCACGTCAACTATGGCGTGATCCCCGGTGTGATCTACACCACACCCGAGGTGGCCTCTGTCGGCAAGACCGAAGAGCAGCTGAAGGAAGAGGGCGTCAACTACAAGGTCGGCAAGTTCTCGTTCATGGGCAACGGTCGCGCCAAGGCCGTGTTCCAGGGCGACGGCTTCGTCAAGCTGCTTGCGGATAAGGACACGGACCGCATCCTTGGCTGTCACATCATCGGCCCGGCGGCGGGCGATCTGATCCATGAGATCTGTGTCGGCATTGAGTTCGGGGCCTCTGCCGAGGACATCGCGCTGACCTGCCACGCGCACCCGACGTTCTCGGAGGCGGTGCGTGAGGCGGCGCTGGCCTGTGGCGACGGCGCGATCCACATGTAAGCCTGCGTAGGCTGTGGGGACAGAGCGGGGGTTTCACACCCCCGCACCCCCGTGGGCGTATTTTTCCAGAGAAGAAGCCGCGGGCGGAGGTCGTTTTCAGGACTGCCGCCCGCTTTTTGGACAGATCGGATGATGGGCGGGGATCAGTGTGAACAGGACCATCATGGGTGCCATCCTCGTCGTTGGCGGATCTGTCGGATACATGGCCGGAGGGCTGATATTTGGTCCGCCGTCCCGAGATCAGCGGATTGCAACCCTGTTCGAAGAGGTCTGCGTGCGGCAGGCGTTTGGGGAGGCGCTGGCGGAACCGCCCTATCGAAAACTGGTTTCGGTCCGGTCGTTTGACAACACGCGCTTGTGGGTGGACCCGGTGTCGGCCAGTTTTCTAGAGATTTCGGACGCAAAGTGCGACCTCAAAACCCACGATCCCAATGCGCTGAGCCGTGTTGACGCGGAAAAACTGGCGGCGCGGATTGAACCGATCGTTTTGGACAGCTTTCCCGATCTGGCGTTTGATCCCAGTGTGACCTTGGGCGACGGCACGATTTCGCGCGGCTGGATGCGCGGTGAGGCGATGTCACCCGAGCGGCGCGGCGTGGTGTTTTTCGCCTATCCCGAGATGGAAGACGGCGCCGGCAGTTCCTTGACGCTTTTTTATCCCGACCCGCCGGACTGAGCCGCTACCACATCTTGGGCTTGGCGTATTCCGGGTAGGTGCGGTCATAGTCCTTGCCGCCATATGCGCCGTTGGTCATGTCAGCGATGATCTCTCCCGTCGTGGGCAGGCCTGTTGAGATGTCTCCGCAGGTCCAGAGGGCCGAGCGCATCAGCGCCTTGGCGCATTGAGTATAGACCTCTGCCACCTCAATCACGATGACGGTGGCAGGCTGCTTGTCGCCTTTGGCGAAGCTGCGGCGCAGGTCCGCATCATCGGTCAGGAAGGCGCGGCCATTGACGCGCACCGTGGTGTTGGTTCCCGGCACCAGAAACAGCAGCGCCGCGCGCCCGTCCTGCACGATGTCGCGCAGGCAATCCAGCCGGTTGTTGCCCCACCAGTCCGGCATCATCAGCGTCGTTTCATCCGCGACCCGCACCAGCGGGCCATTGTCGCCACGGGGCGAGCCATGCACGCCGTCTGGTCCTGCGGTCGACAGAACGCCAAAGCGCGCGCCCTCGATCCATTGGCGATAAAGCGGGGTCAGACGGGTGGCGACCTTGCTCATCGCAGCAGGAACCGGTGCGCCGTAGAGCGCGTGCAGATCGTCCAGTGTTTCAAGTCTGCGCATCGAATCCGGCCTCTTTCATCAGTGCATTGGACGCGGTTTCCACCTCATTCTGGAGGCGCGCCAGAAAAGCATCGCGGCCCAGCCCCGGTTCGATTCTGGGCAGGAACTCAACCACGGCAAGGCCCGGTTTGCGGTAGATCCCCTTGCGCGGCCAGAACAGGCCCACGTTGGTGGCCGCCGGGACGCAGGGCTGGCCCGTCTGTTCATAGAGCAACGCGGTGCCAACTTTATACGGGGCTTTGACGCCGGGCGCGATGCGGGTGCCCTGGGGGTAGATGATCAGCTGGCCCGGGTCAGCTGCACCGCGATCCACATCGCTCAGCATTTTGGCGATGGCTTGTCCGCGCTTGCCGCGCGCCACAGGCACGCATCCGATGCGCAGGGCGTATTGGCCAATGACCGGTGCCCACATCAGTTCGCGTTTCATGATGAACTTGCCCGCCGGAATCGCACCAAAGATCAGGATGATGTCCAGAAAGCTTTGGTGTTTGGCAGCGATCAGCACCTCATCGCGCGGGATCGGGCCTCGGACCTCTGTCCGCAGCCCCACCATCCAACGCGCGGTAAAGCGCACCCAGCGGCAGTAGGTCTTGCAGGCCGCGCGGGCACCCTGTTTTGAGATCAATGCCCACGGCAGAAAGACGATGCCCATGATCGCCATCATGGCGTACATTTGCACAACGAAAAGAAACGACATCACCCAACGCATCAGGCCAATTCCCCCAAGACGCGGCGCGCGGCCAGTTCGGTGGCCAGAAAGGCCACGGCAGCGGCCAGAAATGGCACGAGCAGCGGCCAGAGCCATTGAAACCCGCTAAAGCGCAAGCCGGTCAGGATACCGCCCGTGTCCCCGGCGGAGGGCATCAGCAACAGTGCGGCCACACCAACCAACGTCCCCACAGCCGCCCCGGTCAGCGTGCGCAGGGTAAAGCGGCGCACAAAGGCGCCTGCAATATAACCATCGGTGGCCCCGACCAACCGCAACACCGCGATGACCTGCGCGTTGGCGGCCAGAGCCGCATGGGCGGCCAGCGTGACCATCGCGCCGGTGGCCGCGCCGATGAGCACGATCGCCGCCCAGCCCAACAGGCGCAAGCGACCCGCTGCCGTCACCAGCGGCCTACGCCAGCGGTTGTGTTCATCCAGCACAGCACCCGGTGCCTCTGCCTGCAGACGCAGACGCAGGCCGTCGGCATCATAGCCGCCCGATGCCTCTTGCACCTCGACGATCTGTGGCATCGGCAGGCTTTCCAGCGGCAGGTCGGGGCCAAACCACGGCTCTAACAGCGCGCGTTGTTCGTCCGCCGTCAGCGCACGGGCCGAGTCGATCCCCGGTGTCTGTTCGAGCACGCGCAGGACGGTGGTGGTTTGTGCCGCCAGTTGCCCCTCGGGCGCGGAAATGCGGATGGTTGAGGCGCGGGCCAGTTCCTCTCCCCACGAGGTTGCCAGTCGCCCGGCGGCAAGGCTGAGGGCCAGTGCGAAGACCGTCAGAAAGGCCATGGCGGCGGCGGTGAACAGCGTCAGGCGTACGGTAAACCCGGCAGGTGGCACCACGCGGTCCGCGCCTGCGTCACGGGCGATCAGCCCTTTGAACCGGTCCAGCATCGCGATCACAGGTCCGCCCCCGCCGATTGCAGCGTGCCACCCGCGATGCGCAGGATGCGCGCGGGCACCAGACTTTTGGCGGCGCGTATCAGCATCAGGTCATGGGTGGCAATCATCACCGTCTTGCCCATCTTGTTCAACTCGACCAGCAGGCGCAGCAGGCGTTGCGACATCTCCCAGTCGACGTTGCCGGTGGGCTCATCCGCCAAAATCACATCCGGGCTGAGGATCAGCGCGCGGGCCAGTGCGGCGCGCTGACGTTCGCCCCCCGACAGTTCGGGCGGCAGCGCCTCGGCCTTGGCCGTCAACCCGACCCATGTCAGCAGTTCGCGCAGGTTGTCCACCTGATCGACCGTCGCCTGTCCGGTCACGGTCAATGGCAGCGCCACATTTTCTGCCAGCGGCAGATGGTCAAGGAACTGGCAGTCCTGATGCACCACGCCGATGCGGCGGCGGGCAAAGGCCACCGCGTCGCGGTCCATGTCCGCGACATCGGTGTCAAAGACCGACACCCGCCCCTCTGTCGCCCGCAGCGCGCCGTAACAGAGTTTCAGGAAGGTTGTCTTACCCGATCCTGACGGGCCAGTCAGGAAATGAAAGGATCCGGGCGCCAGCTGCAGGGACAGGCCCGAAAACAGCGCCGCTCCGCTGTAGGAATAGGCCACATTGTCCAGCTCGATCACAGGGGGTCTGCCTTTATGATTGGCGTTCAGAACGCAGTTTTGCCCGAGCTATCGCGCTGTTGCAACGCGTGGGCCACAGAATTGGACTTTTCCCGCCGAAACGGGCAGCTTAAGGTTCAGGCGGTCGCCCGACGAGGCACCGCAATAGTCGACACATGCAGGAATAGACAGGGGATCGGGACGGAATGCGGCTGGTTTGCCCAAATTGCGGCGCTCAATATGACGTGCCCGTCGAAGTGATCCCGGAAGCGGGCCGCGACGTACAATGCTCGAACTGTGGGCATACCTGGTTTCAAAAACGGGTGTCGCCCGGATCGGCAGCGCCTTCAGAACCTGCGCCGATACCGGAACCGATGCCCGAAACGATGCCCGACCCGATACCGGAATCACCTGATCCGGGTCCGCCCGAAACAGAGTTGCGCAGCCCCAAGAAAAGCATCGACCCGGAGATGGCCGAGTTGTTCCGCGAGGAGCGCGAATTCGAAGCGCGGCAACGCGCCGCCGAGGGGCTGGAAACGCAGCCGGATCTGGGACTTGAACCCCCGGCTGAGGATGAAAAGGCGCGCCGCACTCGCGAAAGCCGCGAACGTATGGCGCAGATCAAGGGCGAAGAGATCGCCCAAGGCGCGGGGCGTTCCATTCCGCCCCCCGCTGCGGCCGATGCCGAACTTCAGGCTGCCGCCGTGGCCGCAGCCGCAGCATCGCGGCGCGAATTGCTGCCCGATGTGGACGAAATCAACCAGACTCTGCGCGCATCGTCTGAGCCGCGCGTGATCGACCGCGAGGCTGGAACGCCGTCCCACGGCGCGCCGCGCCAAACCGGCAATCCCTTTGCCCGCGGCTTTATGCTGGTCGTGTTGCTGGCAGTGATTGGCGTGGCGATTTATGTCAGCGCGCCGAAACTGTCGCTGCAAATGCCGCAAGCGGCCCCCTACCTCGACACTTATGTCGCGACGGTGGACAAGGGACGCGTCTGGTTGGACGGGCAGGTCAAGGCCCTGCTGTCGCAGCTTGACCAGATGAGTTCCGAGGCCGCCGCCCCCGACGCCGCTGCCCCGGCCCCCGCCAACTAAACCACCAAATGACCGCGCGCCGGGCGCGCGGGCCCGAAACGCAAGAAACGCGCCAAAGGCGCGCTCTGCAGGATGGTGGGCGGGGCGGGCGCCATAACGGCGTCCCGCCCCGACACCGCTACCCGTCAGATCCGGCCTTTCCACGGCACCAGGGCCTTTTCCGCCATACGCATCAGAATATCGATGCCAAAGCCGATCACACCAATCAGGATGATACCCATCAGCACGATGTCGGTCTGCTGGAACTTTGACGCCACCATGATCATCATGCCTGCGCCTTTTTCCGCCGCGACCAGTTCTGCGGCCACCACGGTGCCCCAACAGACCCCCATCGCAACCCGTGCGCCGGTAAAGATCTCTGGCAGCGAATTGGGCATGATGACATGGCGCATAATCTGGAACTTGGATGCGCCCAGAGAATAGGCCGCGTGCACCTTGGAAATCGCGACGCCCGACACCCCGGCGCGGGCGGCAATGGCCATGATCCACAGCGCGGCCAGAAACAACAAGATGATCTTGCCCACTTCGCCGATGCCCGCCCAGATGATCACCAGCGGGATCAATGCTAGCGGCGGCACCGGACGCATAAATTCGACAATCGGATCGAACCAGCCGCGAAACCAGTTCGACAGGCCCATCGCATAACCCAGCGGAATGCCCACCAGCGCCCCGAATACAAAGCCCACCACGACACGAAACAGCGAATAGCCAAGGTGCTCCAGCAAGGTGAAACTGCGATAGCCTTCGGAGGCGATCTCACCGACACGGACCCAGACCGCCTCTGGCGCGGGCAGCCAGATCGGCTCCATCTGCCAGCCTTTTGCCGGTTCAAAGTTCAGTGTCCCCTTGGGTGACATGCCGACCCGGCCGAATTTCGTATGAACGGACTGTCCGGGCGAAATGGGTTCGCCATTGATGGCAATGACAGTGTGCCCTTCGTCGCGGCCAAATTCGTCGTTGTTGTCCACCCGAATCAGGCCAGATCGCCATGCGCCGACGGTGTCGACATCATTCTTGGCCCAGCCGTCGCCGGGGTCGACGACTGGATCATCGACCTCTGTCCCGACCTCAAAGACGCGGACCGTCACTGTGGCGTCGTCGGGGGCCTGGCCCTCTGCCTGCGCGGTATAGGTAAAGGTCGCATCACCGACAAACGGACCCGGCGCGTGCAGGAACCCCGGTACAAGTGACGAGCCTGTAAAGGCCCCCCAAAGCAGAAAGATCGACAGAACGGAGATCACGCTGGCGATCCGGTTCGGCTTGACCGCGCTTTCGTCGCCAAAGGTCACTGTCTTGAGCGAAGTGAAATCGGTTGCCGCCCGGTGGACGACAAATTTGACCACAAAGAAAGAGACGACAAAGATCGCGATATAGATGGCAAAGACGATCATGCACTTTCCTCCGTGCGGCCCATAATTTCCTCTTCCATGTCCCAGATCATGCTCAGGATCTCTTCGCGTTTTTGGCTGAAATCGGGGTGTTTCTTGACCTCTCTCAGGTCAGCATTCACGCCCATGTCGGCAAAGGGCAGTCGGTATTCACGGTGGATGCGGCCCGGACGCGGCGCCATGACAAGCAGGCGTTCGCCCAACAGTAGCGCCTCTTCGACCGAGTGGGTGATCAGGATGATGGTCTTGCCGGTCTCTTTCCAGAGCTTCAGCACCAGCCCCTGCATCTTTTCGCGGGTCAGCGCGTCCAGCGCGCCCAGCGGTTCGTCCATCAGGATCACGTCCGGGTCATTGGCAAGGCAGCGGGCCAGCGCCACGCGCTGCTGCATGCCGCCTGACAGTTCGTAGACCGCCTTTTCCTTGAAATCGCGCAGACCAACAACATCCAGCAGGTGATCGACGTGTTCGCCCCAGTCGCGTTCGCGTTTGCCCGCCATCCGGGGGCCGAAACTGACGTTTTCCCGCACGCTCATCCATTCAAACAGCGCGCCTTGTTGGAACACCATGCCGCGTTCGGCATCGGGGCCTTTCACACGGTGACCGTTGAGGGTGATGGTGCCGTCGGTGGGGGCCAGAAAGCCCGCGACGATGTTCAATAGGGTGGTCTTGCCGCAGCCCGATGGGCCCAGCACGCTGAGCAGCTCGCCCTCGGCGAGTTGCAGCGACACGTCCTTGAGCGCCTGAACGGAGGATCCGTTGGGCAGGTCGAACCGCATGGAGATCTTTTCGATGGTTAGTCCGCTCATGGCCTCCGGTCTTTCACTGGATGTTACAGGAGGGGGAAAGGTGCCCAGAGACACCTTTCGTCAGGTTCGACACAGAGAACCTGTAGGCCCGCGACATCCCTTGCAGATGCCCCGGGCCAATGGTCGCTTACATGCCGTTTGCGGCTGTCAACGGATCGACATTCACGTTGTCGACGTAGCTATCCAGCGCGGCATCAATGGAACCTGCCTCGACAAAGACATCCGCGACGCCCTTCATGAACTCCTGAGCACCGCCGCCCAGCCACTTGGCAGAGAGTTGCTCTTCGACAGTCGGGAAGCCAAAGGTCGAGATGGTCGCCAATGTGGCATCCGGATCCATGCCCGCGTCTTTGGCGATCACCGGCAGCATCGTGTCGTGGTTTGCCTCATCCGCCCACATGGCATTCGCCTCTGCAGTGACTTGGAGGAAGGCAGTGACCACGTCAGAGTTTTCCGCGACCCAACCGGCCGGGCCAGAGGTGACGTCAAAGACCAGAATGCCCAGCTCTTCCTTTTCGGCGCCGGTCAGCAGGATGTTACCATGTTCCATCATACGACGCAGCGAACCGCCCCAGCCGCAAGCCATGTCCACGGATCCTTGCGCAAGCGCAGCCGCGCCATCGGGCGGGGCCATGTCAACAACTTCCATCGTGCCGATATCGACGCCGAAATGGCTCATCTGCTTGAGGAAACCGTAGTGCGCGGCGGTGCCCAGAGGCACGGCGACCTTCTTGCCTTCCAGCTCGATCGCCGAATCCTTGTCGATTTCCAACGCCTCCAGCACGACGCAGTTGTCGTTCTCGGAATAGGTGACCGCCACGTCGAGGATTTGCAGATCCTGCCCGGCGCTGGTGGCCACCACGAAGGGCGGCACGCCCTGCGACACGCTGAGTTGCACATCGCCAGAGGCCATCGCCGCCGACATGGCCGTACCCGTGTCAAAGCTGACCCAGTTGATGGTGACGCCCATCGCCTCATCATACATGCCGGTCGCCTTGGCGTACTGGAACGGCATCGGCCATTCGAGGAAATAGCCCACGGTGATCTCTTGGGCCGACACGGCTGTGGTTCCGGCCAGCACGGCCATAGCCGCTGCGGCCCCCATGAGCGTTGATTTGATCATCATAGTTCGTCTCCCTGTTGTCTGTCCGCGACGTCGGCGGATTGGTCCTTACGCACGGAGTCGCGCGCTTGGCGGCGCCTCGTGCCGGGCGCTCTGGCCAATTCGGACCGGAAAACAGGCAACGGATCAACGGTTTTTCCCACTGTTTGCCCGGATTTCGTCGCAGCAGTTGTTCCTTTCCAGAAAGCCAAATCTATCTATCGTTCTGAAAATGTTTGGAAACGCACGTCGTGGCCATTGAGGGTTCGGCGAATCTCCGCAACTGTGGACTTATATGCGTGGAAATTCTGGACCTAACGGCTGCCCATAAAACTGGCCCATGTGGTAGCATCCCTACACAAACCGCGCGACGGTCCAAGGAGAACAACAGTATGGACGGCACCTATTCCAAGAACGACCTCAGCCATGTTGTCGAGGCTGACAAGGCCCATGTCTGGCATCATCTGATTCAGCACAAAGGGTTTGAGAGCAAGGACCCGAACATCATCGTCGAAGGCAAGGGCATGCGCGTCTGGAATCAGGCGGGCAAGGAACATCTGGATGCCGTGTCGGGCGGGGTCTGGACGGTTAATGTCGGCTACGGGCGTGAGCGGATCGCCAAGGCCGTTTACGACCAACTGCTGCGGATGAACTATTTCGCAGGCTCTGCCGGGTCGGTGCCGGGCGCGCTGTTTTCTGAAAAGCTGATCAGCAAGATGCCCGGCCTGACGCGCGTCTATTATTGCAACTCTGGCTCCGAGGCGAACGAGAAGGCGTTCAAGATGGTGCGCCAGATCGCGCACAAGCGGTACGGCGGCAAGAAGCACAAGATCCTCTACCGCGACCGCGACTACCACGGCACCACCATTGCCTGCCTGTCCGCAGGCGGTCAGGAAGAGCGTAACGCGCAATACGGCCCCTACACGCCCGGTTTCGTGCGCGTGCCGCATTGCCTTGAGTATCGCAAGCACGAACAGGACGGCGCGCCGGAGGAAAACTATGGCCTGTGGGCGGCAGAGCAGATCGAACAGGTGATCCTTGCCGAAGGACCGGACACCGTGGGCGCATTGTGCCTAGAGCCGGTGACGGCGGGCGGTGGTGTGATCCCCGCGCCGGATGGGTATTGGCAGAAGGTGCAAGAGATTTGCCGCAAGTACGACATCCTGTTGCACATTGACGAGGTGGTGTGCGGCGTGGGTCGCACCGGCACCTGGTTCGGCTATCAGCACTATGGGATCGAGCCTGATTTTGTGACCATGGCCAAGGGCGTGGCATCGGGCTATGCGGCGATTGCCTGCTGCGTGACCTCTGAACGGGTGTTTGAGCTGTTCAAGGACGATGCCAGCGATCCGATGAACTACTTCCGCGACATCTCTACCTTTGGCGGGTGCACCGCCGGTCCGGCGGCGGCGATTGAGAACATGGCCATCATCGAGGATGAGAACCTGTTGGAAAACACTGTGGCCATGGGCGACTACATGTTGGACCAGTTGGGCGCGCTGGCCGACCGCCACGCGGTGATCGGTGACGTGCGCGGCAAGGGTCTGTTCCTGGGCGCCGAACTGGTGTCGGACCGTGCCACCAAAGACCCGGTTCCAGAGGCGCAGGTGCAGGCCGTCGTTGGCGACTGCATGGCGCAGGGCGTCATCATCGGTGCCACCAACCGCTCGGTCCCCGGCCGCAACAACACGCTATGTTTCTCTCCTGCGTTGATCGCCACCAAGGATGATATCGATGAGATCCTCTCGGCGGTCGATGGCGCGCTTGGCCGCGTTTTCGGCTGAGGGATGGACCACCGTTTGAACCAGTACGGACAGCCCATTGGGCTGTCCGTCGATCTGCCTTTGCCCCGCCCGCACCCCCCGCATCAGGCGCTAGAAGGTCGGTATGTGGCGCTGGAACCGCTATCGGTCGACCATGCCGATGGGTTCTTTGACGCCTTTTCCGATCCCTCCGGCTGGACCTATCTGGGTGAGGAAACGCCCTTTGACGACCGCCAACATGCGCGGGACTGGACCGCAGGCAAGGCCGCCAGCCGTGACCCGCTATTTTATACCGTGCTTGTTCAGGGCCGCGCCGTTGGCTTTCTCTCACTTCTGCGGATCAACCCGCAGGCGGCATCGATCGAGGTGGGCTTCATCCATTTCTCCCCGGACTTGCAGGGCACCCGTGCCGCGACAGAGGCGCAATTCATGTTGATGCGCCACGTTTTTGAAGACCTCGGCTATCGCCGGTATGAATGGAAATGTGACGCGCTGAATGCGCCGTCACGCCGCGCCGCTCTGCGGTTGGGGTTCTCCTTTGAGGGCATCTTTCGACAGGCGCTGGTCTACAAGGGACGCAACCGCGATACGGCGTGGTATTCGATCCTCGACAGCGAATGGCCCGCCCTGCGCCAAGGGTTTGAACTTTGGCTGAAGCCTGAGAATTTCGACGCGCAGGGCCAACAGCGGCAATCCCTAAGCGCGCAGATCGCCTCCGCAAAGCCCTGAAGCGGGACAATACACCTGCAATCTTAGGGGTTCGCCCTGCTGTTCAGAGTTTGGAAACCTCTTTCGTGACAACATTCGGCATCCGGGCTGGTCAAACCCATGCGCCCTTCGTCGAAGCGGAGATTTCCATGCCGCCCAAGTACCCCAACTACGCCTACGTCGAACCGATGGCGACCGGCGTCAGCGACACCGAGATCGAAGAAATTATCGATGATCTGGTGTCTCAATCGCCCGGCATGTCCCTGCCCCATGGCGATCCGATGGACCCGATCTGCCGGGCGCTGAACGTGGACATCGAATATTCTAGCCCGCCGCATGAAATCCTGTTGGACGTGCCGCAGGGAAGGAAATCCTGCATCTGGTTGCCGAAAAAGGGCAAGCCGCGTCAGGACCGCTTTATGGCGGCCATGGGGGTGGGCCACTGGATTCTGCATGTGCCGACAACGCGCGAGGCGAACCCGGGTTGCGGAATACAGGCACTGCTCAGACCGACCGACCGCACCGCACAGGCAGAGGCGGTCCGCTTTGCCCGAATCCTTTTGATGCCGGGCGAGGTTTTTTGCAGCCTCTGGTATGAGGGCCGCGCCAATCTGGTGGCCGACACGCTGAATGTTCCCACGCAGGCGGTTTACGAACGCGCCACTATGCTGGACATTCCCACCGATGACGGTCAGGGCAACAAATTCGAATGGAAGACGCGCGCTCAGGTCTCAGGCGGGTACTGACGTCCCCAATCTACCCGATCCGGGAAACCGGCAAAGAAAAAGGGCCGCCAAAGCGACCCTTTCATTCCTGTGTCTCCGGGCAGATGCCGGGGATCAGGCGTTTACGCTGTCCTTGAGCGCCTTGGCAATGGTCACTTTGACCTGCTTGTCGGCCTCTTTCTTGAACTGCGCGCCGGTAGCCGGGTTGCGCACCATACGCTCGGGGCGTTCGCGGCAATAAACCTTGCCGACACCGGGCAGGGTCACAGCACCGCCTGCGGCCACTTCGGACGTGATGATCTCTGTGATCGCGTCCAGAGCGGCACCAGCCACTTTCTTGTCCGCATCCATCTTTTCCGCCAGTGCAGCCACCAGCTGGGTTTTTGTCATGGGTTTCGCCATTTCATGGTCTCCTTCACTGCCCGTCACACTTAGGGCCTCTCAAACGCAATAAAACCGGATGTGGGGGCAAAACACAACGATTAGGGGCTATGCATCAATGCCATTTCTGCAGTTTGTGCTGGTTTCCGCCGCGTCAAAGGAACGCGGTTTCCTCGAAACTGCGGAGTTTTCGACTATGGATGCGCTCCAGCGGCATCTCGCGCAGCGTTTCCATGGCGCGAATCCCAATGCGCAAATGGCGGCTGACCTGCGATTTGTAGAAGTCAGAGGCCATGCCGGGCAGTTTCAATTCGCCATGCAACGGTCTGTCCGACACGCAAAGTAACGTCCCGTAGGGCACCCGGAACCGGAACCCGTTGGCCGCAATCGTGGCGCTTTCCATGTCCAGAGCGATGGCGCGCGACTGGCTGAGCCGTTTGACCGGACCGCTCTGCTCACGCAGTTCCCAATTGCGGTTGTCCAGCGAGGCAACCGTGCCCGTGCGCATCACCCGCTTGAGGTCGAACCCGTCCAATTGCGTTTCCTTCGCCACCGCATTTTCCAGCGCGATCTGAATTTCCGCCAGTGCCGGGATCGGCACCCAGACTGGTAGATCGTCATCCAGCACCTTGTCCTCACGCAGATAAGCATGGGCCAGAACATAGTCGCCCAACGACTGTGAGTTGCGCAGCCCCGCACAGTGTCCAACCATCAACCACGCATGTGAGCGCATCACCGCGATATGGTCTGTCGCGGTTTTGGCGTTCGAAGGACCAACGCCGATGTTGACCAGCGTGATGCCCGCCTGCTTGGGCCGTTTGAGGTGGTAGGTGGGCATCTGCGGCATCCGGATCGGCGGATGCAGCACCGTATCGGGATCGGTGATCTCGGCGTTGCCGGTGCTGACAAAGCTGGTGTAGCCGCTGTTGGGATCGGCCAGCATGGCACGGGCGTACGCCTCGAACTCGTCGACGTAGAACTGATAATTGGTGAACAGGACGTGATTCTGGAAATGTTCGGGATCTGTCGCGGTATAGTGTGACAGCCGCGCCAGCGAATAATCCACCCGCTGCGCCGTGAACGGCGCCAGCGGCAAGGTGCCGTCGGAGGCGGGCTGTGCCTCGCCGTTCACTATGTCATCGTTGGTGGTTGTCAGGTCCGGCACGTCAAAGACATCGCGCAAGGCGAAACTGGCAGCGCCCTCTTGCGGGACATTCACGTCTGGAAAGTTGGCAACGGCGAAATGTACCGGCATCGGCGTATCCGACAGCCCGATGCGCACCTTGACACCGTGGTTTCCTAGCAGCAGATCGATCTGCTGCATCAGATAGTCGCGGAACAGTTGGGGCCGCGTGACCGTGGTGGCATAGGTTCCCGGCTGAGTCACATGGCCAAAGCTGAGGCGACTATCGATCTTGTCAAAGCGTGTCGTCGTCAGGCGGATTTCCGGATAAAAGGCGCGCAGCCGGGTGCCGGGATGGCCCGTGGTCATGGCCTGTAGAAAGGCGTCGCGCAGAAAGACCGCCGCCGTGTCGTACAACTCTATCAGACGTGCCACAGCGGCACCTGAGTCGTCGAAACTCTCTTCACCGGGGACCTCCGGCGTGATGATCTCAAGATTTTCTGCCGTGTCCTGCATGCGTGCCCCCTGATTTTGCGCGAAGGTTGACAGGTCCGGGAGCCGTGTTCAAGCTGACGATAAGGTCATAGGAACTGACATGGATTATGAAACCGTTCCGGCCGCGGAGTTTGGCGCATCGCTGCGGGGGCTGGGTCTGAACCTGCTGGTGCGTGACGTGCGCGGCTATTGCGCGATGCTGGAGACCGTCTTTGGCATGACTGCCCACCGCGTCAGTGCCGATTTTGCGATTCTTCGCTACGGAATGTCGGTGTTTCAACTGCACGGCGACGGCACCTACTACGCCAACCCCTACCTGTCCTACCTGCCAGAGGCGGGCCCGCGCGGTGCGGGTGTTGAACTACGGCTGTATGACAGCGACCCCGACGCAGCGGCGGCCATGGCCGAGGCACAGGGGATGCACATCCCTCAGCCGCCGACGGACAAACCGCACGGCCTGCGCGAATGCTATCTGATCTGCCCGGACGGCTATGCATGGGTCCCCTCCCGCCCGCTTTGACCAGTTTGCACGCAGCGTTTGTCCGGCTAGGCTGGGCCGGAGATTCCCGTATCGCAACAACGGACAGCGCCCATGATATTTCGATTTCCGGCGGTACTGGCTGCTGCGCTGTGTACCGCTCTACCACTTGCCTCACAGACAGAGATCCACCGCAACGACCGCCTGACCAACTGGTCGCTGTTCGACGATGACGGCTATTGCTGGATCGCCACCAACGCACGATTTCCTGGCCGGGATCGACTGTTGCTGACCGTCGATCTTGAAGGCAGCGTGGCGCTGTTCATCGATACGCAATCCGGCGCGGTATTCGACGACACGGCAAATCACCTGATGGCCCTTGGCCTGCGCGAGGTGCCGTTTCTCTCTCGCGGGGTCTGGGCCTGGACACGGCACGAGTCGCCCGAGCGGCTATTGGACACGATCCTGACCAGCGACACCATCGGCTATGAGGTCGTTATCGTTGAGGCGGGACAGCACCGCACACTTCGCGGTCAGTGGGACACCGAGGAGGCGCAACAAGCCTACGACACATTGCGCGAGGACTGCGGGCGCTGATAGGCTCTGCGCAAACATGCCAACCCCGGAGACCCACATGAACGCACCGCACAACATCGCCAATATCGACCACTGGCAAGAACGGGTCGACCTTGCCGCCGCATTCCGCTGGACTGTCCGGCTGAACATGCACGAGGCGGTGGCCAACCATTTCAGCCTGTCGATCAACGAAGACGGCACAAAATTCCTGATGAACCCTGACCGGGTGCATTTCTCACGGATCAAGGCGTCTGACCTGCTGGTCGTCGATGCCAACGATCCCGAAACGCTGGACCGCCCCGGCGCGCCAGACCCGACAGCCTGGGGTCTGCACGGCGGATTGCACCGGGCCTGCGCGCACGCGCGGTGCGCGATGCATGTGCATTCGATCAATGCCACCGTGTTGGCCTGCCTCAAGGACAAGCGCCTGCCGCCGCTGGATCAGAACGCGGCGATGTTTTTCAACCGTCAGGCGGTCGATGATCAATACGGCGGTCTGGCGTTCGAGGAAGAAGGCATTCGCTGCGCGCAGTTGATGGCAGATCCCAAGATCAAAACGCTGGTGATGGGCAACCACGGTATCATGGTGATCGGCGACACGGTGGCCGACACCTTTAACCGGATGTACATGTTCGAACGCGCAGCGCAGGTCTACATCACCGCGTTGCAGACCGGGCAGCCGCTGGACATCCTGTCTGACGAGGTGGCCGAAAAGACCGCGCGCGAGATCGAGGAATATCCGGGTGGCGACCATCACCACCTGGAGGAGCTCAAATTGATCCTTGACGAAGAAGGGTCCGATTACGCGACCTGAGAAGGTCTCAGACGCGGGTGAACGTCACCACCTGGCTGAGATCACCAGAATGCGGGCCGGATGCCTCTGGCCCGTAAATCCGCACGGTACGCAGCGACAGATTGGCGATCCGATCCTCTAACGCCTCGAACCGCTCGGCAAACCCTTTGGCCGTCCAGTGTTCCGCGTTGATCGACAGGGCCACGATCCCGCCGGGCCGCACGACGCGCAGCACCTCGTCCAAGGCCTGTGGGCCGACATGCCCATGGGTAAAGGTGCCGGAACTGACCGCGCCCGCATAGGCCCCGTCGTCTACTGGCAGCCGGGACAGCAGGTCGCCGGTAAACAGCCGATCATACAGACCCTTCCTTGCGGCCACATCCAGCATGTCCTGCGAAAGATCGGTGGCCGCAACCGGGCCGACACTGCAGCTGCGCAGCGCGGCCCCCAGCAGGCCGGTGCCTGCACCAAGGTCGATCACAGGCCCCTGCCCGCCCGCTGCGGCATAGGCCTCGGCGACGTGCAGCGGCAGCATGTAATCCATGTCCACGGCAAATTCATCGTCATAGGTCGCAGCCCATTGCGCATAGAGCCTGCGATTGTCATCGGGGGTTTCCAGCCCGTAGGCGGCGTTTAGATCCGGTTCATCCTGCATCTCTACAGCCTAAACGCGAATCCCCAACCGGGTGAACCGATTTTTCGTGGAAAATCGTCTCTGGTTCAGCCCGGTCGCAATCCGGTTTCGACCAGCAGGCCCAAGCGTTTGGCCTCATAGTAGTAACCGCGCGCGTACCATTTGATAGAATTGTCCCAGTTCCCGTCCGCGACAACGTAGGCGCCTTTGAGATACTTCAGCCCGTATTTCAGGTTGGTATCCGCATCCAACAGGTCCTTGTTCTGGCCCTGAAAGCCCATGGTGCGCGCGGTCTGCGGCAAGATCTGCAACAAGCCCCAATACGGTCCGCTGCGCGCCTTGGGGTTGTGGGTGCTTTCGCGGATCGCCAGACGATGCACCAGCCCGCGCGGCAACTCGTAGTGGTCCGCCCATTTGTTGATCTTGGCGCGCAATTCGGGCGTTTCATTGGGGTGCAGCGGCAGCGCCTTCGGCACGGGACCGTCCCCTGCGCGGGTCTCACGCGGGGCAGTGGAACACCCCGCAACGGCGGCAAGGGCGGTGAACAGAAAGGCGCGACGGGCCAGCATGTCGAAAACTCCGGAAAGGACGGTTTTGTCCTAGCCCGCGTTGTTCAACCGCGCGAGTCCGCGCCACGCCGATCGGCGAAACGCCGCCCGAGCCACGCAAAACACCGGCGCCGGTCCGCGCGTCGTTTCCCCCCTGCGACATCGCGACAAGACTTGCAACTTGACGCCCGCAGCGCCAACTAAGGCCAATGACTTGTACCCTGCTCTCCCTTGGCCACGGATTTTCCGCGCGCGCTCTTGCCGATGTTTTGCTGCCCGAGGGCTGGCAGGTGATCGGAACCACACGCAGTGCCGACAAGATGGCGCAGCTTGCCGCCACTGGGATCACCCCGATCCTGTGGCAGGCAGAGGCCGTGAAAGAGGCGATGCAACGCGCGACCCATCTGCTGATCTCAGCGGCTCCGGACGCCGAGGGTGATCCCGCTCTGCGCATGATCGGCCCTGACATCGCCCGTCACGCGCCCGCGCTGGAATGGGCGGGCTATCTCTCGACCACAGGCGTCTATGGCGACCATGCGGGCGGCTGGGTCGATGAGGGCTCCCCCCTGACCCCGTCCAGCCGACGCGGCCAGATGCGGGTCGCCGCCGAACAGGCATGGGCCGACATTCCCGAATTGCCGCTGCATATCTTCCGTCTGGCGGGCATCTACGGTCCCGGACGCGGCCCCTTTGCCAAGCTGCGCAAAGGCACCGCGCGGCGGATCATCAAGCCCGATCAGGTTTTCTCTCGCATCCATGTCGAGGATATAGCGCAGGTCTTGCGCGCCTCTATCGCGCAACCCAATCCGGGCGCTGTCTACAACCTGTGTGATGACGCGCCCGCCCCGCCGCAGGACGTGATCGCCTGCGCCGCTGAGATGTTGGGGATGCCCGTCCCGCCCGAGGTCGCCTTTGAAGAGGCGGAACTTTCCCCGATGGCCCGCAGTTTCTATGGCGAAAGCAAACGCGTTTCGAACGAACGTATCAAAAAGGAATTGGGCGTGACCCTGCGCTATCCCGATTATCAAAGCGCGCTGGCGGCAATCCTCGCCGCCGAACAGGCGTCCGAATGATGACCGCCGACCCTGAAACAACAGAAACGACATCGAAACGCAGCCCGCAATCCCTTGGGGAATTGCTGGAGGCCATGCGCCCCGGCGAGGGTGACACGCGGGTCTCTGTCGGCGACGTGCTGAGCCGCGTTGGTGACCAATCCTTTGCCGCCGTGATCCTTGTCCCCGCGATTGTTCTGGTTTCACCGATTTCCGGCATACCGGGCAGTCCAACCATCGGCGCGCTGATCACCATGCTGGTGTCGATACAAGCCTTGCTGGGACGGCGGCATCTGTGGTTGCCCGGTTTTCTGCATCGCCGCAGTGTCAGTGCGAAAAAGATGACCAAGGCGATCGACTGGCTCAGCAAACCTGCGGGCTGGATGGATCGGCACAGCAGTGGTCGGCTCAGGCTGCTGACCTCGCGCCCGGTGAGGCCGCTTGCCTTTGCGGCGGTGACCCTGATCGCGCTGTCCTGGCCGTTCCTCGAGATCCTGCCCTTTGTGACCTCGTTCTTTGCCGGGGCGGTGGCAATGATGATGTTCGGCGTGATGACGCGCGACGGTCTGTATCTACTGGCCGGGTATATTCAGGCCGGTCTGGTCGTTCTGGCGCTGGTCTCGCTCTGGTCGGGTCTGATCTGAAACGGCAGAGGCGGGCCCGGTCAGGCCCGCTTGTCCAGCACCCTTGCGCCCAGAACCTCAAGCACCTTCGTCTCGATGTCCGACGCGTTCATTTTGGCCGCCGCGTACATGTCCGTCGGGCTGGCATGGTCGATAAAGGTATCAGGCAGCACCATTGAACGATATTTCAAACCGCTGTCAAAAACACCCTCTTCGGCCAGTAGCTGCGCCACATGGCTGCCAAAGCCACCGATGGCGCCCTCTTCGATGGTGATCAACGCCTCATGATCCCGCGCCAGTTGCAGGATCAGATCCCGGTCCAGCGGCTTGGCAAATCGCGCATCCGCCACGGTGGGCGATACGCCGCGCGCCTCCAGAGCCTCATACGCTTTCAGCACTTCGGAAAGACGTGTGCCAAAGGACAAGATAGCTACGCCCTTGCCCTCACGCATCATGCGGCCTTTGCCGATCTCCAGCACCTGACCGCGTTCCGGCATCTCCACACCCGAGCCCTCTCCGCGCGGATAGCGAAAGGCGATCGGCCCCTCGTCATGCGCGGCGGCGGTGGCGACCATGTGCTTCAGCTCTGCCTCGTCCGCCGCAGCCATCACGACAAAGCCGGGCAGGTTAGCCAAGTAAGCAACATCAAAGCTGCCCGCATGGGTGGCGCCATCCGCGCCCACCAGCCCCGCGCGGTCGATGGCAAAGCGCACCGGCAAGCGCTGGATAGCCACGTCATGCACAACCTGATCATAGCCGCGCTGTAGAAACGTCGAATACATCGCGCAGAATGGCCGCATCCCGCCCGCCGCCAGCCCGGCGGAAAAGGTCACGCCATGCTGTTCGGCGATGCCCACATCGAAACACCGTGACGGATAGCGTTCCGCGAACAGATCCAGCCCGGTGCCGTCCGGCATCGCCGCTGTCACCGCGCAGATGCGCGGATCGTCGGCGGCGTGCTGCAACAGCGCCTGCGCAAACACCTTGGTATAGCTGGGCGCATTGGACGGTGCCTTTTTCTGCTTGCCGGTCACGACATCGAACTTGGCCCGCGCGTGCCCCTTGTCCGGGGCATGTTCGGCGTGGCTATAGCCCTTGCCCTTTTTGGTCAGCACATGCAGCAGGATCGGCCCGGTGGCGCGCTGACGTACCGTGCGCAGGACCGGCAACAACTGGTCGAGGTCATGCCCGTCCAGTGGCCCAAGATAGGAGAACCCCAGCTCCTCGAACAGCGTCCCGCCCACGGTCATGCCCTTGAGCATCTCTTTGGCGCGCCGCGCGCCTTCGCGGAAGGGTTCAGGAAGAAAGGACACCGCCCCCTTGGCGGCGGCCTTGAGATCCTGAAACGGGGCCTCGGCGTACAGACGGCTGAGATAAGAGGACATCGCGCCGGTGGGAGGTGCGATGCTCATCTCATTGTCGTTGAGGATCACGATCAGCCGCTTGCCCAGATGGCCCGCGTTGTTCATCGCCTCAAACGCCATGCCCGCGCTCATCGCGCCGTCGCCGATCACGGCAATGGCATCGCCGTGCCCGGTGTCACACAGCCCCCCCAGATCGCGCGCCACGGCAAAACCAAGGGCGGCGCTGATGGAGGTACTGGAATGCGCTGCGCCAAAGGGATCGTAGGGTGACTCAGATCGTTTGGTGAACCCCGACAGCCCGTCCTTTTGCCGCAAGGTGCGGATACGGTCGCGCCGCCCGGTCAGGATCTTGTGCGGGTAACACTGGTGACTGACATCCCAGATGATCTTGTCGCGCGGACTGTCAAAGATCGCATGCAACGCCACCGTCAGTTCGACCACGCCAAGGCCCGCGCCAAGGTGGCCGCCGGTCTCGGACACGGCAGAAATTGTTTCTGCCCGCAATTCTACAGCCAGCTGTTCCAGCTCGGCATCGGAAAACTGCTTGAGGTCCGCCGGGGATGTCACCCGGTCAAGCAAGGGGGTCTGGGGCCGATCGGTCATGGGGCAGCCTCCGTCTGGTCAGGTCCGCCGCGCAATAACGAAGCGCGCGGCCTGCTGCAAGTTGATCGCCTCTGCACCATACAAAGATAGGCAATCACACGCCTCGGTCACAAGGGTTTCGGCGCGGCGTTTCGCCCCGTCCAGTCCCAGCAGGCTGACAAAGGTCGCTTTGCCGCGATCCGCGTCCTTGCCCACCGCCTTGCCCATCTGCGCTGCGTCCCCTTCGACATCCAGAATGTCGTCGGCGATTTGAAAGGCAAGGCCAAGGCGCTGCGCATAACCCGTAAGCGCTGTCAGATCGGCACGCGCCATCCGCGCGCCCGCCTCTGCTGCCCAGCAGATAAGCGCGCCGGTCTTGCCCGCCTGCAGGGCCGTGATCTCATCCAGTGTCAGAGGCGCGTCGGCCTGTTCCGCTGCCATGTCCAACGCCTGCCCCAGCACCATACCCTGCGCGCCAGAGGCCCTCGCAAGGCTCAGCGCCAAATCGGCCCGCACCACCGGGTCGTCATGACAGGCATCCCGTGCGACCATCTCAAACCCAAGTGTCTGCAAGGCATCCCCCGCTAATACTGCGGTTGCCTCATCCCATTTCCGATGCACCGTGGGCAGACCACGCCGCAGGTCGTCGTCATCCATACACGGCAGATCGTCATGAACCAGGCTATAGGCGTGGATTGCCTCAATCGCACATGCTGGCCAGATTGCGTTGTCGGGTGCGACGCCATGCAGGCGCGCGCCCTCCAGCACCAGATAGCCACGCAGGCGTTTACCACCCGCCACTGCATAGCCCATTGCCCGCGTCACAGGCAGATCGGGAAAGTCGGCCAGCACCGTTTCCAGATGCGTGCCGATTGCCGAAGCCGCCGACGCCAGCCCGTCATCAAAGCTCATCAGAGCCCCTCGACCGGCTTCGTCCCCACAGGGTTGCCATCGCTGTCCAGCGTGATGAGGGCTACCTTTTCCTCGGCGTCCTTCAGCTTTTGCTCACAGCGTTTTTTCAGTTGTGCGCCACGCTCATACAGCGTGATCGACTCTTCCAGAGCCACGTCGCCGCGTTCGAGCATCCCCACGACCTTTTCCAGTTCGGTCATGGCATGCTCAAAACTCATCTCTTCGACCGGTGTCTCGCTCATTGGCCTGCCTCCATCAAGATTTCCACATGCGCCTTGCCGCTTGTGCTGAGCGCGCCAAGGTCATAGCCCCCTTCGAGGCAGGACACCACGCGACCGTCGCAGACATCTGCCGCCAGATTGCACAATTCGCGAGTGATCCAGCGGAAATCGTCTACGTTCCATTCCAACTGCGCCAGCGGATCATCTTGATGCGCGTCAAAGCCGGCGGAGATGATCAGCAATTCGGGCTGAAAGGCGCGGATGCGCGATAGCGCAGGCGTCCAGACGCTGCGCATCTCGGACCCGCCCGATCCGGGCGGCAGTGGCAGGTTGAGCACATTGTCATGCCCGCCACGATCTTCCACCCCGCCGGTGCCCGGCCAAAGCGGCATCTGGTGTGAGCCGATGAACAATGTGCGCGCTTCGTCCCACAGCAGGTCCTGCGTTCCATTGCCGTGATGCACGTCGAAATCGACCACCGCCACACGGCTCAGTCCATGCGCCTCCAGAGCGTGTTTCGCGGCAATGGCGACGTTGCCAAACAGGCAAAACCCCATCGGCGTCTCTGTTTCAGCATGGTGTCCCGGCGGGCGCATGGCGCAAAACGCATTGGCCACCTGTCCGTCCAGCACCATATCCACCGCCGCAATCGCCGCACCCGCACCACGCAACCCGGCTCGGAATGAGCCTGACGACAGCCAAGTATCCGTATCCAACTGGAATTGACCACTGTCTGGCACAGCCGACCGAATCCGGTCGATGTAGCGCTGTGGATGACAAAGCCGCAAATGCGCCTCTGTCGCCTCTGGTGCGGTTTCGCGCACCAGATCCAACCCGGCCAACGCGTGCAGCAGATGTTCGATCCGTGCCACCCGCTCTGGATGCCCTTCGGGCGTCACATGATCCAGCGCATCCGCATGAGTAAAGAGTGCCGTTGCCATCGTGCCCCCAGTTTATTTTCCGTAAAAACGCCTGAAAAGCGCCCGATCCCAAAGCGCCTCAGCCCGACAAAAACGCGAAACGTGCGTCCCCGCAACCTGTCAGTCGGGCCGTCAGTCGGGCGCCAGCATGTATCCCGCCCCGCGAACCGTCTGCAAATAGCGCGGTTGCTTGGGGTCCGCCTCCATCTTGCGCCGCAGTCGGGTGATCTGAACATCGACCGCGCGTTCCTGCGCCTGCCCTTTGTCGCGGCCAAGTTCCTCTACCAGTTTGGCGCGACTCAGCGGCTCTCCCGGACGGGCGGAAAAGATCCGCATCAACTGGCTTTCTGTTGCGGTCAGCCGCACCATATCCTCGCCCTGCCACATCTCGCCGCGCTCAATGTCATAGCGGATGTCACCCAATGTCAGCAGCTTGGGCACGCTGGATTCGGCGGTGGTCTCTGGCATCCGGCGCAGGATCGCATTGATCCGCAGCAGCAGTTCCTTGGGCTCGAATGGCTTGGCCAGATAGTCGTCCGCTCCGGCCTCGAGTCCCTTGATCCGATCCTCTGTTTCAGACCGGGCAGTCAGCAACAACACCGGCGTCTGCGAGGTTTCTCGAATCCCCTTTGTCAGGCTCACGCCATCCTCACCCGGCATCATCACGTCCAGCACGATCATGTCGAAATCCAGCCCGGACAACAACCGCCGTGCATGGGCGGCATCCCGCGCCGCACTGACAAGGAACCCGTTCCGGATCAGGAATTTTTGCAGCAGTCCCCGGATCCGCTCATCGTCATCGACGATCAGCAGATGGGCGTCGTTCTCGCTCATCCGCGGCCCTCCCTCAGCCTTTGGTACTGCCTGCGCATCTCCGGGTCCATCATCGCCTCCAGCACGCGGCGAAAGCCCGCGACAGCCTCTGGCCCGGCATCACGAAAGGCCGCGCGCATCCGCATCCTTTGCGCATCCGACAATTGACGTTCCAGCGTATCGCCCGCCTCTGTCAGGTACAGGTGGCGCTCACGCTTGTCGACACGACCGACCCGGCTTTCGACCAGACCATCCTCTATCATTGTGCGCAGCACCCGATTCAACGATTGCTTCGTGACCCCGAGAATGCTCAGCAGGTTGTTCACGGTCGTGCCCGGCGCGGTGTGTATGAAATGCAGCGCGCGGTGGTGCGCACGACCATAGCATAGCCCGTCCAGGATACGGTCAGGATCAGCGGTAAACCCCCGATAGGCAAAGAACATTGCCTCTGCCCCCTGCCGCAGCTGTTCATCCGTGAGGTAAAGCAGGGTTTCCCCCTGCGCTGTACGCCCTTCTGACATCGTCAATCGCCCTTGTCTGGCCCGGAGGCACTTTAAGTCAGCCTTATTGACATTCCAAGGACCAACTGGTAGCGAGTCGCAGATTTTACGCAACTTTATGTCCGTTTCGGACACAAGAAACGCAATAATCGAAAAAAATCACCTGCTGAATGTGAGGAGAACCAAGATGGCAGATGGCGCATATGACGATCGCGACGGCAAGATCTGGCTGGATGGCCAGATGGTAGACTGGCGGGCGGCCAATGTGCACGTTCTGACCCACGGCCTTCACTATGCCAGTTCAGTCTTCGAAGGCGAGCGGTGCTACAACGGCAAGATCTTCTTGTCGCGCAAGCACTCTGAGCGGTTGCATTTCTCGGCCCGTGAACTGGATTTCGAGATTCCCTATACCGTCGATGAGATCGAAGCCGCCAAGATCGCGGTACTGGCCGCCAACGGCCTGACGGACGCCTATGTGCGCGCGGTGGCGTGGCGTGGCGCGGGGCCGGACATGGGTGTCGCCTCTGCGCGCAACCCGGTCCGGCTGGCCATCGCAGCCTGGTCCTGGGGTAACTATTACGGCGACGCCAAGATGAAGGGCGCCAAGCTGGACATTTCCAAGTGGAAACGCCCATCGCCCGAGACGATCCCAGTCCATGCAAAAGCGGCCGGTCTGTACATGATCTGCACGACTTCGAAACACGCGGCAGAGGCTAAGGGTTGTTCGGACGCGCTGTTCATGGATTATCGCGGCTATGTGGCCGAGGCGACCGGTGCCAACATCTTTTTCGTCAAGGACGGTGAGGTGCATACGCCCAAACCTGACTGCTTCCTTAACGGGTTGACCCGTCAGACCGTGATTGGGATGCTGGAAGACAAGCAGATCAAGGTGCATGAGCGTCACATCATGCCCGAGGAGATGGAAGGCTTTGAGCAATGCTGGCTGACCGGCACTGCGGCCGAGGTCACGCCAGTTGGTCAGATTGGCGACTTCAACTTTGAGGTCGGCGCATTGACCCGCGAGATTTCCGAAGACTACGAAAAGCTGGTCCGCAGCTGAACGTCCATTCGCCGGACCGAGATTTCTCAGCGGCAGGGCCTGTGGCCCTGCCGCTTTGCGTTTGATCTAACTTGCCGCTGCCGGCACGGAGCTGACCCAGGACGCTCCGGCATTGGGTCATGACGCTGATATGCCCAAAGGCTGCGATAGCGCCTCTAGGCCTCTCCAGATGCCTGATGGGTGTGTGTGGAACTCAGGCCAATCATATCCGCCGCGCGCTGGGACACGCAGTTGCCTGAATGGACCACACCCTGTGTCGATGCGTGAGCAGAACAACTCGGGCAACCCGAAAAGCGCCTCGGAATTGGCGTTGGCGGCATCGGCGGTGAAGCCAGCCGTTTGCACCGTCATTCGTTGAATTTCCGATGTGGCACGTTGATCCCGCCCGCGCCCAGACATCCGTGGCTTGGTGCTTGATGCGGATATCCAATCAAAGCATCGACCGCAGCATCGAGGTATTGTTCTGGATAACAGCGTTCAGATCCATAACCCGCGCAAGCCGCTGTTCGATCTCTTCCTGGCAACTGTCCAACTGCTCGACGATCCCGGTCAGCGCAGTCCCGGATTCGGACAGGCTGGCGCTTTCGATCTTGCACATCATGCGCGTTGAACTCAGCCCGGTGACAAATCGTTTCATGTCCAAAACACTGAGCGAAAACCGCCGCGCCTCACGCTCGACGGACGACAGATTGTCAGCCGCCTGCTGCATGAAACGCTTTTCATGTCCTGCCAGCACGGCGATTTCGTGCGCGACGTCCACATCATCTGGATAAGCATCATCCGTGGCGCCGAAGGCAGTAATCATCTCTCGTTCAGTTGCCGACGCAAAGGTCAGGAACTGTCCCATCAGCACGGCATTGCGGATCTTGGCAAAAACGCAGTCGTCCCCTTCGACGAAGGTTTTGACCCAGGTCGTCATTTCCTCCAGCATCTGACTGTAGTTGACTGAGATCGCACTGATCGGGCCACCGGCGTTTTCCAGCCGCGACGCAATGATGCGCATATTCATCGGAACCGTACGGATTGCTTTGAACGCTTCGGTCATCCTGTCAGCCTCATCCCAGACATCGGAAATCGCCTGCGTCATGTCGATGAACCGTTTCAACCGTGGATCAAGAGTACACCCCATTTGACGCGACCGGGCTTCGAATTCAGTCGCTAGCGCGTGGCTCTGAAAGGCGTCATAGCAGGTGAACCCCTTATCGCGGACCCAGGCGCATAGGTCTTCGGCGGACTCCGCCGGGCTGGCACCGCCCTTTTCACGCTCCAGCATTTCGCCATAGAATTCCTGAACCTCGGCACACAGGGGAGAGATTGGCTTGATCCTGGTCGAGACATAGCCATCCTCTGTCGGCGCGAAGAGAGCGAAGACCCAGTAGTACCGCCCGCAAGATCGACGGTTCTTGACGTAGGCTCCGGTCGGCTGGCCCGTTTTGAGTCGGTCCCAGACGAAATGAAATACCCCACGCGGCATATCAGGGTGGCGGATCAGCTTGTGCGGAGCGCCCATGATGCGGTCCCAGTCTTGCCCGGCGACGCGATAGAACACCTCGTTGCAGGCCTGAATGACCCCGCGCTTGTCGGTGCGCGAATAAATCGCCTCTGACAGAAGGAATTTCACCTCAGAATTGGACACCCTAGACGGAAATGCGGGATCGAGTTCGGACATGCGACGTCTCCTGTTTGGAGGCGACATTAGGGCTAAATCTCTTTGCAAACCCTAAACGCAAAAGCGCGACACCGAGGTGCCGCGCCTGAATTTGCGATAAAAAGCGAATGTTAGCCCGGGCTGAGCCCGCGCATTCTCTCCGAGCGCCGCCGCAACAGCTCGACCGTGGTCAGCAGTGCGATCGAAATGATCACCAGTATCGTCGCCACGGCCAAGATGGTCGGGCTGATCTGTTCGCGAAGGCCGGTGAACATTTGCCACGGCAGTGTTTGTTGTCGAGCAGAGCCGACAAAGATCACCACCACCACCTCATCAAAGGACGTGATGAAGGCGAACAGGCCGCCCGAAATCACCCCCGGCAGGATCAAAGGCATCTGCACCCGAAAGAATGTAGTGACTGGATCGGCCCCCATGTTGGCCGCCGCCCGCGTCAATGACCGATCAAAGCCGACCAGCGTGGCCGTCACGGTGATGATCACAAAGGGAATGCCAAGCGCCGCATGGGCCAGAACCACGCCCAGCAGCGTGCCCTGCAATCCAATCCGCGAATAGAAGAAATACATCCCCGCCGCTGAGATGATCAGCGGCACAATCATCGGCGAGATCAGGATCGCCATGATCGCGCGGCGGAACGGCACATGCTCACCAGACAGGCCGATCGCCGCCAGCGTTCCAAAGCTGACCGAGAGGATCGTCGCCAACGGCGCAATGATCAACGAATTGCGCAGTGCCTGTTGCCATTCCGACGAGGTAAAGAAATCACGATAATGTTTGAGGCTATAGCCCGCAGGGTCAAACCGCAGCATTTCCGGCGTGAAGGTAAAGAAGTCCTGCGCGTTGAAAGACAGCGGCATGACCACAAGGATCGGCGTGATCAGAAAGACAAAGATCGCTCCGCACAGCACTCGGAAGCCGTAGTGCCAGAGCACCTGACCAGAGGTTAGATAGGGCGGCAGCGGCACCCGGTAGCGCCCCATGCCCACCCAATAGATGAACCAGCCGAAGAACCACCCGAACAGCCCGCCAACCACCAGTCCTGGCAGACCACCCAGCAGGAATCCGGCGACGGCCATGGCCGCAATCAGTGCCCATTTGGCCGCTTTCTCCAGACCCGGATCCAGCGCTTCGAGCAGGACAAAGGCAATCGCGGCCAGAATGACAAATCCAATCAGCAAACCAAGCAGGACAGACCCGTTGGCCGCGCCGACAAAGACCCCGGCAAAGGCCCCAGAGGCCCCCGCCACCGGAGCCACGAACTGGATCGGCCGCTTTACGGCTTGTGTCTCGACAGCCATCGGTCAGCTCCCCTGTTTCTTTTGCGCGGGCCGAAGGCGCGCGGTATCAATGTCAGTGGCCAAACGCATGGCGCGCGACCGCACGCCGGACCGGAGATGAAGCCTTGTCAAAACGCTCATGTTCAGCCCCCCAGCTTGACGTTATCGATGCCCACGATCCGGTCGTAAGCCCAATAGAGGATCAAAACTGCCGCCAGCAGAATCGACCCCAGCGCCGCCGCAAGACCCCAGTTGAGGCTGGACGAGATGTGATAGGCGATCCGGTTCGAAATGAACGTCCCCGTGTTCCCGCCAACGATTTCGGGCGTGATATAGTAGCCGATGGCAAGGATGAAAACGAGGATTGACCCCGCGCCAATGCCCGGCACTGACTGCGGGAAATAAACCCGCCAGAACGACGTCCAGTTGGTGGCGCCAAGGCTTTTGGCCGCACGCACATAATAGGGCGGGATCGTCGACATCACCGAATACATCGGCAGGATCATGAACGGCAACAGGATGTGCGTCATCGCGATGATCGTACCCAGTTGGTTATTGATCATGACCAGTCGCGCGTCATCGCCGACCATTCCTATCCATACAAGCACATCATTGATCACCCCCTGCTGTTGCAGCATCACCTTCCATGCGCTGGTCCGCACGAGCAGCGAGGTCCAGAATGGCAGCAACACCAAGATCATTAGCAGGTTGGCCGTACGCATCGGCAGGTTCGCCAACAGATGGGCCACCGGGTAGGCCAACATGATGCAACTGAAAGTGATCACCAAAGACATGAACATCGTGCGCTTGAACAGCAGACCGTAGATCCGCTGATTTTCATCACGCAGGGCCACGCCTTCGGGCGTCTTTTGCATGTCGACCGCATTCAGGAAATAGCCCGCAGTATAGGCAGTACTGTACGCCTTGACGGTTTGCCACAGACTGACGTCCAGCCAATCCTCGTCGATCGCCTCGAACCCGTCCTTAATCGTGATGGTTTCAAATTCAGCCGTGTCGACCAATGCGTCAGCGGCCTTGACCATCTCGGCACGCGGGCCCGAATAGGTCGAAAAGTCGCCGTCGCGCAGATCTTCATAGAGACGGGTGTGAACAATGCTCCACGGTTCTTCGTCGAGTAGGCTATTTTCCTCTTCCGTAATCTGGAAATCAGCAAAAACCTGATAGATCGCGGCTGTCCGGGGCAACAGATCTGCCACGCCATCACGCAACTCAAAAGGCGGCAAAGGCTGCCCCTCTTCCCAACCTTGCATGGATGTCAGCCAGTCGGACGATCCCATCAACTCGGCCCAAGGTGTACCTTCGTCCCAATTGGGATCAAGATCTTCGAACTGGTCCTGATACACCTCACCGATGTCATCCAGACCGCGGCCGGTCTTGCGGAACAATGAGGAGCTACCTGTCTTTTCGTAGTTCAGGCGCGACCCCACCCGCGTATGCAGCTTTCTCTCGGCGGCAACAAAAAGATCCGTGTAGACCGCGTCGAAAACCGCGTTGTCCGGCAGTTCCCCGGTGGCGGAATCCCAATCCTTTAGCGCCTCAGCGGTCAACGGCATGGTGCCATGCACCGTGCCCTGCTGGCTGTCGTCGACTGAACGAAACAGCATGTCCGCGATTGGTGCGATAAACGTGATCAGAACAAACAACAGCAAGGGCGCTATCAGCGCCAACGCCCGCAATTTTTGTGCCCTCAGGGCCTTGGCAAGGCTCCGCTTGAGAGGCGTGCCGTCGGCGGCCAGCATCGGGCCGGATGTTTCTTGGGTGGTGTCGGTCACGCGGCGCCCTCCACGAGGATGATGGTGCCTTCGGAATTGTCGCGCCGGATTGCGGCGACCTCCTGATAGGCCGGGTCATGATAGGCCGCGCGGGCGGCCTGAAAACTGGGGTAGGCAATCACCACATGGCGTCCGCCCATGTCACCTTCGAGCACCTCGGACCGGCCACCGCGCACGATATAGCGCGCGCCATATCCACGCATGATCGGGGTGTTGCCGTCGACATAGGGGCGGTAGGCGTCCGGATCGCGGACCGCGACATGGGCAACCAGATAGCCCAACGGCGCGTCACCGGACGGCCCAGGCAGATCTTCGTCGTTGCCTTCTGCCACAAGGATGGAGCTTGTTGCTGAACAGTGACGGAGCTTGGCGACCTCCTGATAGTCGGGGTCGTGGTATGCGGCAATCGCCGCGTCATAACTGTCGAATTCAAAGACGATGTGACGATCTTCGGCACGCCCTTCGACCACTTCGGCCTGTCCGCCGCGGACCAGAAAACGTCCACCAAGCCCCAAAAGGATCGGCGTGTCCTTCGCGACGTAGTCTTTGTACGTCTCGGGATCGTTCACGGTGATATGGCCGATGATATAGCCTTTTGGCATGTCACGTCCCTGTCTTTTTGTTTTGGTCCGTGGCGGG
>TARA_R100000789_G_scaffold42075_10_pt1 | contig 33488 bp, 28 predicted proteins | sample TARA_R100000789 | Tara Oceans TARA_R100000789 (sample SAMEA2623403) | marine metagenome | biome: marine biome (ENVO:00000447); feature: mesopelagic zone (ENVO:00000213); material: "saline water (ENVO:00002010), including plankton (ENVO:xxxxxxxx)" | depth 450 m
ACATCCACCGTCCCCGCCATGCTCAGCAGCGTCTCGACATCGTCCAACCCGCCCCAATCGGCGCGACCCCGGTCCCAGACCAGCAGCGGCCCCTCATGGGCCACCCCGCCAACGCGGAAAAAGCCCGGGCCGTAGCCATCTACCGGCACGGCGTTGGTATAGGTGATCTCATTCAGTCGCATGGCCCTCTCCTACCCCCAAACCGGCAAGCCAGACAAGGCCGCCAGCACGATCAGCGCATAGGCTGCCGCGCGATACAGTCTCTCTTGTTCCGGTTGAAACAGGTAGCCACCCAGCACGTTGCCCAGTACATTCGGCACCGCCAGAACCAGACCCAGCGCCGCGCCCGACACAGTGACCCGGCCCATGCCCGTCATGTACCCCACGATGAGGATGTCGAAAAAGACCAGAAACAGCAGGATTGTCGCGCGGATCACCGCCACCGGCAACGGACGTGACATGTAGAACAGGATGACGACCGGACCGGGAATACCTGCAACGCCGCCCAGCAGCCCTGCAGCCGCCCCAATGCCCGCGACCATTCCGCGCCGCACCGTTCCGCGATAGCGCAGGCCCAGCAGCAACACCGCCACCATGCCCAGCGACACAAAGCTGACAGCGTAGCGAAACACCTCAGGCTCGACCCGCGTCAGTATCCACAGGCCGACAGGCAAGGCCAGCGCGCAGCCCGACAGCAGACGCCACAGATCCGATTTCTCGACCGATGCCCAAGCCTGCCGCAGATTGGGCAGCGGCCCGAAGAGATCCATGATGGTCAGGGCAAGGATCGCCCCAAATGGGCCCAAAATCGGTGCGGCCACGGGCAAAAACACCATGGCCGTACCAAAGCCGGAAAAGCCACGCACCAGACCGCCCAGAAATGCTGCGGCGATCAGCCAGCCCAGCCCCTCCGGGGCCAGGCTGAATAAGTCAGGCATCAATATCGCCGAACTGGTTTCCGGTGGTATCCACCGGCTTGGACCAGTCGCGCTTGACCCCCAGACGCATCAGGATGGTCGAGGCCACAAAGATTGACGAATAGGTACCCACGATCACGCCCCAGATCATCGCAAAGACAAAGCCACGGATCACGTCGCCACCCAGCACAAACAGCGCAATCAGCGCCAACAGCGTGGTGACAGAGGTCATGAACGTCCGGCTGAGCGTTTCATTGATCGACAGGTTCAGCACGTCTTTCAATGTCAGCGACTTGAACTTGATCAGGTTCTCACGCACCCGGTCAAACACCACCACCGTATCGTTCAGCGAATAGCCTACGATGGTCAGCAAGGCCGCGATGATCGCCAGATCGAACCGGATCTGAAGCTCGGAGAAGATGCCGATGGTCAGCACCACGTCATGCACCAACGCCACCACCGCGCCCACGGCGAACTGCCATTCAAAGCGCAGCCAGACATAGATCAGCACCGCCCCGATGGCCAAGGTCACCGCGATGGCCGCCGTTCGGATCAATTCGCCCGACACCTTGGGCCCCACCGATTCGACCGAGACGAACTTGATGTCCGTCGCCACCTCGGCCAATGCCAGACGCGCCTCTTCGATCACATCTGTGCTGACGGCCTCTTCGCCGTCCTGTGCGCCAATGCGGACCATGGCGACGTTCTGATCGTCCCGAAAGTTCGGATCGAACACCTCAGAGATCACCACATCACCCAGATCCAGCGCGCCAAGGGCGGCGCGATAGGCTGCTACGTCGACAACTTGTGTGCTTTCGGTGCGGATGGTCGTACCGCCGCGAAAGTCGATGCCATAGTTCAGGCCGCGCAGGCCGAAACTTGCCAGCGCCAGCACGATCATGATCGCGGAAATGCCAAGCCATAGCGCCGGGCGAGAGAAGAAATCGAACTTTGTCTGTTCGGGAACCAGTTTCAGGCGCATGTCAGGACGAGCCCCCTTTATACTTCGATGGTTTTCGGACGGCGGCGCTCAAACCAGATGATGATCAAGAGCCGCGTGACAAAGATCGCCGTAAAGACAGAGGTCAGAATGCCAAAGCCCAGCGTGATGGCAAAGCCGCGCACCGGACCAGACCCCATGACATACAGGATCACCGCCGTGATAAAGGTGGTGATGTTCGCGTCGACGATCGCAGACAGCGCCTTTTCATAACCCAGTTCGATCGCCCGCGCAGGCCCCTTGGCGGTGCGCAGTTCTTCGCGGATTCGTTCGAACACCAGCACGTTGGCGTCAACGGCCATACCCACGGTCAAAACGATCCCCGCGATGCCCGGCAGGGTCAGCGTGGCCCCGATCAGCGACAGCAGACCAAAGATCAGCGCGATGTTGAGGATCAGCGCGATATTGGCAAAGATCCCGAACAATCCATAGCTGAGCGCCATAAAGACCAGCACCGCGACAAAGGCCACCATCGTGGCGATCTTGCCCGCGTCGATGCTGTCCTGCCCCAGTTCCGGGCCGATTGTGCGTTCTTCAAGGAACACCATCTTGGCAGGCAGCGCACCCGCGCGCAGCAGCACCGCCAGATGGGTCGATTCCTCGACCGTAAAGTTGCCGGTGATGATGCCCGATCCGCCGGGAATATGGCTTTGGATGACCGGGGCGCTGATCACCTCGTTGTCCAGCACGATGGCAAACGGAGAGCCGATATTGTTGGCGGTATAATCGCCGAACTTGCGCGCGCCTGACGGGTTGAAGTTGAAATTCACCGCCGGGCGGCCGTTCTGGTCAAAGGCGGGCTGCGCGTTGGTCAGTTCCTCACCTGTGACCACAGGGGCCTGTTCAAGGATATAGAACAACCCTTCCTCGTCCAGCGACGGCACCAGTTCATTGCCCGCACCCGGGCGTTCGCTGGCATCCGTGGTCCGGCTGATCACCGGCTGAAAGGTCAGCTGCGCAGTGGTGCCGATGATGGCCTTGAGTTCCGCTGCCGATCCGATGCCCGGCACCTGAATCAGAATGCGGTCAAAACCCTGTCTCTGGATCGTTGGTTCGCGCGTGCCGACCTCGTCGATACGGCGGCGAATGATCTCAAGGCTTTGCTGCATGGTACGGTTGTCCATGGCCTGCTGTTCGGCCTCGGACAGGGACACGACGATCACGTCGTCTTCGCCCCGGACAACAATGTCGGTGGACCCGGCCCCTGTCAGCGAAACGACCGGTTGCGCCAGTCCGCGGACCAGTTCCATCGCCCGATCCATGCCGCCGGGTTCAGAAATCTTGACCCGCAGTTCACCGTTGGTGCCAGAGGGTTGCAAACGAATGGTGCCCACGGTGTCGCGCGCATCGCGCAGCACATCACGCACTTCGGGCCAAAGCGCCTCCATGCGGGCCTCGTAGACCTCGTCTACCTGAACCTCTGCCAGCAGATGCGCACCGCCGCGCAGGTCCAGCCCAAGGTTCACCAGCCCCGAAGGCAGGAACGACGGCCAAGTGGCCGCCGCGTCCCGATTTTCGGTTGTGTCGAACCCTGCATCAATCGCCTTTACGGCGTCGTTGTGGGTTTCCACCCGGTTGTAAAAGACGTTTGGCGTGGCAAGGATCAGGCCGACCGCGACGGTCATCCAGATCAGCACGCGTTTCCAGAGATCGACCTGCAGCATCCGGGATCAGCTTTCTGCTGGTTCAGTTTTCGACAAAACCTGCGCGATGGTCGCCTTGACCACACGGACTTTGACGCCCTCGGCGATTTCGACTTCGATTTCCTTGTCGTCCTTGACCTTGACGACCTTGCCGATCAACCCGCCCTGAGTCACGACCTGATCACCGCGGCGAACGGCATTGACCATGTTCTGATGCTGCTTCATCTTCTTTTGCTGCGGGCGGATCAGCAAAAAGTACATGATCGCGAAGATCAGGATGAGCGGAAGAAATTGGCCGATTGCGCTTGCGTCCATTTGGGATGCTCCTGTTGAATTAAGACGGGGCACCCCCCGCGAAAGCTGGCCGGAACCTATGCGCGGCGCTGGTCAGATGCAAGGCGGGGCAGAACCATGAACCGCATTGACGGAAAGGTGACTTTGTCGCGGCAGGATACGGTGCAGAAACAGGCCCCTCCAAGGCGGGATCCCGCGGGCGATTGCCCTCAGGCATAAGCCGGATCGGAACAGACGATGCTCAAGACCATTCCGACCCTTGGACACAGGATTGCTCTGACGCTTGGCGGCCTCTGGCTGGCGCTGTGCCACCCCGATCCAGCCTGGGCCGGGGATGAACCCGCCATCGGGCGGCTCAACACCGCAGGCTATCGCACCTCCGAGATGTGTACCGCCACGCTGATCGCCCCCGACCGCGCGCTGACCGCCGCCCATTGCGTCACCCGGCCAGAGGACGGCTATCTCAAACGCCTCACCGACATGGTCTTTGTCGCGGGCTGGGACGGCAGCCGCCACAGCGGCGCGTCCCGGATCAAGGCGGTGCATGTGCATCCAAAGGCGTTTTCAGGCGGCCAGTTCGACCTGCGCCACGACATCGCCGTCATCGACCTGAACGAACCGCTTGCCCCCGCGCCGCTGCCCATCGGCTCCACCGCTCTGCCCGGCCCGCTGACGTTGATGGGATATCGCCGTTCACGGCCCCACCGGCTGACGGTCACACCGCTGTGCTACGGGACCGAAACCAGCAGCATCTGGCGCATCGCCTGCCGGGTCGAACCGGGGCAAAGCGGCGGCCCGGTGCTGATTGGGACCGGCGCAGCCCGCCGCATCGTTGGCGTCATCGTGGCCGTCACCCGCGACGAAGAGGCGCTGGTGGTGCCTGTGGACGACTGGCTGCGGCGACAAATTGCGCCAACCCGTTGAGCGCGCGCCCAAAGACCCGCCGCCCCTCTACCGTCCTGCGGTAAGATCGGGCATAACCGGCCCGACTCAACTGACCTTTGGAGTGAAGTGATGCACGACATCCGCGCCATTCGCGAAAATCCTGCCGCATGGGATGCGGCCCTCTCGCGCCGTGGGCTGGAACCGATGTCGCCATCCGTGCTGGACCTCGACGCCGCCCGCCGCGCCGCGATCACCGCCGCCGAAGTGGCACAGGCCGAACAGAACCGCGCCTCCAAAGAGGTCGGTAAGGCCAAGGCCAGCGGTGATGAGGCCGAATTTGAACGGCTGCGCGCCCTCGTCGGTCAGAAAAAGGCCGAAGTGGCCGAGATGCAGGACAAGGCCAAGACGCTGGACAGTCAGCTGACTGACCTGCTCATGGGCATCCCCAACCTGCCGCACCCGGATGTGCCCGACGGCGCGGATGAGGATGACAATGTCGAGATCCACCGCTGGGGCACGCCCCGCACCTTCGATTTCGCCCCCAAAGAGCACTACGACCTCGACGGCGTGAAACCCGGCATGGACTTTGAGACCGCCGCCAAACTGTCCGGCGCGCGCTTTGTCGTGTTGTCCGGCGCCGTGGCCCGCATCCACCGCGCGCTGGCGCAGTTCATGCTCGACACCCATGTCGAGGACAACGGCCTGACAGAGACATGGACCCCGGTCCTTGTCCGCCCGGAAATGATGTACGGCACCGGTCAACTGCCGAAATTCGGCGAAGACAGCTATGAGACCACCAACGGCTGGTGGCTGATCCCCACGTCCGAGGTGACGCTGACGAATATCGTCAACGGCCTCGTGGTCGATGAGGGCTATTTGCCCCGCCGCTACGTCGCCCATTCGCAATGCTTCCGGTCCGAGGCAGGCAGCGCCGGCCGCGACACCGCCGGGATGCTGCGCCAACACCAGTTCGAAAAGGTCGAGATGGTCTCGATCACCAAGCCTGAAAACAGCCTTGCGGAACACGACCGCATGACCGGCTGCGCACAGGGTATCCTTGAACGGCTGGGCCTGCCCTACCGCACCGTCGCGCTGTGCACCGGCGACATGGGCTTTGGCGCGCAACGCACCCATGACATCGAAGTCTGGCTGCCGGGTCAGAACTCCTACCGCGAAATCAGCTCTGTCTCGGTCTGCGGTGACTTTCAGGCGCGGCGCATGAATGCCCGCTTCAAACCCACCGAAGGCGGCAAGCCGGAGTTTGTCCACACCCTGAACGGATCGGGGCTGGCCGTGGGCCGGTGCCTGATCGCGGTGCTGGAAAACGGTCAGCAGGCGGATGGATCGGTCGACCTGCCAGAGGTTCTGCACCCCTACCTGCGTGGCCGCACCCGCCTGACTGCGGAGGGTACTCTGGTATGAGTCGACTCTGGGCCCTCCTCTGCCTGCTTGCGGCGGTCAGTTTTGCGGCCTCGCCCTGGCTCGCCCCCGGTTTCAACGGCTTCGAGCCGTCGCAATTCCCCGTGCCGCTTGAGGATCCGCCGGTGCAGCCCGCCGGATATGCCTTTGCAATCTGGGGCCTGATCTATGTCTGGTTGATCGTCGGCACAGGCTTTGGCCTACTCCGACGCGGCGACGACATCGATTGGGCGCCAATGCGGAAACCGCTGTTTATCAGCCTTGCGGTGGGCACAACCTGGCTGCCAGTGGCACAGCTGTCCCCGGTGTTGGCCACTGTGCTGATCTGGATCATGCTGGCCAGCGCGCTGGTCGCGCTCAGCCGGGTCGGCGATACCGACCGCTGGCTGCAAGAGGGGCCAGTTGCGGTCTACGCCGGATGGCTGACGGCGGCCTCTTGTGTGGCGCTTGGCGTGCTGATCGGCGGCTATGGCTGGATGCCGCCCACCCCGGCGGCGCTGCTGTCTCTGGCGTTGTGCATGGCGCTGTCGGTGACGGTCCAATACCGTCTGCACCGCGCCCCGGAATACGGCATCACCGTGATCTGGGCCTTGGTGGGTGTGGTGGTCGCCAATTGGCAGCCGTTCAACGCCGCAGTCACCTTGCTGGCGCTGGTGGCCATGATCGCCATCCTCGGCGTGCGCGCCACAGATACAGAGTAACAGAGCAACGCTGAACACGCGCGCGAGCGCGATTTTAATCTAGGTCATTATCCACGAAAGGTTTTGTGATGCGCGCCCTTCTACTCTCTGCCTGCCTGCTTGCGACACCGTTGATCGCTCAGGAAAACCTGAACCACGAAGGCAGCGTCGGCATTGCGGGTCGTTACACCGTCGAGGGAATCAACCCAGACCGTTCCGCCTACAACGGCACACTGGAGATGACACAGGACGGCGACCTGTATCGGATCGTCTGGACGATCGCCGGTCAGCGCTACACTGGCCAAGGCAGGCTAGAGGGCCGCGTGCTGACCATCAACTGGGACGGTGACAGCACCCCGGTGGTCTATGTCGTGATGCCGAATGGCGCGCTGCACGGCACATGGTCCGATGGCTATGCGCTGGAACGGTTGCAGCCACAGCGCTAGGGCTGTTTGCCACCAATTCGGGCTGTTCGGCGATGCCGTGTCCCGGATTGACGCAAGACAGTGTTGCGCACTGAGCCACCCGATTACTTCAGCGCCTCAATCGAGATGCCCTGTTCAAGCTTTAGCAATTGGGCGTCCCGAAGTCCCTCCCAGTCATCAGCATTTGTGCCGCCTTGGCGCAACGCCGGGGCCGTTAATCCCATTGGTGTCAAATCTTCTGCCTGAAGGATCAACATCTCTTGGCGGGGGGCGTCCTCTGGCACATAGGCAAATCGTGACCAAATATAATCTTTGGGCACGGGGAAACCTCGTTCGTTCGCAAAGCTGTAGTAGCGTCCTGAATCTGTCCCCGGCAAGCCGTTGGGAACCAGCCAATGACGACGGGCCGGATCAGCATCCACATAGAAATCCAAAGGTCCGATGCGTATTGCTCGCGGCGCTGCGGAATAATCGTAAGCTCCCTCAATTTCAGGCAATATCGATTCAAATTGTACGTTGATTAGGGATCGTGTTGTGCCATCCGGATGCGACGCCGCAAATATGTATTGTTCGGCTTCAACCGTGCCATAAAGAATAAATCTATGGGCACCTAGGTATTCATACTCTGGTGGAAAAGTGATGCGCGCTGATGGATGCTCATAAGACGTAAGCGTGTTGCCGTCGACAGTGCGCTTCAAACCCTCCATGCTCGCTTCTGACGTGAACCGCCCGGGATGGCTATAATTGATCTTGTAAATGGCGTAGCCAACGGCACCTGAAATCCCAAGAGCAAAGAGAGCCGTGGATATCAAAATCCACTTTTTCACTATCCTGCCCCTACTCATTAAGATCCCGCCGTCCAACACGGTGAAACTAGTGACCATCTTCGCGGTTTTCAATCCACAGGGCGGCCAGTGTGCAGCCGTGGTCCTGCCAAGTTTGCGGCCGTATTGCGGGCCGGAACTCTCAACTCGTGCACACAACAGTCACGGGGGGGAGAGGAGCAGACAGAACGGCAGATTCGTTCATCTATCTGACCTTGCCATTTGCCGTGGTAAAGGCCCGATCAGGGTCAAAAAAGCATGGCGTTCAGGCCAGTATCGCGCGTCGGTCCACCCTCAGGCCGACACCCGCGCTGATCCTCAATCGTTAACAGAGTGTCAAAACGCCTCTGTAACCCATTGATTTGTAACAGGCGGTAGGCTGTCCACATGTGGACAGCCCAAATCCCCCACCTCAGTCCTTCTTCGCCTGCAGCTTGCCGAGGTGCTTTTTCAAAGCGCCCGCATTCCGCTTTTTGCGGCCCTTGTAGGGGTTCTTGTCCCCCTGCCCGCGCATGGTCAGACGGATCGGCGTGCCCGGCATGTCAAAGTCTTCCCGCAAGGCATTCACAAGGTATCGCGAATAACTCTCGGGCAGCTTGTCGGGATGCGAACACATCACCACAAACCCGGGCGGCCGCGTCTTTGCCTGCGTCATGTAGCGCAGCTTGATGCGGCGGCCCTGCGGCGCGGGGGGCGGATGCCTCTGCACCATACCCTCAAGCCAGCGGTTCAGCTGCGCCGTCGGCACGCGCCGGTTCCAGACCTCATAGGCCTTCATTACCGCCGCCTGCAGTTTATCCAGCCCCTTGCCCGTCCGGGCCGAGATCGTCACCAAAGGCGCGCCCCGCAGTTGCGGCAGCACATGCTCAAACTGCTCGCGCAGCCAGCGCAGCTTGTCCTGCTTTTCGTCCTCGATGTCCCACTTGTTCACCGCAACCACAACCGCACGGCCCTCACGCTCGGCCAGATCGGCGATCTTGAGGTCTTGAGTCTCGAACGGAATGGCCGCGTCCAGCAGGACCACAACAACCTCTGCGAATTTCACCGCCCGGATGCCGTCGGACACCGATAGTTTCTCCAGCTTTTCCTGAACCTTTGCGCGCCGCCGCATCCCGGCGGTGTCAAAGACACGGACCGGCACACCGCCCCAGTCCATCTGAACAGAAATCGCGTCACGGGTGATCCCCGCCTCCGGTCCGGTCAGCAACCGGTCTTCGCCCAGAATCGCATTGACCAGCGTCGACTTGCCCGCGTTGGGACGTCCGACAACCGCCACCTGCAGCGGTTTGTCCCGGGTCGGCGCACGAACAACATCTTCGCCCTCTTCCGCCTCTTCGTCCGTCAGAACGATCTCGGTTTCCGGCGCTTCGGACAGGGCACGGGCCTCGAACTCTTCCGACAGGGGCAACAGCATCGAATACAGATCGTGCATGCCCTCACCATGTTCTGCCGAGAGGCGCACAGGTTCACCCAGACCCAGCGCATAGGCCTCGATCACGCCAGAATCCGCTGCCGATCCTTCGCCCTTGTTGGCGGCAAGGATCACATGCTTCGCCCTCTTGCGCAGGATCTCGGCAAAGACCTGATCGTCCGGCAGGACCCCGGCGCGCGCGTCGATCATGAACAGGCAGACATCAGCCTCATCGACCGCACGTTCGGTCAGCCGACGCATCCGCGCGGGCAGCGACTCGTCGGTCTCATTTTCCAGACCGGCGGTGTCGATCACGGTGAATCGCAGATCCACCAGCCGCGCCTCCCCTTCACGCAGGTCGCGGGTCACGCCCGGCTGATCATCGACCAGTGCAAGACGCCGCCCTACAAGGCGGTTGAACAGGGTCGACTTGCCCACATTGGGGCGGCCGACAATGGCAAGTGAGAAGGACATGGAGTGGCTCCGAAGATCAAGAGCGCGGCTTAACGCATTTTCCAGCCCAGTGAAAGAGGCACCGTCACGCCCCTGCACGCACCGACGATCCCGGTTCAGACAAACGTCGTACGGCAGCCAACAGCAGAGGCCGCTCAACGCCCCGACCGAAGACCAAAGTCACTTGGCCGAGACACACGGCGCAGGCCGCAGGCGTGCCACTTTGAGCTAAAGGTCAGCGGAAGGCGTGCAATACACCCTTGCGAGAAACGACATACAGCGTGCCTCCGGCCACCACCGGGCGGGTCGTGGCCCCACCGGGAATGGCAACTTCCTGCACCAATGCGCCATCCGCCGGGTTGAAGGCACGAATTTTCCCATCCGTACTGGCCACGATCAACCGCCCGCCAGCCAGAACCGGCCCGTGGTTGGCAAATGACCCGTCGCGCCGACGGTTCGGATTGCGCTTGGGCTCATAGCCCGGCAGATCGCGTTTCCAGATTTCCTGCCCGGTGTCACTGTCCAGCCGCACCAGTTCATTCAGGTCGGTCACAAAGAACACCGAATCGCCCGCCGGCCACATCGGGCCGAGCGCTCCGTGTTTCGCGGTCCACAGCCGTTCGCCATTGTAGATCGACAGCGCCACAGAGCGGCCCGCGTGGTTGGCCGCATAAACGCGATCCCCCGAGATCACCGGATCGCCGGTCACATCGTTGATACCCGCAATGGTGAACCCGTTGCGTCGACCTAGCAGTTCGGCATTCCAAACCCGCAGCCCCCCCTGACGGAACGCACCAGAGACCGCGCCGGTGCCAAAGGCAAAGACCACATATTTATCGTTGACCGCAGGCGCAGGAGCCCCGGCAATGTTATTGAAATTGTCGCCACTGTCGAATTGCCAGCGCACCCGACCATCACCCGCCTCGATTGCCCAGGCAGTGCTGTCGCCCGAAATCACATAGACCAGACCGTCACGATAGCTGGGCGCGCCGGTGGCGGTGTTGTTCAGATCCTGTTCCCACAGCATCTGGCCGCTGGCCGGGTCCAGAGCGGTCAGCATTCCAAAACCGGAAGAAACAAACAGCTTTCCATCGCCATAGGCCAGACCGCCGCCTTGCCCCTCGGGGGCCTTGTCCCGTTGCGGGACAAGCGCCTTGCTCCACAGCGCCTGACCAGCGGTCGAGGTCGCGCGCACCTGATGGTTCGCGTCCATGGTGAAGATCCGTCCGCCCGCCACTATGGGGTCGGCGTTAAGCCGGGTCTTGCGCCCGTCGCCCGCGCCGATCGGCACAGAAAACAGCGGCGAAAGCGCCGCGCCAAGCGACGCATTGGTGATCCGCACATGGGGGGATACCGGGCTTTGCGCCCAGTCGGCATTTGTCACTGTTGCAGGGGCCGAAAAGCTACGCGCCTGCGGACCTGCGGCCTCAGCCGGCGTGCCCTCTTCGGCGTAGTCGCCGCTGAGCACATCGCGGACGTTCAGCCGGTCACCCGGCAGGATCGGCTCGCGTTCAGCGCAACTGGCCAGCGCAAGCGCGGCCAGCGGGAACAGCAGAGAGGTCTTGCGCAGCATTCAAATGCCCCTTTCGTCACCTGCCGGGGTCCGACCCCCGGTCAAGAGCACCGCACGGTCGCGGGCTCAGTTGGCCGGGGCGTCCCCGCCCAGTGCCACAATCAGTTGCGAAGCGCGTCGGCGCAAGCCCTGCGTTGCTTCGCTGTCCTCGGCCAGTGCTTGCAGGCGCGTCAATGCCGCCTCAAGCGCACCCGTCTCGATCTCGATCAAGGCCAGTTGTTCCTCGGCCAACAGGCGCAGCGGCTGACCGGGAACGGCCAGCGCCTCTAGTCCTGTGCGGCGCTCGTCCACGGACAGGACACCTGCGCCCCGGGTCAACGCCTTGTAGCTGGCGATCTGGCGATAGATCGCCGGGATCTCTGAGTTCGCGGCCACGGCTTGCAGGCGGGCAACGGCCTCTGCATCGTTGTCGTCCCCGGCCTCTTCTGCGGCTGTCAGCAGGGCAAGCACCGCTGCGCCACCCGTCGTCGGGGCATCGACCTTGGCCAACGCCTCGATCCGCGAGGCGGCGTCTTCGCCCTCCAGCGCGGCCAGAATGCCATCACCAAAGATCTGGGCGCGCGCCTCTTCTGACGCAATGCGATACTCGCGGTACGCGGTGCCGCCGACGATCAAAAGCACGATCACCACGCCAACCCAGCCCCACTTGCGCAGGGTCGCAAACAAACGGTCGCGTTTGACCTCTTCGGTCACTTCGTCGATGAAACTGTCAGCGTCGCTCAAGCGGGGCCCCTCCGGTCGGTTTTCCCTCTCTTACATGCCCCGTTGCGCAGTGCCAAGGCGCGATGGTGTCCGCGCAGTTATGCTCCGTCCAGTCATGACCAGACTGGCGAAAGTGCGCGCGGGACACATTTCTTCGCTGAAATCACATCCAAATGTCGAACTATTGACGAAAAACCGACGTTATCGCGTGAAAAAGCCAGAGGTATGCTTGAAGCAATTCATGCAGCATCCTAAAACCTAAACTGAACGGTTCAGGTTGAGTCATTCGGGCGACCAGAGAATTGCGTGACCAAATAGTGTCGCGAAGAAGAAGATTTATGAGTGCGTAGGGCACCTTGCCTCGCGTATCGGGGGGACCAAGAAAATGCGCATCATGTCGATCCTGACGGCCTGCGTCGTTGCTGCGGTGCTGTATGCCGTCGTGTTGGAGAGGGACCGGCTGATCGGGTTCGCCCGCGCGGTTGCGCCAGCCGCACTGGCAGGTGAGCCGGGTGCCGCAGACCCAAACCCTGCAACCTCCGATCCCGTCCCAGCCCCGTCCCCAGTGCCAGAGAGTGCCGAAGATAGTGCCCTCCTGCTAGGGGCGGTCCGGGTGATGGCGCGCCACTCGACCGCGCAGGTGGTCGACAGTGCCGTTATCCTGCGCGGTGAGACAGAAGCCGTCCGCCAGGTCGAGGTCCGCGCCGAAACCAACGGCAAGATCGTGTCGGAGCCGCTGCGCAAAGGCGCGCTGGTCGAAGCAGGTCAATTGCTGTGCGAGATTGACCCCGGCACCCGCGATGTGTCCTTGCAAGAGGCGATGGCCCGATTGGCCGAGGCAAATGCCCGCCTCCCCGAAGCGAACGCCCGGCTGGCCGAAGCCAAGGCGCAGGTGCCCGCCGCCAAGGCCCGCATCCTTGAGGCAGAAGCCGCTGTGCCCGCCGCCGAGGCGCAGCTGGCTGAGGCCCGCGCCGGTGTTCCCGCCGCCGAAGCGCGCCTGATCGAGGCCAAGGCACGAATCCCCGAATCCGAGGCCCGTCTGGCCGAGGCCAAGGCCAAAGTCCCCGAGGCGCAAGCCCGCCTTGAGGAAGCGTTGGCCCGCATCCCCGAGGCCGAGGCGCGCATCGCCGAGGCCGAAGCCAAGCTGCCCGAATCCGAGGCTCGCCTGCAAGAGGCGCTGGCCCGTGTCCCCGAGGCCGAAGCGCGGCTGGCAGAGGCAGAGGCGGGTGTGCCCGCCGCCGAGGCGCGGCTGGCAGAGGCGCGCGCCCGTGTCCCTGAATCCGAGGCGCGTCTGGCAGAGGCCAAAGCCAAGTTGCCTGAGGCCGAAGCCCGCCTTGAAGAGGCACTGTCCCGCGTTCCAGAAGCCGAAGCGCGGCTGGCAGAAGCCAAGGCGCGCGTTCCCGAGGCCGCTGCCCGTCTGGAAGAGGCGGAAAGTCGCGTCCCCGAGGCACAGGCCCGACTGGCAGAAGCCAAGGCGCAACTGCCCGCCTCCGAGGCCCGCCTCAAGGAGGCGCTGGCACAGGTGCCCGCCGCCGAGGCGCGTCTGGCAGAGGCCTTGGCACAGGTGCCCGCGTCCGAGGCCCGTCTGACAGAGGCCCGCGCCCGCATCAACGAGGCCGAAATCACCCTGCGCGCCTCTGAGGAACTGGCCCGCGACGGCTTTGCCGCCCAGACGCGTCTGGCGGGTTCGCAGGCGGCCTTTGAGTCGGCCAAGGCGCAGGAACAAACTGCATTGGCGGGCCTCAAGACAGCGGCCACCGCAATCGAGGCGGCGAAATCTCAACTTGAAGGCGCGCGCGCCGGGGTCGAGGCCGCGCGCGGCGCAGTGCAGACGGCACTTGCGGCGATCCGCTCTGCCGAAAGCCAGATCAACAACGCCAAGGCCGGCGTGCAATCGGCCAAGACTCAAATCGAAAACGCCAAGGCCGGCATCCAGACGGCCGAGGCGCAGATCGTCAACGCCCGCGCCGGGGTTCAGGCCGCGCGCAGTCAGGTCCAGACGGCCAAGGCCGGAATCAAGGCCGCCGAAAGCCAGATCCAGAACGCCTTGGCAGGGGTGAAAACCGGCACTAGCCAGCTGGAGACTGCGCGTGCCGCCATTCAGTCCGCCAAGAGCCAGATCCGAAATGCCACTGCCGGGGTCCAAACCGCGCGCGGGCAGATCGTTTCGGCCAAGGCGCAGATCCAATCGGCGCAAACCCAGATCCGCAACGCAGAGGCCGGAGTCACTACTGCGCGCAGCCAGATCGAAACCGCCAAAGCCGGGGTTCAGGCCGCCGAAAGCCAGATCCAGAACGCGCTTGCCGGCATCCAGACCGCCGAGAGCCAGCTTCAGGGTGCAAAGGCCGCTGTATCCTCGGCCTTGTCGGGGGTTGAGGGGGCAAAGGCTGCGGTGATCGCTGCCAAGTCGCAACTCGAGGGGGCCGAGGCAGGTGTGCAATCCGCCCGAACTGGCGGCGAAAGCGCGCTGGCCGCGATACAGTCCGCCGAGGCCGGTGTCGCCGCCGCGCGCAAGGAAATCGAGCGTCTCAAGATCCACGCGCCCTTTGCCGGGTTGCTGGAAACCGACACGGCGGAACTGGGCGCGCTGATGCAGCCGGGGTCGGCCTGTGCCACGGTCATCCAGATCAACCCAATGAAGTTTGTGGGCTACGTTCCCGAAACCACCGTTGCCCGCGTCAAGCCGGGCGCTCTGGCGGGCGCGCGTCTGACTAACGGACGGACAGTCGAGGGCAAGGTCAGTTTTGTCTCACGCAGTGCCGATCCCACGACCCGCACCTTTGCTGTCGAGCTGTTGGTAGAAAATGCCGATCTGTCAATCCGCGACGGTGAAACCGCCGAAATCGCCATCGAGGCAGAGGGGGCAAAGGCGCACCTTCTGGCGCAATCCACGCTGACCCTGAACGATGAGGGCAAGCTGGGGGTGCGAACCGTGACGGCGGATGACAGCGTCCAGTGGATGGACATCTCTATCCTGCGTGACACCCGCGAGGGCGTCTGGATCACCGGGCTGCCGGACGAAATCAACGTGATCACCGTGGGTCAGGAATACGTCACCAATGGCGTGCGCGTCGTCCCAAGCTATGAGGACGTGCTGCAATGACCGGCATCATCGACTGGGCCGCAGAACGCGCCCGAATGATCATCGCCTTTATCATTCTGGGTCTTGTGGCAGGGACATACGCCTATCTGTCCTTGCCCAAGGAAGGCGAGCCCGACATCGAGATCCCGGCGCTGTTCGTCTCGGTTCCCTTTCCCGGCATTTCCGCCACGGACGCGGAAAAGCTGTTGGTCAAACCGATGGAAACGGAGCTGTCCGATCTTGACGGGTTGAAGGCCATGACCGCCACGGCAGCCGAAGGGTATGCCGGACTGGCGCTGGAGTTCGAATTTGGTTGGGACAAGACAAAGATCATCGCCGACGTCCGCGACGGGATGAACAACGCCGAGGGGAGCTTTCCCGTCGGGGCCGAGAAATACTCGATCAACGAAATCAACTTTTCCGAATTCCCGATCCTGATCGTCAACCTGTCTGGTCCAGTGCCAGAACGCACGCTGACCCAGGTGGCCAAAGACCTGCAAGACCGCGTCGAGGGGCTGGATTCCGTGCTGGAGGCCGGTATTGCCGGCAGCCGCGACGAAATGCTGGAGGTGGTGATCGACCCGCTGCGGCTGGAAAGCTACAACGTCACCGCCGATGAGCTGATCCGCGTGGTTCAGAACAACAACCAGTTGATTGCGGCAGGCGAGGTCGAGACGGACAACGGCACCTTTTCAGTCAAAATCCCGTCCAGCTTTGACGAGCCGCGCGACGTTTATGATCTGCCGGTCAAGGTCAACGGCGACCGGGTGGTCACCCTGGGCGAGCTTGCCACGATCAACCTGACCTTTGAGGACCGCAAGGGCACCGCGCGGTTCAATGGCGACCAGACGGTTGCGTTGCAGGTGGTCAAGCGGAAGGGCTTCAACATCATCGACACCGTGACGCAAGTGCAAGAGGTGATCGATACGGCGCAGGAAAACTGGCCGCCAGAGTTGCGCGCCGTGCTGGACGTGGGAACCTCCAACGACCAAAGCCGACAGGTCGCCAGCATGGTGGGCCAGCTGGAGGGATCGGTTCTGACCGCCATTGCACTGGTGATGATCGTTGTACTTGCCTCACTTGGTCTGCGCCCTGCCCTGTTGGTGGGCTTTGCCATTCCGACCAGCTTCATGCTGTGTTTCGTGTTGTTGGCGCTGATGGGCGTGACGATTTCCAACATCGTGATGTTCGGCCTCATTCTAGCGGTGGGCATGCTGGTCGACAGTGCTGTTGTGGTGGTCGAATACGCGGACAAACGCATCTCAGAAGGCACCGGCCCAATGCATGCCTATGTCGAGGCGGCCCACCGGATGTTCTGGCCGGTGGTCTCGTCGACAGCGACCACGCTTTGTGCCTTTTTGCCGATGCTGTTCTGGCCCGGCGTCGCGGGTGAATTCATGGGGATGTTGCCGGTCACACTGATCTTTGTCCTGCTGGCGTCGCTGGTGGTGGCATTGATCTATCTGCCGGTCATGGGCGGCGTGTCGGGGCGGTTTTCGCGCAATGTCCACCGGGCGGGCAACTGGCTGCGTGCGCGCCTGCACTGGAGCCTGCGCATCCTGCTCGTTCCGCTGGCCTTGCTGGGGCTGTTTGTCGGCGCGATGATGGTCCTTAACCCCTCTTATTTGGTTCAGACCGATGCGACCGGCTGGGGCGCACGCGTTCCCGGCGTCTTGGTCTTCGTGTTGTTTGCGGTGATCGCTTCGGTGGTGATGGACGCGGCTGAACTGCGCCGCCCGCCCCGCCGCATCGAGGGTCGGAACCGTCGGTCGCTGTTCGGGCATTTCACCAAGTTCATCGCCGGCAATCCGATCATGCCGCTGGTGACGGTCGCTGCCGTGATGTTCCTCGTGGTCAACGTCTTCACCTACTACGGTGAGAACAACAACGGCGTGGATTTCTTTGTCGAAAGTGAGCCGGAACAGGCCATCGTCTACGTCCGCGCACGCGGCAATCTGGGCCTTGCCGAAAAGGACGCATTGGTTCGGCGGGCCGAGGAAATCGTGCTGAACCACCCCGGCATCCTCAATGCCTTTTCCTTTGCAGGCGAAGGCGGTCTGGACAATAACACCGGCGGCGCCGCCGCCCCCAAGGACACCATCGGGCAGGTCCAGTTCGAAACCATTCCGTGGGAGGGCCGTCCGGCCTATGCCCGCGAAACTGGCGTGCCGCTGGCGCAGCTGGACGGCGACGTGATCCTAGACGATCTGACCCGCAAACTGGAAGGCATCCCCGGCATCGAGATCGAGATCCTCGCACAGGCGCGCGGACCGGCCAGCGCAAAACCCGTTCATTTGAGGATCAAAGGCGACGATTGGGACGCCCTGTTGGGTGCCGCCGGTACGGTGCGCGCCAAATTCGGGGAAACGCCGGGTCTGACCCTGATCGAAGACACCCGCCCCCTGCCCGGCATCGACTGGGAAATCGACGTTGACGTGGAAAAGGCCGGTCGCTACGGGGCCGATGTGGCCACCGTGGGCGCGATGGTGCAACTGGTGACGCGTGGTGTGCTGCTGGACAGCTATACCCCCGACGGATCGGACGAAGAGATCGAAATCCGCGTCCGCCTGCCAGAAAGCGACCGCGTTCTGTCAACGCTGGACAGCCTCAAGGTGCGCACCGCAGACGGACTGGTCCCGCTTAGCAATTTCATCACCCGAGAGCCGGTCGCTAAGCTGGCCGAGATCGAGCGCATTGATCAAAAGCGGTATTTCGACGTTAAGGCGGGTGTGCGCGAGAAGCTGATGGAAGTCGGCTGGGACGTGACCTCGACCGCGCCGGACGGCACCGAAACAACCGTCTTTGAGCCACTCCTGACCGGAATCGAGATGGACCCCGAAACGCAGGACGTGTCGACGGCGGAATGGGAGCGCGACTTTGGCCGGTCCTCGGGCTTTTACGAATGGCTGCTGGGGCCGAACCATCGGTATTTCGACGATGTTCGCTGGCTGACCGATCTTTCCCCGGCGGAAATTGATGCAGCGCTGAAGGAAGAGGGTCACGCCCCGTTAAAGGCGGTGCCGGTGACTGGTCCCGAACGGATCGAGGTGCTGACCGCCTGGTTGGATACCAACCCGCTGCCAAGCGGCATCGAATGGGAATGGACCGGCGATCAGGAGGATCAAGAGGAATCGCAGGCCTTTTTGCAGTCGGCCTTTGGCGGCGCGCTGTTCTTGATGTTCATTATCCTGCTGGCGCAGTTCAACAGCTTTTACAACGCTGTGTTGGTTCTATTGGCGGTGGTCATGTCGACCACAGGCGTGTTGATCGGTATGCTGGTGATGGATCAGTATTTCAGTGTCATCATGACAGGCACAGGGATTGTGGCGCTGGCCGGGATTGTGGTGAACAACAACATTGTCCTGATCGACACTTATCAAGACTACTCGCGTTACATGCCCCGGATCGAGGCGATCGTGCGCACGGCACAGGACCGGTTGCGGCCCGTGCTGCTAACCACCATCACGACGATGGCGGGCCTGACGCCGATGATGCTGGGTCTCAGCCTCGATTTCTTTGGCGGCGGCTATTCCATCGACAGCCCGACGGCGCTGTGGTGGAAGAACCTTGCCACGGCAGTGGTCTTTGGTCTGGGCATTGCCACAGTGCTGACGCTGGTCTTTACGCCCGCCATGCTGGCGATCCGGGTCTGGTTCACCACCTACGTCGAATGGTTCGCCCGCCTGCTGGCTCGGCTGAGTTTCGGTCGTGGCAGCCGGGCGGCGCGCGACTGGGCGCTGAACCGTGCCGCCAAGCGGGTGCAATCGCCGGAAATCCTGTGGGAAGAAGATCCTTCCGGCCCGATGGACGTATCACCGGACCTGCGCGCCGCGGAATGATCGGCCAACCCGGTCAGCGGTTCACGATCTCTCGGTCTTTGTCCTGCATGCTGGCGTAGAAGTCAGACAGCTTGCGCCCCCGTTCGGGGCGGAAGCGGCCGGCATCGGTCATCCGGGCAATGCGGTCGAGGCGGAACATGCGGAAATCCTCGCGCAGTTCACACCAACTGACCAAGGTCCAGGCAGGCGCCCAGAACCATAGCCCCAAGGGGCGGACAACACGCAGCGTCTCGGCCCCGACCTCATCGCAGTAGGCCAATTCCAATCGTTCGCTCTGTTCGACGGCCTGTTCGATCCGGTCGATTCGTTCGCGCAATTCCGGCGCAACACCAAGACCCAGAGAGTGCACATGCACCGCGCGGGCCCGGGCGCGCGCGGCTGCGGGCAGGATCGCGTCTATTTTGGCCAACGCCTCTTCGGCGGCCCGCGCCATGGCCGCCCCACCCCAGGCCTGCACCAACCGCGCGCCCGCCACCAAGGCGACGATCTCATCGCTGTCGAACATCAGCGGCGGCAGGTCAAACCCCTCTTGCATGACATAGCCAAACCCCGCCTCACCGTCGATCGGAACCCCGGTGGATTGCAGATCGGCAATGTCGCGGTAGATGGTGCGCCGCGACACTTCCAGCTTTTCAGCCAATGCCGCAGCGGTGGTGCGCCGACCGCCCCTAAGGGCCTGAACGATCTGAAACAGACGGTCGGCGCGGCGCATCAGCGGCTCTCAAACAGGCCGATGGAATTGCCATCCAGATCCAAACCGTAAAAGAACCGGCCCGGCGGAATGTCAATCACCGGCGAGACAACCTTACCCCCCGCCTTTTCAACGCGGGCCATGGCCTCTTCGGCCGTTCCGGGAATGGCAAGGTGGATGGTCGGACCGGAACCGTCCCCGGCGGGCTTGCCCGGATAAAGATGCAACGCGACGCCGGTTTTCGGGTCCTTCGGACGGAACATCACAACCGGATTTGGTCCGGTGCTGTCCTCTTCCAGCGCTGCGTCGGTGACGGCAACGTAAAATGCCATGGACTTCTCCATGTCCGTAACCGGAATTTCGGCCCAGACGGTGAAATGCTCTGGTGCGTAGGTCATCGTGTCCAACTCCTTGGGTAATCGATAACACCCTTCTCGCACACCCCTGCTGACAGCGTTTTGTCAGCAGGATGTCAGGGGCACAGGATTGCAGCCCGCGCGCACCCTGTTACACCTCTTTGCAAGCCCGCAATGGAGAGCCCCATGAAAGACGCAGCCCCCGTGACCATCCACCTCAAGGATTATACGCCCTTCGGCTGGCAACTTAGCGACGTTCACCTGACCTTTCATCTTGCGCCCCGATCTACGCGGGTGGTGTCAAAGATCCATTTCACGCCCAACCCAGAGGCCCCCGCGCAAGACTTCTTTTTGCACGGTGAGCAACTGACCCTGATCCGCGCCGCCATCGACGGCGTCGAGATCACACCGGAACTGACCGACGAGGGGCTGCGCTGCGCAGTACCGGACGGGCCGTTCCTGTGGGAATGCGAGGTCGAGATTGCGCCCGCGGACAACACCGCGCTTGAGGGGCTGTATATGTCCAGCGGCATGTACTGTACTCAGTGCGAGGCCGAAGGCTTTCGCAAGATCACGTATTACCCCGACCGCCCGGATGTCATGAGCGTGTTCACCGTGCGGGTTGAGGGCGATCTGCCGGTCCTGTTGTCCAACGGCAACTCGGTCCAGCGCGGCGACGGCTTTGCCGAATGGCACGATCCTTGGCCGAAACCGGCCTATCTGTTTGCGCTGGTGGCGGGCGATCTGGTCAACCACCCCGATAGTTTCACCACCATGAACGGCCGCAAGGTCAAACTGAACATCTGGGTCCGCCCCGGCGATGAGGGCAAATGCGCCTTTGGCATGGAGGCGCTGAAAAAGTCGATGCGCTGGGACGAAGAGGTCTATGGCCGCGAATACGATCTGGAGGTGTTCAACATCGTGGCGGTGGATGATTTCAACATGGGCGCGATGGAAAACAAGGGGCTGAACATCTTCAACTCCTCCTGCGTGCTGGCCTCGCCCGAAACCTCGACTGACGATAATTTCGAACGCATTGAATCGATCATCGCGCATGAGTATTTCCACAATTGGACCGGCAACCGGATCACCTGCCGGGATTGGTTTCAACTGTGCTTGAAAGAGGGGCTGACGGTCTTCCGCGACCAGCAGTTCACCAAGGACATCCGCTCTGCCCCGGTCAAACGGATCGACGATGTCGCGTCATTGCGCGGTCGTCAGTTCCCCGAGGATCAAGGGCCGCTGGCGCATCCGGTGCGGCCCGAAAGCTTTCAGGAGATCAACAATTTTTACACGGCGACGGTTTATGACAAGGGTGCCGAGGTGATTGGCATGCTCAAGACGTTGGTCGGGGATGAGGCCTATGCCAAGGCGTTGACACTGTACTTTGACCGCCACGACGGCGACGCCGCCACGATCGAGGACTGGCTGAAGGTCTTTGAGGACACAACCGGCCGCGATCTGGCGCAATTCAAGCGGTGGTATTCCCAGGCCGGCACACCGCGTGTCAGCGTGACGGAGGATTGGGCCGATGGCACCTATACGCTGACCTTTGCCCAAACTACGCGACCCACGCCCGGCCAGCCGGAAAAGGCCCCGCAGGTGATTCCCATGGCGGTTGGTTTGCTGAACCCCAACGGCGATGAGGTCGTCCCGACCCGCGTGCTGGAAATCACCGAGGAAACCCAGAGCTTTCGCTTTGACGGACTGGCGGCGCGCCCTATCCCCTCAATCAACCGCGGGTTTTCCGCGCCGGTGGTGCTGGACCGCGACTCCAGCCCTGAGGAACGCGCCTTTTTGCTGGCGCATGACACAGATCCCGTCAATCGATGGGAGGCCTCGTTCCTGTTGGGCCGCGACTGCCTGTTTGCGATGATCACGGAAAACGCCGGCCCGGATGTGGCTTGGCTGGACGGGTTGGAACGGGTGCTACGGGACCGCGATCTGGACCCCGCATTCCGGGCCATGATGATGGGCTGGCCGTCGCAGAACGAAATGGCGCAGGTGCTGTTCGAACGCGGCGTGACACCGGACCCGGACGCGATCTTTGCCGCACAGGAAACGCTGACGCAGTTCAAGGCCGAACGCTGGGCCGACCTGTTGCCCAGTCTGGCGGCAGAGGGCACGGTCGACGCCGCTTATCGTCCCGATGCCGACCAATCGGGCAAGCGGGCACTGGGGTCTGCGGTTCTTGCTCTGACCACGCGGCTGGACGGCGGCAAGGCGGCTCAGGCGCAATTCGAGAGCGCCGACAACATGACGCTGCAACTGTCGGCGCTGGGGCAATTGGTGCGCGTGGGCAAGGATCAGGACGCTCTTGCGGCGTTTGAGGCTCAATGGCGCAAGGACCGTCTGGTCATGGACAAATGGTTTGGCCTCCAGGTCGGCGCGACGGCCCCGGACAACGTGGTTCCAAGAGCCAATACCCTGACACAGCACGCGGATTTCGACTGGAAGAACCCCAACCGGTTTCGCGCGGTGCTGGGGGCGATGGCGATGAACCACGCCGGGTTCCACCGCAAGGATGGTGCGGGTTACCGCCTGCTGACAGACTGGTTGATCAAGCTCGACGATCTGAACCCTCAGACCACCGCGCGCATGTGTTCCGCGTTCCAAACATGGAAACGCTATGACGCGAACCGTCAGGCACGAGTTCAGGAACAGTTGGAGCGCTTGCGGGACAAACCAAAGCTGAGCCGCGACACCGCGGAAATGGTCGCGCGTATTCTGGGCGCGTGACGGTCGGCTTTCTTCGCGGCTGGTGCGTGAAACCGCGCCAGCCGCTTTGATAAATTGCGTTAAATCAGGCGACCGGCGCAAGACTGCTGCCCTGACACGACTGGAAATCTTGTAGCCCGCTGCGAAACCGGGCTAGCCTGCCGCCGAACCGCTCCGGAGAAGCCCATGCCGCCTGTTTTTGTCGTCACTAATCATCCACTTGTCGCACCGGAGACCCGCGCATGAACGGCGTTCTGATCGTGACCGGGGCCAGCGCCGGAATCGGCTCGACGACAGCGCGCATCGCGGCCTTTTCCGGCTGGCAGCGGATCGTGGTCCACTATGGTCAGGATCGCGACGGCGCCGAAACCACCGCCGCCATGGTCGAAAGCATGGGCGCGCAGGCCTACCTGATCCAAGCGGACGTCGCCAAGCCAAAGGCCATCGAAAAGATGTTTGCCAAGGTGCGTGAACTTAAGCCCGGACCGATCGGTCTGGTCAACAACGCCGGCATCGTGACCCCGCATGGCAGCATCGCCGATCTGACACCGGACCGGGTGCGCCATGTGTTTGAGGTCAATGTCTTTGGCGCGATTGAAGTGGCGCGGCAGTCCGTCGCCTTGATCCGCGATTGGGGCCTTGGCGGTTCCATCGTCAATATCTCATCCATGGCGGCCCGGTTGGGATCGGCAAATCAATATGTCGACTACGCCGCCTCCAAAGGAGCCATCGACACCTTTACCCTTGGGCTGGCCGACGAACTGGCACCAGAGGGCATCCGCGTCAACGCCATCCGTCCCGGTCTGATCGAGACAGGCATACATGCCAAAGGCGGGCAACCAGACCGGCTAGAACGACTCGCCCCCACCACGCCCATGGGCCGGGCGGGTACCACAGAGGAATGCGCCGAAGCGATCCTTTGGCTGCTGTCAGAACGCGCGTCATATGTCACCCGGTCCATCCTCGACGTGTCGGGGGGCCGGTGACACCATTGGAACATGCGTCGTCAGGCCGAAGCCTGCGCGCCTTTCTGGTGTTGATGCTGATCTGGCTGGCACTGCTGACGCTGTGGTTTGTACTACAGGCCTCTGTCTGGGTCGTGGGTTTTGTGATGCTGGTGACGCTGCCTGCCTTGCTGGATTTCGTGACTGGCCGCCACGCGTGGTTGCAGCTGGACGACACGGTTTTGCGCTGGGGCTCGGGCAAGGCCGAGGGAGATGTGGCACTGGCACGCATTGACCATATCCGATTGGAGACGCGACTCGATTTTTCGATCCGGGTGCGTTTGGTACTGGAGGACGGTCGCCGCATCACTCTGCCGCAGGACAGCCTGCCGCCACATCCCCGATTTCAGGACGCGGTGGAGGCACGCGGCATCCGGACCGAACGGCATCACTTTGTCCTGTTCGGCTAAAAGATTAAATAATCCCTGCATCTATATGTTATAAAATGAATATCCGCCCAATTAATGCGCCGCACGGACAGCCGATCCGGTCCGTTTCCCAACCCGATGCAACGACCCAACCGGGGCGGTCTTGCGCCCGTTTTGCCCCTTGCGGCAAGGCATTGCCGAAACCACAAGTCGCGGGCGTGCGTCCGCAGGCGGTGTGGTGTACTATTCCCTTTGACGAGGCGCCGCTGTCACCGACGCGTCACGAAATTATGATCTTGGGGCTAAAATGAGAGACCGCATTGATCCGCTGATCGCCGAGCGCGCGCCCTGGCTGTTTTCTAACTCGCCGTATGTGCAGCCAATACGCGCCGTCCTGAATCGCATGCTGGGCTATGAGAAGACGCTGGAAATCGGCAGCTTGGTCAAAGACATGTCCGCCGACCAGATTATGCGGGTCATGGCAGAGATGCTGGCCAAGGACACCGAGGTGATCGGACTCAACCACTTGCCACGTCAGGGCGCGGCGCTGATTGTTGCCAATCACCCGACCGGAATTGCCGATGGCATCATGCTGCATCACGCTCTGGGTCAGATCCGACGTGATACCTATTACTTTGCCAATCACGACATCATGCGGGTGCTGCCGCAATACGCCGAGATGATTGCCCCCGTCGAATGGCGCAAGGAAAAACGCAGCCATGGCAAAACGCGTGAGACGATGGCCTATACCCGGCAGGCGGTGGATGAAGGGCGTCTCGGCGTCATTTTTCCCGCCGGGCGTCTGGCCAAACGGCGCGGGTTGTCGTTGCACGAACGGCCATGGATGGCGAGTGCTGCGATGATCGCGCGCAAGTTCGATCTGCCGGTGATTCCGGTGCATATTCGGGCGCGCAATTCGGTCCTGTTCTACCTGTTTGACCTGCTACACCCTACGTTGCGCGACATCACCCTGTTCCACGAGACGTTGAACAAGGCGCGTCAGCCCTATCGCATCACCTTGGGCGAGGCGATCTCTCCCAAGGCGCTGCCGGCCAAGTCCGAAGAGGGCATAGAGATGCTGCGCCGGGCAACGCTGGCTTTGGGCGGGCCCAAGGCCCCTGCGGTATCACTGGTCGATGCAACACGGCGACCAAGCTGGCTCAAGGTCTGACCGTTTCGGGAATGATCGCGCCGTGCCGCGTTTCATTTTCCATCTGTGGACAGGACTCCCAAAGGCATCGGCATTGGGCTCGTGTCATTTTTCTGCGGCCCGATTTCATCCGGGCGCGCCACCGGACGCAGCGACCGGGCAAGGCCCGTGCAATAGTCCTGTGACCGGGTCCAGGACATGATGTCCTCACGTTTGCGCCGGGAATGGAATGGTCCCCAGTCCGCCGCCACACCGCGCATCCCGCGACTGATCACCATGTCCCGCGGCACCGTCACCGACATAATCCGCAGCGCGCAGGACAGATTGTCCTCGGGGTCTTTTAGTGCGCCGCCGCTTTTCGCCCGACACTGATAGAATTTTGCCGTTGGCGGATAGATCTGAACCAGCCCGTACCAACGGCCGCCACCGCCCACCGCTGTAGGACGGTGCGTGCTTTCGTGCCATGCCAAGGCAGACACCAGACCAACCCAGAACGCCTCGCGTTGCGCGCGCCCGGCGCTGGGATAGGCGGGGCAATAATTCGCAATGTCCTTTGGTACCAGATCGGGCAGTTCATTGGCGTGGGTGCGCAACGCCTGCAAGATCGCAACGCTCCAGCTGCGGCTGCCATCGATGTTGTCCCACCGGGCATCCGGGACGCGCATCCGCTTGCGTGCAACCGGGCGCAAAGACACCGGAACAGCAAGGCCAGAGACCTGCTCGGCGGCAGGAGCCGCAGGGTTGTTCAGGGCCACCGCAACCGCCGGATCGGGGTTGGCAAAGGCCGCAGCACCGAGCAACCCGGCACCGCAAATAAAGGCGAATATCGTTTTCATGGCGCTGGACTGTCTCTGACCCGCCACACGGATGCAAGCAGCCCTGCCGCCGCAGGCATAAAACTCTCTACGGGAAGAGCAAAAACCCGCCCGGTCCCCCAATGCTGGCGGAACATTGTCCACAACCCCGCAACATCTTGTCAGCGGTCTTTCACCAAAGTCAGGCAATCGCCAGAAGAAGGTCGGCGCAATTCCCGGAAGCCGCCAGATTTTGGCCGCGAATCGCAGTCAAAAGGCGGTCATGACATTGATTTCCCTATTCCCCTTTGCCCGCACTCTGGCTGCTCGACTGACGGCCTTGAAACCCGACCCGGTTCAGGCTGTTGCGCCGGTGGTCCCCAACCCGTCCAAGCCAGTTGACCCTGATATGCCGCGCCTTGCGGACCAGTTCCCCGTACGCGATCCGGAACCAGCAGCGCAGGACGCAGCACGACTGCGGGCGCGCGGTCGGTTCCTGGCCCGGCAAGAGGATTGGGACCAACTGTCATTGGAAATCCGCACGGCCGACAACAATCGCGCCTTGACCCCGGGTCTACACTCACAGGCCGCTATGATGTGCGAAGGAGCGCGGCAGGACATCACCGACGCCATCGTCGAGGGCGTGGCGAGCGGCGACCCCCTCGCCGTGCAGGCGGCGGTGGCCTCGCTGGAGCCCCTGTTTACAGACCTGCCGGACTGTCCGGTCATCGCCCATATCGTTGCCATGTCCCATGTCGAGGCCGCACGGGCATGGCGAGGGACGACAATGATCACCGACCTGTCCCCTGAGCGTCATGATGCCTATACCCACCACATGGCCGCCGCAGTCCGGTTGAACGACCGTTTCGACCCATTCGAACATGACACCCCGCTGTGGGCGCTGGTGCGTTGCGCTGTGTTGGAGGCCGATCCGCAGCCACATGCCCGTGTGGCCGATGACTTTGAGGACCTGATCGACCTCGATCCGGGCAATCCGCATCATATGCTGGACTTTGGCAACGCCCTGCGTCCGTTCCGGTTTGGCAGTTGGGAGATACTTGACGCGCAGGCACGACGTACGGCGTCGCGCACAGCCGATATCTGGGGCGCGGGCGGGTATACATGGGTCTATCTCGGCGCACTGGTCGAGGATCAGGGTGCCTTTCGCCGACTCGACGTTGAGCTGTTCGTAGAGGGATTGCACGATATTCTGGCCCGGCAACCGTCGCAGGTGATGGCCAACCGGATGGCGGCGCTGATTGGCTACCGGCTGGGTGGGCGCACTGATGAGGGCAGTTCCCGCAGGCGGATCGCAGATTGCTTTGGCTGGATCGTACAGGATCACCTGCGCGAACTTCATCCGGTGATCTGGGCAGAGGCCCCAGCCCGGCCCACCGCACCGAGCAACGCCGAGATTGAGATCGAAAGCCTGGGCCGTGAGCGCGCGATGTCGACCTTGACTGAATTTTTCACCCCGGCGCTGGACGCCGGTCGCAGGCTGGCCATTGGGCCGGACGATCTGCGTGTGATAAAAGGCGGCTGACGCGCGCCCCTTGCCCCCTGCCCGTGCCTGTTCTAGACCGCATCACAACCCCTTTCTTCCCCGCATGAGGACACCCGTGATGCTGGATCTGACCTATGAAGCGCCCAAACCCAAGGTGATCGCCGGGGCCAAGCACGACTGGGAGTTGGTCATTGGCATGGAAATTCACGCGCAGGTGGCCAGCCAGGCCAAGCTGTTCTCTGGCGCATCGACCAAATTCGGCGCGGAACCCAATTCCAACGTGTCTTTTGTGGATGCGGCGATGCCCGGCATGCTGCCAGTCATCAACGAATACTGCATCGAACAGGCGGTGCGCACCGGGCTGGGCCTGAAAGCGCAGATCAATCTGACCTCTGCCTTTGACCGCAAGAACTACTTTTACCCGGATCTACCGCAGGGTTACCAGATTTCCCAGCTGTATCATCCGCTTGTGGGCGAAGGTGAGGTAATTGTGGACATGGAGCCGGGGGTGGCGCGCCGGGTGCGGATCGAGCGTATCCACGTCGAACAGGACGCGGGCAAATCGATCCACGACATGGATCCCAACATGTCCTTTGTCGATCTGAACCGGACCGGCGTCGCCCTGATGGAAATTGTCAGCCGTCCCGACATTCGCGGCCCCGAAGAGGCCGCCGCCTATGTCGTCAAGATGCGCCAGATCCTGCGCTATCTGGGCACCTGCGACGGCAACATGCAGAACGGCAATTTGCGCGCGGATGTGAACGTGTCGATCTGCTTGCCGGGCCAGTATGAAAAATACATGGAGACGCAGGACTTCGACCATCTTGGAACGCGGTGCGAGATCAAGAACATGAACTCCATGCGATTCATCCAGCAGGCCATCGACTATGAGGCCAAGCGCCAGATCGCGATTGTCGAGGCGGGTGGCAAGGTCGATCAGGAAACGCGCCTGTACGATCCGGACAAGGGCGAAACGCGGTCGATGCGGTCCAAGGAAGAGGCGCATGATTACCGCTATTTCCCCTGCCCCGACCTGCTGCCACTAGAGATCGAACAGGGGTGGGTCGATGACATCGCGGCGTCGCTGCCGGAACTGCCCGATGAGAAAAAGGCGCGGTTTGTCAAAGACTTTGGCCTGTCGGAATATGATGCCAGCGTGCTGACCGCCGAGGTCGTGAACGCCGCCTATTTCGAAGCGGTGGTGACGTCGGCAGGCGACGGCAAACTGTCGGCCAACTGGGTGATCAATGAATTGTTCGGGCGCCTGAAAAAGGACGATTGCGACATTTCGGATAGCCCGGTCAGTCCCGCGCAGCTTGCTGGAATCATTCGGCTTATCAAATCCGATGCGATCAGCGGCAAGATCGCCAAGGACCTGTTCGAGATCGTCTATACTGAAGGCGGCGACCCCGAACAGATTGTCGAAGAGCGCGGCATGAAACAGGTTACCGACACCGGCGCGATCGAGACGGCAGTAGATGAGATCATCGCCGCCAACCCCGCACAGGTGGAAAAGGCCCGGCAGAACCCCAAACTTGCGGGCTGGTTCGTGGGTCAGGTGATGAAAGCCACGGGCGGCAAGGCCAACCCCAAAGCCGTCAACGAACTCGTCGCTGCGAAGTTGGGCCTGTAGCCCGGCGGCAAGCAGCCGCGCATCGGCATGCTCAATACTCTTGCATTGAGACCCCGGATCAAATCCGGGGCGGGATGCGCCGTCGTGATTCGGGAATGGGTCAAAGAATTTGCCTTATGCAGGTAAGGAATCCCTGACTGCATCTGCGTCTTGCAAATGTGTTAATAAAGTGTTAACGTTGGTTTATAGCCATCGCTAGCGTCAGGATTGATCGACGCGACACGCAAATGATTGAACTTGGGGGGTTTCATCCGTTAGTTCATAAAAAGTCAGGGGCGCGGTCCAGCAGGACCCGCCCCTATTTTTTTGTCTGGCGTGTTTGTCACGTCGCCGCATGCCCGCTCAGGTATCCAGATCCAGCGAAAGCGCGTGGATCGCGCTCACCAGTTCCGGCCCCAAGGCACTGTGCACGGCACGGTGGCGGGCAATGCGTGACTGACCAGCAAATTCGGGCGCGCGCAGGACGACGTGGAAGTGGCTTTCGCCGCTGCCGTCATCGCCCGAATGGCCGGCGTGGCGCCCGCTGTCATTGCGGACCTCAATCTGGCTGGCTTCAAAAGCTGCCTCAAGTTTCGACTGTATTTCATCTGCGCGCGACATTTTTCGCAAGCCCCCCTGTAAACTGATCGCCGATAGTCTATGCTCTGGCGTCCGAGTCGAGAAGAGGTGCGGTATGAGCAAAGATGATCCCTTCGGTTTCGACATGTCCGTGAGGTCCGCGAAGAAGAAGAATCCGCGTGGCCGCAAGGGCATGACCGGCGCACAGGAGACGTCGACACGGATCTGCGACCATGACGGTTGTGAAGAGCCGGGAAAATTCCGTGCGCCCAAAGCGCCGGATGTGCTGGATGACTTCTTTTGGTTCTGCAAAGACCATGTGCGCGAATACAATGCCAAGTGGAGCTTTTTCGACGGCAAGACCGAGGCGGAGATGAACGCTCAGGAGTCGTCGGACAAGGTATGGGAACGCAAGACCAAAGACTGGCGTGACCCAGAGGCCAAGGCATGGGCGCGGCTGGGCATCGAAGATCCGCATCAGGTGCTGGGCAACAATGCGACACGCAATCCAGGTCGCAGCAAACCGGGCGGCGGGCGCAAATTGCCGCCGACTGAACGGCGCGCGGTCGAGATCCTTGATGCCGGTGACAGCATGACAAAGGCGGACATCCGCAAGATCTACAAATCGTTGATCAAGGTGCTGCACCCCGACATGAACGGCGGCGACCGCAGTCAGGAAGAACAGTTGCAGCAGGTGGTCTGGGCCTGGGACCAGATAAAGGACAGCCGCAGCTTCAAGTGACAGAATGGCCCGGATTTTCCGGACCATACATCCGCCATAGGAATGGTTTTATCGGTCCTGTTCTCTAAAGGGATCGTTTTGCCATGATCCTTCGCTGCCTGATTGCAGCAGTTGCCACACTTGATGTCCTTAGGCCCCTGTAAACGCGCGGGATCTGCCGCTGGGTCCAAAGACGGATTTCGGGCAGATGGTTCTCAGCAACACTCAGGTGTCCTTTGCCAGCATCACGTTGGAGCAGACCAATGGCGGGCAGTTCGATTCCGAAGCGACCTACCAATAGCCGGAGTTTTCAGGCTACCGGAAATTGGGCCGCGCGGTTGGGCAGTTGGATATCGCGGCCGCCAAGAACATTGCGATCATCCCCTCATTGGCAGGTTTTCCCGCCGCAATCGTCCAACTCGTACCAGTTACGGTTTAAATGCGGGCGAAACTGGCAGGACCGGACAAAGCCAAACTGACGCGGATTTTCTGGACTTTCAATCATAGGGAGAGTACGATTTGAAACATTCACCTTCCTAACACTCTCCCCCCACTCACGGGAACGGACGCGCAGCCACATCTGGCCGTGCGTCCGTCGTCCTGAGTCGACACCAACACGCGCTGCAATCAGGCCGCACTGAACGTCAGGCTGACTCCGTTGATGCAATGACGTTTTCCAGTTGGGGCCGGGCCGTCGTCAAAGATGTGGCCAAGGTGTGACCCGCAACGACGGCAGTGGCATTCGGTCCGCGTATAGAACAGCGTGCGATCAGGTTTGGTCTCGACCGCGCGGGGAATCGCCTCGTAGAACGAGGGCCATCCGGTGCCGCTGTCGAACTTCGTCTTGGAGGAATACAGCGCCAGATCACAGCCTTTGCAATGGAACGTTCCCGCGCGCGTTTCATCATTCAACGGAGAGGTAAAGGCGCGCTCGGTCTCCTCTTTGCGCATCACCCGGTATTCGGCATCACTAAGCATAGAGCGCCATTCGGCGTCTGACCGAGAGACTTCAAAGTTGCCCCCGGCCGCCTGCGCGGCGCGCGTAAGCAGGGGCGTGGCGAATAAACTGACAACAAATTCACGACGTTTCATCGGGGTCTCCTTTTGGAACGAAAGGATGCGCGCCCCGTCATCCTGGGACAAGCACGGGGCGCGCACGATTGCGCGAGGGGAATCCAGGGGGTTGGGGTCTCGCGCAACTCCGCAAACCTTACTGCTTGGGCAGCAGCACGCGGTCGATGACATGAATGACGCCATTGGACTGACGGACATCGGCGATGGTGACGGTCGCTGCGCGGCCGTTTTCGTCTGTCAGGATGATGTCATCCCCGTCCATCTTGGCCTGCAAGGTACAGCCGCCCACGGTCGGCACGGGATGCATGCCACCATCATCGGCGATCATCCCGGCAATGGCGTCGGACATGGCGTTGGCCGCCACGACGTGACAGGTCAGGATGTTGGCCAGTTGTGCCTTGGCTTCGGGCTGCATCAGCGCCGTCAGGGTATCCTCAGAGATCATCGCAAAGGCGTCGTTGGTCGGCGCAAAGACGGTGAAAGGGCCATCGCCGGACAGTGTATCAACAAGTCCAGCGGCCTGAACGGCGGCAACCAGAGTTGTGTGATCGGCAGAGTTTACGGCGTTCTCGACGATGGTCTTGTCGGCGAACATCGGTGCACCGCCAACCATCGGGTTGCCGGTTGCGGCGTGGCTTTCCGCAAAAGCGGTGCCTGCAGTTGCGGTCAGAGCGAGGGCGGCAAGTGTGGTGAAACGTGTCATTGAAAACCTTTCCCGTGTTGGTCAGTCAGGGAGCGCGTCTTGCGATCCCGATGCCCTCAGCCACGAAGCGATCCACAGAGTAGTTTCGCCCAGCCGATCACATGGCGATCACCAAAGCGTGAGCGCGCCTTTGGGCGACCACATGTCGCTTTCGCATCGGCAGTTGCAGCGGTCTGAGGTAAGTGTCGGACCAGATCCACAGGAGGTGCGCCATGTTTCTTTCGGTCTTCGAGATGTTCAAGGTGGGCATCGGACCATCGTCGTCTCATACGATGGGACCAATGGTGGCGGCGGCGCGCTTTCTGGACCTGCTGCGGGCAGCGCCGTTTGCGGCGCATGGCGTCAGGGCCTCGTTGCATGGCTCACTGGCGTTCACCGGCGTGGGCCATGCAACAGACCGGGCAACCGTGCTTGGATTGGCAGGGTTTGTGCCTGACAGCTATGATCACGCCCGCGCCGAGGCCGCCCTGGTCCAAATCCGCGACACCTGTCGCTTGACCCCATCAGGCTTGCCGGAATTGGTGTTCGACCCAAAGACAGACCTTGTGTTTGAATTTGGCGCGGCTTTGCCGGGGCACGCCAACGGCATGATCCTCAAGGCCACCGACGCACAGGGCGACGTGATCCTGCAGGAAACCTATTACTCCGTCGGGGGCGGCTTTGTGCTGACAGCAGCCGAACTGGCCGCAGGCAAGGGCACCGATGAAGGCGCCCCGGTTCCCTACCCGTTCAAGACCGCTTCTGAGATGCTGGAGATGGCCAAAACCTCGGGCCTCACCATCGCCGAGATGAAGCGCGCCAATGAGGTCTCACGCGGCGGCACCGACAGTCTCGACAAGGGGGTGGCGCGGATCTGGCAGGTGATGAACAACTGCATCGACCGTGGTCTGACCTTTGACGGCATTCTGCCCGGCGGGCTGGGCGTCAAGCGCCGTGCCCGGAACATCCACGATCAGCTGATGGCAGAGCGCGGCATGAACCTTGCCCCACCTCACACGATCAATGACTGGATGAGCGTTTACGCCATGGCCGTGAATGAGGAAAACGCCGCCGGCGGTCAGGTGGTG
>TARA_R100000789_G_scaffold29346_3_pt1 | contig 32881 bp, 37 predicted proteins | sample TARA_R100000789 | Tara Oceans TARA_R100000789 (sample SAMEA2623403) | marine metagenome | biome: marine biome (ENVO:00000447); feature: mesopelagic zone (ENVO:00000213); material: "saline water (ENVO:00002010), including plankton (ENVO:xxxxxxxx)" | depth 450 m
AGTTCACCCGCTACAGCGCCGGAACTGCTGTGCAAAAGACGCTGGTCGCCCCCGACGGTGTGGACGCCGCCCGGATCGAGGTTTTGGCCGCGGCCGAGGCATTGACCCGCGATCTGGTGAATACGCCCGCCTCTGACATGGGCCCCGAGGCGCTGGAGGCGGCAGCGCGCGATCTGGCCAACACGCACGGCGCGTCGATCGAGGTGATCACCGGCGAGGCGTTGCTGGAACAGAACTTTCCCATGATCCACGCGGTGGGCCGCGCCGCCGAACAGGCGCCGCGTCTGATCGACATGCGCTGGGGCGACACCGGGCTGATGCTGACGCTGGTCGGCAAAGGGGTCTGTTTTGATACCGGCGGTCTAAACCTGAAGCCGGGTGCGTCGATGGGGATCATGAAAAAGGACATGGGCGGGGCGGCGAACACGCTGGGCCTTGCGCAGGCGATCATGGCGCTGGGCCTTCCGGTACGGCTGCGGTTGCTGATCCCGGCGGTGGAAAACAGCGTTGCGGGCAATAGTTTCCGCCCCGGCGACATCCTGACCTCTCGTAAGGGGCTGACGGTTGAAATCAACAACACCGACGCGGAAGGGCGGTTGGTGCTGGCCGATGCGCTGGCCTACGCCGATGAGGAAACGCCCGATCTGATGATCTCGATGGCGACGTTGACGGGGGCAGCGCGGGTGGCGGTCGGGCCGGATCTGGCACCGTTTTACACAGATGCCGAGGATTTCGCCGCTGCCCTGTCGCAGGCGGCACCCGGCGCTGCCGACCCGGTCTGGCGGATGCCGTTCCACGATCCCTATGAGCCAATGATTGAGCCGGGGATTGCCGATCTGGACAACGCGCCTGCGGGCGGCTTTGCCGGGTCGATCACGGCGGCGCTGTTCTTGCGGCGGTTCACCGGACAGGCGGCACGCTATGCCCATTTTGACATCTATTCGTGGCAACCCAAGCCAGAGCCCGGCCGCTCCAAGGGCGGGTTGATGCAGGGACCGCGCGCCATTCTGGGTGCGCTGCCGCAGGTGTTGGAGCTATGATGGACCGTCGCCTGACCCCCTCCAATGGCCGGGTCGCGCATGTGTCGTTGCGCGGGCAGGTCGAAGCGGAATGCTTTGTCGAAGGAGAGTCGCACAGGGTGATACGCCCGGTCGCGGATCTGCTGGCAAAACCCGATGGCGGGCGCGACCGGCAATTGCTGCGCGGTGACGGTTTTTGCGTGTTGGATCTGCAGGGCGGCATGGCGTTCGGGTTTGCGCAACAAGACGGCTATACCGGCTGGATGGCAGCGGCTGACTTGATCGCCGCGCCGGTGGCCGTGGAAACGCATCGCGTCAATGCCGCGCACAGCTATGGAAAATCCACGCCCGGTCTCAAGGCGATGGGGCAGATCACGCCGCTGTCGCTGGGCACGCGACTGACGGCTCTCGAAATCACGGACGGCTGGGCGCGTGTTGCCTGGTCACAAGACTCGGCTCCACAGGATTTGTATGTGCCCAGCCAGCATCTCGTTCCCATCGACCGGCTGGACAGCGATCCGGTCGCCGTGGCGGAACGGCTGCTCGGCGCGCCCTATCTGTGGGGCGGCGACAGCAGCTTCGGGATCGATTGTTCCGGGCTGGTGCAAATTGCGATGAACAGCTGCGGGCAAACCTGTCCGCGTGACAGCGACATGCAAGAGGCGCTGGGCACGGCGCTGCCCCCTGGCACGCCGCCGCAACGTGGCGATCTGATGTTCTGGAAAGGCCATGTGGCCTGGGTGTCGGACACGGATACCATACTGCACGCCAACGCGCATGCCATGGCAGTTGCCTATGAGCCGATCAATCAGGCCGTGGCCCGTATCGAATCACAGGGCGACGGTCTTGTCATTCGCCACGCACGCCTGTCTTCTTCTGTCTGAAAATATCCCGGGGAGCGCGAGGGGCTGGCCCCTCGCTGTCCCGCACCATCAGGAGAAAACCTTGTCCGATCCGTTTTTCCATCCCGTTTCCGGCTTCGATCTGCCACGCTTTGCCGGTGTGCCGACCTTCATGCGCCTGCCCCATGTTCCGGCGGATCATCCCCGGTTCAAAGATGTGCAGGTGGGGCTGATCGGAGTGCCTTGGGACAGTGGGACGACCAACCGCCCCGGCCCGCGCCACGGACCGCGCCAGCTGCGCGATGCCTCGACCATGATCCGCGCGCAGCATGCTTCCAGCGGGATGCGTCCGTTTGAGACGGTCAATTGCGCTGATCTGGGCGATGTCGGGCCGAACCCGGCGGATATTCAGGACAGCATGGCGCGCATCACCGCGTTTTATGCGCAGGTTGTTGGGGCGGGCATTCGGCCGCTGACGGCGGGCGGCGATCACCTGACCTCACTCCCGGTGCTGCGGGCGTTGGCCAAGGATGGGCCGTTGGGGATGATCCATTTTGACAGCCACACCGACCTGTTCAACAGCTATTTTGGCGGCACGATGTACACCCACGGCACGCCTTTCCGCCGCGCGGTCGAAGAGGGGTTGCTGGACCCGAAGCGGGTGATCCAGATCGGCATTCGCGGCACGATGTACGACACAGAGGATCGCGATTTTGCTGCCGCCAATGGCATCCGCATCGTGACGATTGAGGAATTCTTTGAGCGCGGCATCGCGGATGTGATGCAAGAAGCGCGCGCCATCGTGGGCGCTGCGCCGACCTATGTCAGCTACGACATCGATTTCGTCGACCCGACTTTTGCCCCCGGCACCGGCACGCCGGAGGTGGGCGGGCCGAACAGCTTTCAGGCCTTACAGGTCTGCCGCGAATTGAACGGGCTGAACATTGTCGGCGCAGATCTGGTCGAGGTCTCACCGCCCTTCGACCAAAGTGGCAACACCGCCTTCCTTGGCGTGTCGATCATGTTCGAGATGCTGTGCGCAATGTTGACCCCGGCCAAGGGCTGACCCGGCATTGAGCCGCAGGTGAGACGATCTTTCGATGAAAGATCGTCTCTTACTTGACCGCCCGGATCAGTTTGCGTTCCAGCACACGCAGCACCGCGCGCAGGTCATGTCCGCGTTTCAGAACCTGACCCTCCATCCCGAAAACGGCGTATTCGCCCTGTTTGCTGCGCAGTTTGGGGCGTTTCTCAATCCGGTACAGCGGGTTCTCGGCGGTGCGGCGAAAGATGGAAAACACCGCCACCTCGCGCAGCGAAGAGATGCCGTAGTCGCGCCATTCACCGGCGGCGACCATGCGTCCATACAACGATAAGATTACATTGAGCTCGGCCCGCTGAAAGGCGACCACTTCTGGCGCGGGCCCCTGTCCGGGGAAGGGTGTCAAGCTGTTCATGATGCCAGAGTTGCGCTCTTCGGCCCATAAATCAAGGGGGTAGAGACGGGGTTTCAATTTACTTGACCGCACGGTCGGTTTTAGGCAGTGTCGCCGCATCGAGGGAGGAGCACCATGACACCGCAGGAACGCGCCACGCGCGCAGCCGAGGCCATGTGGGCCGATGACGCTGCAAGTCAGCAGATGGGTATGCGGATCGAAGAGATCGCGCCCGGTCGGGCCGTTCTGTCGATGGAGGTCCAGCCGCATCATCTGAACGGGCACAAAATCTGTCACGGGGGTTTCATCTTTACTCTTGCCGACAGCGCCTTTGCTTTTGCCTGCAACAGCTACAATCGCCTGACTGTCGCGCAGGAAAACCAGATCACCTTTCTGGCTCCCGGCCAGCCCGGTGAACGGTTGACTGCGACGGCGCAGGAACAGGCGCTGACCGGGCGGTCCGGCGTCTATGATGTGACCGTGACCGGCGGCGACGGGCGCAAGGTGGCGCTGATGCGGGGCCTGTCGCGCACGGTGAAGGGCCAGCTGTTTCCCGAAGACGATTTGACCCTGCAAGACGGCGCCTGAGGCGCTCGCCGTTCCCATCCCGGAGGAGACCAGATGGAAGACCTGACCCCGTCCAAGGACAGCCTCGACCAGATCGAGATCGCGTCGCGCGATGAAATTTCGGCCTTGCAGCTGGATCGCCTGAAATGGTCGCTGCGCCACGCCTATGACAACGTCGCGCATTATCGCGACAGTTTTGACGCGGCTGGTGTGCATCCGGACGACCTGACCTCATTGTCGGATCTGGCGAAGTTTCCGTTTACGGTGAAATCCGATCTGCGCGCGACCTATCCGTTTGGCATGTTTGCCGTCCCGCGCGATCAGGTGCGGCGCATTCATGCCTCATCCGGGACCACCGGGCAGCCGACGGTTGTGGGCTATACCGCCAATGATCTGGACAGTTGGGGCACGGTTGTCGCGCGGTCGCTGCGCGCAGCGGGGCTAAAGCCCGGCGATGTGCTGCACAACGCCTATGGCTACGGGCTGTTCACTGGCGGCATGGGCATTCATCTGGGCGCGGACAAGCTGGGTCTGGCGACGGTGCCGATCTCTGGCGGCATGACCCAGCGGCAGGTGCGCCTGATCGAGGACTTCGGCGCCACCGGGATCACCGTCACGCCGTCCTATTCGCTGTCGATTATTGATGAATATGTGGCCCAGGGGTTGGACCCGCGCAAATCGCCGCTGAAGGTCGGGATTTTCGGGGCAGAGCCGTGGACCAACGCCATGCGGCTGGAGATCGAAGACGCCTTTGATATGCACGCGGTCGACATCTACGGGTTGTCAGAGGTGATGGGGCCGGGGGTCGCCAGCGAATGCGTCGAGACCAAGGATGGCCTACACATCTGGGAAGACCATTTCTATCCCGAGATCATCGACCCTGAAACGGGTGAGGTCCTGCCGGATGGCGAGCTAGGCGAGCTGGTCTTTACCTCGCTGACCAAAGAGGCGTTTCCAGTGATCCGTTACCGCACGCGCGACCTGACCCGGCTGTTGCCGGGAACGGCGCGGACAATGCGGCGGATGGAAAAGGTGACGGGGCGGTCGGATGACATGATCATCCTGCGCGGCGTCAACGTCTTCCCGACCCAGATCGAAGAACAGTTGATGCAGGTGCGCGAACTGGCCCCGCATTTCCAACTGGAACTGAACCGGGTTGGTCACAAGGATGAGATGCGCGTCAAGGTCGAGACATTGCCGGACACGGTCGAACTGGGCGATCAGGCGGGCCGCGATCTGGCGGCGCGGGTCAAGCAGGTGGTCGGTGTGTCGGTCAAGGTGGATGTCACGTCGCCCGGTGGGGTCGAGCGCAGTCAGGGCAAAGCAGTGCGGATCGTCGATAACCGTCCCAAGGAATGAGGTGTCGGCGCCCCGCCCTTCGGGGCGCCGTTTTTCAGGGTCAGTGAAACTCTGACGGGACTGAGGCGCGGGCCTTTTCCATCATCTCGGCCTCGTCCCAGCCGGTCAGGCGCGCCAGCGCGCGCGCCTCGTCCAGCACGCGGGCCTTGGTGCGCAAGACATAATCCTTGCCCGCCTCGCAGGTCATTTCCCCGGTGTAGGGGTGGTTCATCACATAGCGGCCCTGAAAGTTCTGCCGGTCTTCGGTCGCGCGAAAGAACACGTCTTCGGCCATCTGATCGCCCTCGTACCGGGCATGCAGCCGGGTGACATAGACGTTTTGCCCGGACAGCGGTCCGGTCCCGGTCTCTTCGGGCAGCCAGTCGATCCCCAGTTCCGCCAGTTGCGCATTGGTCAGCGGATCGGCGGCGCAGGGGTCGCACCATGCCATGTCCCAGGCATATTCCACCACGATCCCGCCCTCATCCGGGGCGGCCTGAGCAAAGAGTGCGCGGTAGAAGTCACCGAATTCGTCTTCGACAAACAGCGGGACATCCATGTTGCTGGGCAGTTGGACGGGGACATAATTCGTCGGCACCACGCGGCCTGTGCGCGACAGCATGAAGAACAGCGCATCCTGCGGACCGTCGGCGTTCAGTTTGCCCAGTTGAATCGGCAGCATGAAATCCTTGGAGGTGAATTCGATCTGCAACGGTGGCAGTTCCTTGGTGTCAGCCTCGGCGTGGCGTTCAAGGTTCACGCCTGCGACAAAGAACTTCATCCCGCCGTCGATGTACTGTTGCAGCGTCTCCTCGCCGCCCTCGGGCATATTGTAGCCCTCTCCGGTCAGGAAGGTGACCAGACCGTCGGACTGCTCGGCCCCTAGGATCAGGATGTCATAGGTGCCGACCGCATATTCCGCTTCGATCGTGACACCCAGCGCACGGGCGCGCACGGCCAGCGGCGGCGCGGCCTCATTCACGACGGCGGTCATGGAGATCATCGGCCGTGGAATGGGCGAGCAGGGGTCGCGGTCATGATATTCGACAAGGCGCGGTGCGGTGTAATCGTCCAGGTGCTGGACGGTCTCTGCCTCAACGGTGCGGATCTGGTCGCGCAGCAGCACACGGGGCGTGGGCACGATCAGGGCAAAATCCGAAGGTGCGCCACGATAGTCCGAGGACATGGTGATCACCGACCTGTCGCCGTCGCGGACAAAGACGACCTTAGAGCTTTCGTTGAACAGCGATCCGTCTGCCTTGGCGACGTAAAAGCCGCAAAAGGCCTGCGCCGAAGCGGCAAGAGATGAGAGCAATAGGGCAAGAAAAATGCGTGTCATGAAGATCTCCGGCAAATGCTTGAGACGTCAGCCTAGCACAGGTGGCGCGTTCGATAAGGGATTCGCTGATGGTGCGCCGGGACGGGCGGTTTGTTTCCGATGCGCGTCGGGCGCGTGTTGCTGAGGGGGAAATCCGACGCAATGGCCCCTGAATCCGACGTGATTCCGACTTGCCGCCGTGTGGGCGGTGGCGTAGATGCGTCCGTGGGACACCCCTCCCCAACGAGGGGTCATGTTCATGCTGTATTTTTCCTTTCTTTTCCGTTAGTTGCGATACTGGAGCTTCGACCTTGTGTCACTGGCGTGTCAAAGACCGCGTCGGTCACGGTCATGTCGTCAAGAGCGTGGGCATAAGTCCGCAGCACTGTTGCCGCGTCTTTCCAGCCGCCTGCCTTGGCAATTGTCTTCACGTCTATGCCCTTGCGCATCATGGTCGTAGCGAAGCCATGACGACAGCAATGCGGGGTCAGTGCAGCGATGCCCGCCCGCGCCGCGACATTGTTCCAGACCTTCGAGACGCTGCCCCGGCCCGCATATCCGAACACCAGTTCTTCAAGGTTCCGATTGCTGGGGATGTTGGCCAGAGCCGCGACGATAGGGGGCGGCAAATGGGCTTCGCGGGTGTGTCCAGTCTTGGTCTGCCGGATCTCTGCGGTGTTCTTGAGTAGATCAACGTCCGCCCAGACCAGCGCCGTAGCTTCACCCACGCGGGCACCCGTGCCGAACATAAACAAGCACAAGGCCGCAAGATGCACCAAGTCTTCTTCGGTCGCTTGTTCTGCGAAGGCGTTGACCCATTCCAAATCCGCCGGGGTCTTGGTCTTCGCGTCCACCCGGAACCGCTTTGCCTTGATCGGGCTGCACCAGCCAAGTTCGGCGCAATAGTTGATTGCCGCAATGGTCGGGGCAATCGCCTGCCGGTTTCGGGTCGCGCCTGTTGCCTTCGGGTAAATGGCCTTGGCCGCACGCATCACCAATTCCGGTGTAACGCTTGCCACCAAGGTGTCGCCCCAATAGTCGTTCAGCTTGCCAACGAAGCGGTCAGGGCGGTCTGCATCAAGATAGGCAATGAATGCTTGCGCCATTGTCAACCTCGCCCCCGGTCCATCGACACTACCGTTCCAGACGCTTTCTTCGATCTTTGATGCGAATCTCTGCGCTTTCGTCTTGTCAGCCGTTCCCGTAGTGCCTCTGAGTCGCCTTCCGGCAACTGTGCCCCGGTAGTGCCAGACTTCCCCGCGCTTGTGGAGTTTGAGCGGCATGGCTTCGTTGCCTCCATGAAGATTTCAACGTCTTCTGCGAGCATGATGACCTTTGCACCAATCTTGCGATAGCATCCGAGTTCCCGCACCTTGTCCTTCACCCGGCGCGGCGACGCGCCTAGCATTTTCGCCAGATCGCTCGGCGTGGTGGTTTCTGGGATGATTGTGGGACGCTCACTCATTAGTCAGCGTCCTCCACAGGCCAACCATCCTCGCCAATTTGCATCGGTTGGGATGGCTTCATTTCCCCGCGCTCGACAAGATTGCGGTACCAAGGGTCTACATAAAGATCGATAATGCGAAAGATCATATAGCCACCATCCAGAACGCTATATGAAAAATTAAAGTTTCCAGATACTTCACCCTTGTGCCACTTCACAGAGGTCGGACCGCCGTCCTTGTTCATTCCCTGAAAAACTAACCGGGATGAACCATAGGTTAGATCGAAGTCACTAAGCTCTGGGACTTCGGCTATGGCTTTCAGCATTGTCTTGCGTACAGCGTCAGCGACGGGCTGCGCATATTTATAAGTGCGTCCATCGCGAGTAATCTCAAAGAACACCCGTAGCATAACCGCCGACGCTAACGAATAAAGGCGAGGTGCAGTCTTGGCTTCGCCAGACTTCTCGAAGGGAACGTGACCACGATCTGAAATAGTGTTCAGAAGTTTCTTGATTTTGGGATCTGTTGCATCCCCAACGGCAGCCAATTCACACACCTCAACCGGCGTCATCCAAAAGCGTTGAGCCTCTGAAACAGTCAGTTCAGGTGTGTAATTCGAAATAATCATAACTACCTTTACCACGGCATCGTAAGCAGTGCAATGCTATTACTACGGTGTGGTAAGGCGGGCTTGTATGACTGGATATTGTGCGTGAAGTTCCTTCACACCTCACCCCTTCCCCTTGTATTCCAGCCCCGCCACGATCTCGCGCGCCATGTCCGCCGCCATGTCCAGCACGGCACCGCCGCCAACGTGGTCAAGGCGTCCAGCACCCGCGACTTGTTCCCCGTCCATAGCCAGCGACAGGACACGCAACAGGCTTTCTAGTTTGCTGGCACGGTCAAGCGCCGCCACGACATGATCCGGGGCACTCATGCTCTTGCCTCCATCAGTGCTTCCATGTCGCGGGCAATGTCCTCTGCCAGCCCTTCCGCCGCGAACACAACAGCCGCCGCGCCGTTGCTTGTGCGCCGGTCGTGCGGGTCGAAGTCGGACAGAACCGCCATCAATCCGCTGAGGTAAAGTGCCTTTGAGTGCAGGTCGGAAATGTCAGGCAAGCCGGTATCGGTCGCGCAGGCGCGTTTCTTAGCCATTGTCGTGATCCTCGTTTGGGGTTATCAATGATTTACGTTGATAAATCTCGGCAGGCGTGCCGTCAATGAAAAACGTTGATAAATGACACCAGCACAATCCCGCGCGGCCCGTGGCCTTGTCTCTATGACGCAAACCGACTTGGCCAAAGCTGCCGATCTAGGGCAATCAACGGTCATTGATTTTGAGCGGGAAAGACGCATTGTGTCGGATGCTGCAATCGCCGCCATCCGCGCCGCCCTCGAAGCCGCCGGGGTGGAATTCATCCCGGAAAACGGAGGCGGCGCGGGTGTCAGGCTAAAGAAATAGGCCAGCCCCGGTAATCAACCGTGCTGGCCCTGCACCGCGCCGGAGAAAGGAGGCCAGCCGTGCCTTGTCGGGGTTTGCCCACTCTCCGACTAACGGGGTTGCTTTGGCGCATTGTCGCCAAGGCGCAGCCTGCCTTATTCTTTCCAGTCGACCAGCTTAAGCGCCTGAGCCGGATCAACGCCCGCCTCTTTCGCCATTGCCAGCGCCTGAATGACGCCCGCCATAGCCCGCGCCCGCCCGCCTGCATCGAAGGCTTGCAGCGGTCGCATCACGTCCAGCTTGACCGCCGCTCCCAGCTTGTCCGCGCATTCCTCGGCCATCGCTTCGGCCAAAGGCTGCAAAGCCCATTGCGCCAAGTGTCTTTGCGCTTCGCGTACCATCGGCCCAGTTGTTGCGGGTGACGCCAGCCCCGGCAGGACGCCAAAGGCCATCAGAACGCCAGAGCGCGCCGCCTGTAGCGTCTCAGCGGGCAAGACCTTCTCAATATCAGGCGAGACAGAGGACGCTTTCCAATCGGTCTGAGGGGCAGGCCCGCCCGCCGCCGTCACATTGACGCTTTCACGAATCTGCACCTTGCCGCGATAGCCTCGGAACGCCCGCGCGATTGCGCCCATGTCGGTTTCCGGGCTTTCAGGGAACGGCACCACGCTAGAGCCAATCGGCCCGTCTCGGTAAACGTCGCTCAATGCCGTCTCGACGTGATGCAACAGGCCCGCCGTCAGGCCGGATCTGCGCAGAGGCGATTGCCCGACATAGGGCAAATTCACATCGGCCCCGGTGCGGAAGTGTAGCACCTCAGCCGCAAGGACCGTGCGTGTCGTGCCGCCGCCCGCGTCCGGTATGCCGACACGGTACGCGGTCGGCTTGGAAAAGCGGGTTGTCATGTCCCAGTCGGAACAGGGCAAAAGCCCGGTTTCCTCGATCACAAACACAGCCTCGCCCCGCAGCGCCAGAGCGCGGCCAGCAAGTGCCAGGGCGCGCTTGGTCAATAAGTCGGTGCCGTCCACATCCGCGACACTCAGGCCGCTTTCCCAGAGGCTCACACAGCTTTGCACGGTGCTGGTCAGTTCGGCCAAGCCGCTTGTCCCGGCGATATAGTCAGACCGTGCCGCCATGATTTGCGCGGTGTAGTTGGTGCCGCTGGATCGGGTTTCGGTGTCGGTTTTTCTCTTGAACCATCCAAACATGGTCAGGCCCTCCGAAGTGCGCGAAGAAGATCCGTCGCGCCGCAAAGTTGCATGGCCTTGGCGGTCCAGCCCCGGGGAATGCCGTCTTCCCCCCCGACAAAGGCGGTTTCGTTTTTGAAGCTATCGTTGATGCCGCGCGTGTATTCATGCATCCGCTTGAACGCCTCCTGCACCGCAGCAGGCACATCCCCACCGCCCACGGTTGCCGTGATCCGGTAAGGCCCATCGCCCGCAAGGCAATAACCATACGGCCCTTCCGCAAGGGTAAGTTCGGACCATTCGCCCATTTCCCACACCTCGGCCCCGGTCACGGTTGCCGGTGTCAGAGGTGGCGTCCAATCGCCCGCGCCTTCCACAATCCAGACCACCGCGCGCGGGGTGTAGCGGTGCGCAATGTATGCCTCAATCCGCTGCCAAATCTGGTCAGCACTGACAGGCGCGTCTTGCACTTCGTCGATGTAGCCCAGCCGGTTAAATGGCGTCACGTCGGGATATTCCGCCGGGATCGCCTCGGTTTGTTTAATCGTTTCAGCCATTGTCAGGTCCTCCAACGGTTCAAGACCGCAGAAATTTTGCAAGGTTCGGGCGCATGGGGCGGTGTCCAGTTCCGTGCCTCGATCTGCGCCGCCGGATAGGCGGGTTTGGTCACTGCGCTGATTTCGATCAGATCGGCGGACCGCACGACGCGCATTAGCCCCTCACCATCGCGCTTGACGTAATCGCCGCCTTGAGGAACCCGAAAGCCGGGGGAGATACCGCCGACAAGGCCCGCGCCAAGTGTTCCAAGAAAGTCTTGAACGTAGCCGACAGCGCGCATTTCCGGGGCAAGTGTTGCCTCAAATGTCAAAGCCTCGTCCGTGTCCTCAAGGATCAAGGAGCCCGCGCCGCGTGAGGCCAGCGGCTTCTGCATGTCGTGATGCACAAGCAAGTGAATGTCGCCACCATCGGCAACCGATGCACCGAATGCCCGTGCCTCAAATACCTCCCGCCGCCGTTCCGCCATAGTGGTCGGGCGGGCATAGGGAAAACGGCCTGACAGACGGGTTTCCCCGCCTGCCAAGGTGCGGACTTCAAGCCCGCCGCTATGACCGCCCCAAAGCATTAGGCGCCCTCGTCCACAGCGGTTTCAAGACCAGCCAGAATTTGAAGCTGTGCAGGGCGTGCAACCGTCAAGTCCATCGTGGCCAGAGCCGTGATGCGCAGGCCGCCGGATTGTGCATCGCTGTATGGATCGCGGATCACGTCCACCGCGCCCCATGCTCCGACAAAGATAGGCGCAACACCGCCCGCATTGGTGGTCATCAACGCGGTGCTTGCCAGCGTGTCCCCGGTCGGTGCTGCAAGCCCGTTGGTGGTCATGGCGATGTTGCCAGCCGGGATGTTTTTCAGCATCCGGTCCCATTCGGAAACCGCCGTGTTGGTGATCAGATCGCCGTCCATATAGGACCAGATTTCAGGACGGATCATCAGCTTCACAGCCGCCGGGGAACCCGCCGCATTGCCGGTCATGAAGCGAACAACAGCAGCGCGGAACGTTGCCCAATCTGCCAGCTCGTCAATGTCCGTTTCGGTGATGCCGTAGGTTGCCGGGGTTGTCAGGATGCCCAAAGGCTGACCGCTTGCACCAGAGCCAAGAAACACCGCTTGATCCATTGCCGCGCCCATTGCGCCCGCCATGTCACGCCGCACCGCTTGTTCCAGCGCAGACCCGCTTTGTTTGAGCGTCTTGCGCGTGATCCGCATCTGAATGCCCAGATTGTGGTCTGGTGACATGGCCTTGTCAGTTGTGGCGTAGGTGGTCGGCCCCGCGACATTGCCGGTCTCCGATGTTGCCCAGCCTGCCGACACGCTCGAAGTCGTCACCGGCCATTCAACAGCGCCGCTATCGATGTTGATCATTTGCGCGCCCATGCGGGATGCCACGCTATCGGGAAACAGACGGTCGATGATCGGCATGGTGCGGATCGGGTCAGGGGTGCCGCTGGCCACGGTTTCACCGGCCCGCGTTTCCAGCGCCTGCCACGGAACCGGGATGCCTCGATACCCGCCCGCACTGCGCAGTTCGGAGACGATTTCTGCCGTCTTCCCATCAATTGCGCGGCCTTCATCCAAGGCAAGCGCCACCTGACGCATCTCAAAGCCCGCCATCAGATCGGCCCATTCCTGCCCGGAACGGGTTTCCAGTTCGGCCCCGGCTTCGCGGCGTTCTTCGTCCTCGGCAATCAAGGCCGCGCGGTAGCGGGTTTCATTGGTCCGAAACTCCACATCCAGAGCCTCGATATTGCGCACCTCGTCCTCTGACGGGGTTTCTTTGCCGACAAGGCCCGCAAGGGTCTGGCGGATTTCCGACTGACGCCGGGTGATCTTCACAGAATCAAGCATCTGATTTCCTTTTTTGCTCGATAGGGTTTCGGCCCGTTTCACGGACCAGTTTCTTCCACGCCTCGCTGGCGGGATTGGGCTGGCCCATGCCAACCTCAATTCTTGTCTTGCGGGCATGACAGCGCCCGCAAAGGCATTGGAGATTGTCCAGCGCGTAGGACAATTCCGGGTGCGTTCTGACAGGCTGGATATGATCCACCTCTAGCCGCCGCCGTTCGCCGCACTGGACGCATTGCCAGCCGTCACGGTCCAGCGCCTGCATCCGCAGAGCCTTCCAGCGCGGCCCGCGCGTGATGCGCCGGGAATGTCGCTTGTGTTCTTTCAGCCCCATGCCACACGCCCCCCGCCGCCTTTGGGCGCGCTGGTCATGCGCACGCCTTGCGCCACCGCCAAGACGGTTGCCGCCGCCGGGTCGATCCGGCCCGTCGATCTGGACTTTGCCAGCTTGTGATTGCCCGCCGGGTCAACCAGCGTGATTGCATCCGCGAATGCAGAGCGCAGCAGCAGCGACGGCACGGTCTGGATCTTCTGTTCAAACAGCGCCCGCCGGAACCGCTCCACATCTTCGCTGCCGTCTTTCCATCCAAACCCGCGCCAGATGAACGGCACCCGGTCTAGGCCAGCATCGCGCAGCGCCTCCAGAAACTCGGCATGGCGGAACCTGTCACCGACGATTGCCGCCGGGGTTTGCCCGTCCAGCAGCGCCACCACATCGGCCATGAACCGGCCCACGGGAACGGTCGTTTCGCCCATCGTCACCAGTTCGCGCCGGTCGTGCATTTCGGAATAGCGCCCAGAGACGCCATCAGCCGCGCCACGATCCGCAAGGCCGGGTTTGCAGGGGAAGGCCCCCACCGCCTCAAGACGGCCCGTCTCAGGCCAGTACAGCGCCGCCGCAGACATTGAACGGGAACCGCCCAGATCAACGCCCAGCACCACCGGCCCGTCACGGTCGGGCAGGTCGTCGGGTGACACCTCAGCCCCTAGCCATTCGTCAACCGTGACCAGCACAGACCGATCATCAGAGGCGACACGCTCATTGCGATTGAGGTTGCGGAAGCTGGACAGCGCAGAGCCGCCGCGCGCAATCGCCCGCCGCGCTTGTGCCACCAACCATTCAGGGGTTGCGCCGATGCCCTCCACCGCGCCGGGGTTTGCCACCAGCAGGCTTTCCAGATCGTCAGGCGGCAAGCCCGGTTCCGGTCGGTGTTCCTGCACATAGGTTCCGGGGGGCGGTTCATCCATCCACCGGGAAAAGGTGTTCACATCATCCGGGGCAGACGTTGAGATAATCAGCGCCCGCCCGTCACGCTTGCCCAAACCGGACAAGATCGCGTTTTCGAGATTGTCGCCTTTGTCCCGTTCCCACGCGGCCCGCTCATCAAGGATTGCTAGCGTCGGAGCGCCGCCCAGAATAGACTTGCCATCCGCCGCAATGACACGCGCCAGCCCGCCGCCGTTCTCTGCCGTCTCAACCTCTAGCTTGGAGCCACGCCGGATCGTGAATTGCTCTTGCTCATCTTCGGGCAGGCCCTCGATAAACCCGACAAGGAAGCCAAAGGCCGTCTTGGCTTGGTCCCTGTTGCGCGCCGCAAAGATGATTTCCCGCTTGGGCTGAGGGGCAATCTCACCCACCAGATGCCCAAGAGCGATGCCTGCAGATAGCGCCGTCTTGGCATTGCCGCGACCGATCGACAGTAGCCCAACAGCCACGCCCTTGGCAAAGGCCCCGCGCACAAAGTCTTTCTGATAGCTGGCCAGCTTCAACCGCTTGCCCGCCGTTCTGCCCTCGGGAACGATCAGCCGGGGAAGGAACCGCAGCGCCGCCGCCGCCTCTTTCGATGCCCTAGCCATGAGCATTCCCCCCGGATTTTTTCGGGAGAGAGAAAAGAAGACTCACACCCCCGGTCTCACCCCCACTCAGAAGGCCGACTATTGGAACCATTCCGCACTGTCGTGCGGGCGCGTGCGCGCCGTCATCGATCGTCAAGTGAACGTCATGCGACGGCATGACCGCCGCAAGGCGGAAAGCCCAAGCAACCGATCTATTCTTGGCTAGGTCAGCGTTACCAACGTTACCCCCCTTTAGGGGGTGGTAACGCCGGTAACGGTTGCATGACCGCGTTACAGCATGTGGAAAGTAACGCTTGGTAACGGTGGTAACGGTCATTCCTCGCACCTCCACGCATGGCCATCGGAGATACGCACAACGGACTTGTCTTGCAGGGCAGTCTTGACCGCGAAGAATGCTTTTCGCTTGGCGCTATCGCTTTCACCGCTGGACAGCGAATGCCGGTCGCAATACTCGCGCCAGTGCTCCAGCGTGACGCACTGGCGATTGTCAGGGAACATGTCGCCGTGCTTCTTTTCCCCGTGGTGCGCAATCGCATCCTCGAAGGCTTGCATGGCGATCTTCTGCTGCCCGCTCAGGCGCGGGGTTTTCTTCACTGGCTCGGCAGGCTCGACCACGGCAGACGTAACTTTGTCTCCGTCCTCATCATGTCCGATGAACACGCTGCGCAGGGTATAGGCGAACACCTTGTCAGCGGGCATGTCCCGTTGCTTGCGCGCCTCGGCCATCACAACAGCCCCTGAGCGGGTCAGTTCGATTTCGGTATCAACCGCCCCTCGCAAGCTACCACTGCCCCTTGCGCCCTTGGTAGTGTCCTTGCCGCTGTGGTGGATGACCATTACATGCGCGCCCGTCCGTTCCCGGATCAGGTCAACATTGCGGACAAACTGGCCCATGTCCTTTGCGGTGTTTTCGTCGCCTTCACCCATCGCCCGCGCCAGCGTGTCAATCACGACAAGCGCCGTAGGGGATTTGCTTTCCTCGATAGCACTGGCAATCGCCTCGCCATCAGTTGCGCCGTGCAGGTCAATGGAAGTCGGCCACGGGACAAAATCGCCATCGCCTTCGATCCGCTCGAAAATGTCCGGGCGTTCCTGGCGCATTGCACAGATGCGATTGACGAAGCCGGAACCGCCTTCCAGCGCCAGATAATAGACCTTTCCCGGCAAAGGTTGATCGTCCATGCCCGCGACCCTGACGCCATGCCACGGCAAGCGCGCCGCAACATGGAAAGCCAAGTCCATTGCAAAGAACGTCTTGCCCACGTTGCTTTCGCCGTAGACGACAGACGACGCGCCGCGATCCAGCCAGTTCTTGACCAGATAGCGCCCGGTCAGCTTTGGCTTGACAGCGCGAAGCGTTAGCATATCGCCGGACAAAGCATCCGCGCGGGACGCTTTGCCGGGATAGATCACGCCACCCATCGGGCGAAGCTGCATCAGGTCTTTTGAACTATGCGGCGTCGCGTCTTCGCGCGACCATCCATCGGCGGCAAAGTGCTTTTGGCCCTTGCGATCAACGTAGACGATCACGCCGTCTAGTTTGTGGATCCTGCTATATACACGCGCGCCGGGGCTAAGTTCGGGAGGCTCATCCGGCGGGCACCCTCCGTCAACCCATTCGTCAAAATTGCCATCCATCACGCCGCCGCCTCCGATTGCTCGAAGCCAAGCGCCGCATCAGCGGTCATCCCGGCGGTTTCAACGTCCAGTGACTTGAGCGACATAAAGGCCAGTGCGGCGCGTTCTTCGACCGTCAGACGGGACATGAGAACCGGGACAAGGCCCCACCATGCGTCTTGCGTCCCCAAGGTCAGGACGTAGCCAAGCATCCGCACCGCCTTGAGGTGTGGCCGGTGCATGAGCGCGGAAAGCGATGCTTTTTTACTCATACCAGCGCCCCCCAGTGCATTGCCAAAATGGGGAAAGCTGCGATATACTCACCGCACAAACAGACGCCTTGCATAACGTCTTTAGCCCCGGATGCGATTGCCGTCGCGCCGGGGTTTTCGTTTGTCGGGCCGGGAACATTGCCGGAACCTGCTGTGTCAGATTTGTGCCAATAGGAAACTTGCGTTCCTGCATCGTTCTGCAAAAGGCTGCATTGACCTGCATTGCAGGACCTTTTGTCTATTGCTTGTTTTTCAGGGTTTCGGGTATCCAGCGCGTGGGACACCCCTCCCCAACGAGGGGCATCTATCTGGAAGGTTAGCAGATATGACTACGACTGCACCGGCAACGCGGCCGGCTAATCCGCGTTTCTCCTCTGGCCCCTGCGCCAAGATCCCCACATTCACGCTTGAAAAGCTGGCGGATGCCGCCCTTGGCCGCTCGCACCGTGCGAAAATCGGCAAGGATAAGCTGAAGGCCGCGATCGAAGAGACGCGTGAGCTTTTGAACATTCCTGCCGACTACCGGATCGGCATTGTGCCCGCCTCGGACACTGGTGCCGTCGAGATGGCGATGTGGTCGCTGCTGGGGGCCCGCAAGGCGACGATGGTCGCTTGGGAAAGCTTTGGCGCGGGCTGGGTCACGGATGTGGTCAAGCAGTTGAAAATCGACGCCGAAGTGAAGACCGCCGAATACGGCGAGATCGTTGATATGGCGGCGCTGGATTACAACACCGACGTTGTGTTCACATGGAACGGCACCACTTCCGGCGTGCGGATGCCGTCGGGCGACGCGATCCCGGCGGACCGCGAAGGTCTGACCATCTGCGACGCGACCTCTGCCGCTTTTGCTATGGATCTGCCGTGGGACAAGCTGGATGTGACGACCTTTTCCTGGCAGAAGGTGCTGGGTGGAGAAGCGGCACATGGGATGCTGATCCTGAGCCCGCGTGCCGTTGAGCGGCTGGAAAGCTACACCCCCGCATGGCCGCTGCCCAAGATTTTCCGCCTGACCAAAGGCGGCAAGCTGATCGAGGGTATCTTTGTCGGTGAGACGATCAACACGCCGTCGATGCTGGCGGTTGAGGATTATCTTGTGGCGCTGGACTGGGCGCGCTCTGTCGGTGGCCTGAAGGGGCTGATCGCGCGGGCCGATGCCAATGCGAAAGCCATCTGGGATTTCTGCGCGGCGCGCGACTGGATCGACAACCTTGCCGTCGATGCGGCGACACGGTCGAATACCTCTGTCTGCCTCAAGTTCACCGATGCGCGCATCACCGACGGTCCGGTCTTTGCCAAGGCCGTGGCCAAGCGGCTGGAGGCCGAAGGTGTGGCGCTGGACGTTGGCGCCTATCGTGATGCCCCCGCCGGTCTGCGGATCTGGTGCGGCGGCACGGTTGAAACCTCGGACGTCGAGGCGATGCTGCCGTGGCTGGAATACGCCTTTCACGCCGAGATCGAGGCGCTGTCGCAAGCGGCCTGACACCACATGCCCCGGGCGTGACCCGGGGCCTCTTTCCCATTCCATCCTTCCAGCAGGAGGCCCCGGATCAAATTCGGGGCGCGTAGCACATGACCGCACCCAAAGTTCTCATTTCCGACAAACTTTCTGACGCCGCCGTTCAGATCTTTCGCGATCGCGGGATCGACGTGGATTTCCTGCCCGACGTGGGTAAGGACAAGGACAAGCTGGCCGAGATCATCGGCCAGTATGATGGCCTTGCCATTCGTTCGGCCACCAAGGTGACGCCGACGATCCTTGAGCATGCCACCAACCTCAAGGTCGTGGGCCGCGCAGGCATCGGCACCGACAACGTCGATAAGGAAGCCGCGTCCAAGAAGGGCGTGATCGTGATGAACACGCCGTTCGGCAACATGATTACCACCGCCGAACACGCCATCGCGATGATGTTCGCCGTGGCGCGCCAGATCCCCGAGGCATCGGCCTCGACCCACGCCGGCAATTGGGAAAAGTCCAAGTTCATGGGCGTGGAACTGACCGGCAAGACACTGGGCGTGATCGGCGCGGGCAACATCGGCGGCATCGTTTGTGACCGTGCGCGCGGTCTGAAAATGAAGGTCGTGGCCTATGATCCCTTCCTGAGCGAAGAAAAAGCCAAGCAGATGCAGGTCGACAAGGTCGATGATCTGGATGAGTTGCTCAAGCGCGCCGATTTCATCACTCTGCATGTGCCGTTGACCGATCAGACCCGCAATATCCTGTCCAAGGAGAACCTTGAAAAGACCAAGAAGGGCGTGCGGATCATCAACTGTGCGCGTGGCGGTCTGGTCGATGAGACCGCTTTGGCGGAGCTCATCAAGTCGGGTCATGTTGCCGGAGCCGCCTTTGACGTCTTCGCCGAGGAACCCGCCAAGGAAAACCCGCTGTTCGGTTTGCCGAACGTGGTCTGCACCCCGCACCTTGGGGCGTCGACCTCTGAGGCGCAGGAAAACGTGGCACTGCAAGTGGCTGAGCAGATGTCCGATTACCTGATGACCGGCGCTGTGCAAAACGCGCTCAACATGCCGTCTGTGACTGCCGAAGAGGCAAAGGTCATGGGCCCGTGGATCAAGCTGTCCGAACATCTGGGTGCCTTCATCGGTCAGATGACGGATGAGCCGATCAAGGCCATCAACATCCTCTATGATGGTGAGGCCGCCACGATGAACCTGCAGGCGCTGAACTGCGCCGCTATCGCCGGGATCATGAAGCCGATGAGCTCTGACGTGAACATGGTGTCCGCGCCGATCATCGCCAAAGAGCGCGGCATCAAGATCTCGACCACCAATCAGGCGCAGTCGGGTGCGTTTGAGGGCTATATCAAGGTGACGGTTGTCACCGATAAGCGCGAGCGTTCCATCGCGGGCACGGTGTTCAGCGACGGCAAGCCGCGGTTCATCCAGATCAAGGGCATCAACATCGACGCCGAGGTGGGGGCGCACATGCTGTACACCACCAACACCGATGAGCCGGGTATCATCGGCGCACTGGGCCAGACCATGGGCCGCAACGGTGTGAACATCGCGAACTTTACCCTTGGCCGCAAGGACGCGGGCGGTGAGGCGATTGCGCTGCTGTATGTCGATGAGCCGGTCCCGGCCGAGGCGCGGGCGCAACTGGCCGAAACCGGCCTGTTCAAACAGATCAAGCCGCTGCAATTCGACGTGGTCTGATACCTGCGATCCCTTGCCGGATCGACGCAACCCTCTCCCGCCTGCCGGGAGAGGGTTTTTCTTTGCTTGGGGGTTAGCCGCGTGCGGCGTAGTTCGCCACTAGGGTTTCGAACTGATCCATCGGCGGCCATGCCTCATAGCTGTGCTCAACCGGGACGTGGACCCAGGGCAGTTTCTCGCGGGTCATCGTTTCGATGAAGGGCTTAAACCACGTCGTGTCATCAAACATCGTCGGGCGCACGTTTACGAAGTCATCATAGGCGGTAATGCGGGTGAACATCCACGTCATGCAGTAGGGGCACGCCATGTGGTCCTGATCGGGGCCATGGGTGCCGCAGACAACCGGCTCACCCTGCGTGACCTCCAGTGCGCCGGATGGGACCATGACGGTCAGGGAAAAGGCACTGGACGACATCTTTTGACAGCCGCGACAGTGGCACACGGAAGTCATCAGCGGCGGCGCGGTGATGCAGATATGGACGCGGCCACAGCGGCAAGATCCTGTGAGGGGCAGGGTGGGGGCAGACATGACAGTCTCCATGTTGGTGAGATGCTGCCAGTTTAGGCATCGCCCTGTGTGCATTCCAGAGGGGGCGGTGCCATAGGCCCGAAATAGTGCCGTTGTAGGCAACGGGAAACGGCGCGGACTGGCCGTGCGTGGGCGATCATGTTAACCGGCGTTCATGACAGAGACACTCTACGCCATCGGCGACATTCACGGCCAGTTGGCCATGCTGGAAGACGCTTTGGACCGGATCGAACGCGATGGCGGTCCCAACGCGCGCATCGTCTTTCTGGGCGACTATGTCGATCGCGGACCGGACTCACGCGGGGTGATCGAACGGCTTCGTCAAGGATTGGCGGAGGGGCGCAACTGGATCTGTCTCAAGGGCAACCATGACCGTCTGTTCGAATGGTTTGTTGCCCCGCCCGTACCCCGGCAGGATTCGCATCTGCTGATAGGGTATCACTGGTTTCATGAACGGATCGGCGGGCTGGAAACGGCGCAATCCTACGGTGTCGATGTGCCGGAGCGAATCCGCCAGAAAGAGCTGGCGGCCGAGTTTCGGGCCGCGCTGCCGGACGGGCATCTGGCGTTTTTGCAGGGTCTGCAACTGTCGCACCGCGAGATGGGCAAGTTTTTTGTCCACGCGGGGGTGCGCCCTGGCGTGCCGCTGGCGGACCAGGACGAAGAAGACCTGCTGTGGATCCGGCAGGAGTTTCTGGAAGATACCCGCGACCATGGCGCGTTGATCGTGCACGGTCATACGCCGGTCAAGGCTCCAGAACTAAAGCCAAACCGGCTGAATCTGGACACCGGGGCCGGATACGGCCGCCCGATGTCCATTGCGGTTTTTGAAGCCGACGAAATCTTTGCGCTTGAGCGGTCAGGCCGCGTCCGTCTCTGAGGCATCCGGCGCGGGTGGTTGTGGCTGTTCCAGCGCCTGCCAGGCGTCGTATTGCGACAGGAATACCCGTCCCGTCAGATCGTCGAGGAAATGCGACCGTTGCAGGCGGTCCATCACCGGGCCTTTGACCTCTGACAGGTGCATCTGGATACCCATTTCCGACAGGCGGCGGTTCAGTTCCTCCAGCGTTTCCAGCGCGCTCATGTCGACCTCGTTCACGGCGGGGAACATCAGCACTACATGTTGGATCGGTTCATCGCAGGCGACGCGGCCCAGCACATAATCCTCAAGAAAGCGCGCATTTGCGAAGTACAGGCTTTCGTCGACGCGCAGCGTGACAAGATGCGGGTGGGTTTCGACCTTGTGCCGATTGATGTTGCGGAAATGATGGGTACCCGGCACCAGCCCGACCTCTGCCACATGGGGGCGCGATGTCTGGTACAGGTGCAGCCCGATCGAAATCAGAACCCCCGATGAGACACCTATTTCAACGCCAAACCCAAGGGTGAGGGCGATGGTTGCAAAGACGGCGGCGAAATCGACCTTGGAATAACTCCAAGCCCTTTTCAGGATCGAGAAATCGACAAGGCCCAGAACCGCGACGATGATCGTGGCGGCCAGCGTGGCCTTGGGGAGAAAGAACAGCAGCGGTGTCAGCAGCAGGGCGGCGATGCCGATACCAATGGCGGTAAAGGCACCCGCTGCCGGGGTCTCGGCACCCGCGTCAAAGTTCACGACCGACCGGGCAAAGCCGCCGGTGACCGGATAGCCGCCCGATACGGCGGCGGCGACATTCGACGCGCCAAGGCCGATGAGTTCCTGATCGGGTTGGATGCGCTGGCGTTTCTTGGCGGCCAAGGTTTGCGCGACAGAGACGGATTCGACAAAGCCGATGATCGAGATCAGCACGGCGGACAGGAACAACTGGTTCCACAGGTCCGGCGACAGCGAGGGCATGGTCAGGGGCGGCAGGCCGGTGGGCACCTCGCCAACAATCTTGACGCCCGCATTTTGCAGGCCGAACAGCCATGTGACAAGCGTGGTGACAGCAACGGCACCGACCGGCCCGGCCTTGGCCAGCACATCCGCAAGGCGCGGTTTCAGCCCCGCAGCCAGCAGGCGCGGCTTTAGCCCCTTGCGGACCCAGAACAGAAAGGCGGTCGCGCTGACGCCGATCACAAGGGTGATAAGGCTGGTCTGCGACAGGTTCTCGAACAACGATCCGACGACCATGATCAACGTGTGGCCATGCGCCTCGATCCCGAAGATATGTTTAAGCTGAGAGGCGGCGATCAGCACGCCCGAGGCGGTGATGAACCCGGCAATCACCGGATGCGACAGGAAGTTGGCAAGAAAACCCAGCCTGAGCACGCCCAGCACCAATAACAGCGCGCCAGAGATAAAGGCCAGCGTCCCGGCGGCCAGCGCGATCTGGGCAGGATCCGACAAGCCCAGATTGCCGATGGCGGCGGCGGTCATCAGCGAGACGACCGCGACGGGGCCAACCGCCAGCGCGCGGCTGGTGCCGAAGATCGCATAAGCCACCAGCGGCAGGATCGACGCATACAGCCCCATCTCGGCGGGCAATCCAGCCAGCAGCGCATAGGCTAGCGACTGCGGGATCAGCATGATCGTCACGATAACGGCGGCCAGAATGTCGGATGAGGCGGTATCGCGGTTGTATTCTTTTGCCCATGTCAGGATGGGCAGGTACTGGGTAAAGGTCTGGGCCGAAATACGGGGCATGGCGTTTCCTGGGTCCGGGTCAGGGGCGGTTCCCCGAGTCACGTTTGAACCTCATATATATTCACAAAGTGGAATTTAAAAGAGCCGATGCGCGTCTCTATCCCATTGGCCCGCTCCGCATCGAAGATGTCATCAACAGCCGGCCCATCTGCGCCTTCGCCGTCGGGACGGTTGCAAATGATAGACCGGCACCCGGCAGTCGCGATGGCCTGCAGATGGTCAGCCGAGATCTGGGGCGAAACGGTGATGTCTGCTGTGATCTTGCGGAATTCCTTGGCGCGCTCCTCCGGCAGGCGGGAAGCAATATTGCCAGAAATGTACATTCCTAACACTGAATTCGTTGTGGGCCAGAGGGTCATAGGGCGACTTCACGATGCGCGAAAAAAGGAACATCTGCGCAAAAATGACAAAAATGTTACATCATCAGCGAAATTCCGGGCAATCCGGGCGGTTTGGCGGGGCAATTCGGTGAAATTGCCCGCCGGGCTGCTGATAGCCTTCTTTCAGCCGAAAAGGCGGAACAGGGAAAAGGAAAAACAAGAATGACGGACAAGTTTGTCGTCGGATTTGACGGCAGCGAGGCGGCGCAACGCGCGCTGGATTTCGCTTTGGAACGCGCGTCGGCGCAGGGGGCGACCGTGATTATCGCGCATGTATTGGAATGGTCTCCCTATTCCTTTTTGACGCCGACAGAAATCGAAGAGCGTCACAAGCGGCGCACAGAGGAATTGGACCGCGCCGAAAAATCGTTGATTGCGCCCGCCAAGGCGGCGGTCGAGGGCCGGGGCGTGCCGGTCGAGACGGTCCTGCGCTATGGTCACATCGCCGATACGCTGTGCGATGTCGCGAAAAAGCAAAATGCCGCGCAATTGTTCATTGGACGCAATGGCCACTCTCCATTCGGCAGCCGGGTGTTCGGATCCGTCGCCGGATCTCTGGTCCAGACGGCCCCCGTGCCCTGCACCATCGTCCCTTGAGCGCCGACCAGAACAGGACAGACACATGACAAGATTTGCATCCCGCCTGGCGCTTGCCGCTATGGCTCCAACCTTGATGGCCAGTGCTGCGGCCGCACAGGAAGCCTCTATCGACCAAAAGATCAACGACGCCTTTGCCGGTGCAACCGGCTGGTTTGTGAACTTTATCTTCAGCCCGTTTCCGGGCACCAGCTTTCCCTGGATCGTGGCCTGGTTGGTGGTCGCGGCTACCGTGTTTACCATCTACTTCGGGTTTATCCAGTTTCGCGGGTTCGGCCATTCCATCGCCTTGGTCAAAGGCGACTATTCTGACCCGGACGATGCGGGTGAGGTCAGCCACTTTCAGGCGCTGGCAACCGCGCTTTCGGGCACCGTGGGTTTGGGCAATATCGCCGGTGTTGCGGTGGCTGTCGGTATCGGCGGACCGGGGGCGACATTCTGGATGATCCTCGCCGGTCTGATGGGCATGGCATCGAAATTCACCGAATGTACGCTGGGCGTGAAATACCGCAATGAATACCCGGACGGTACCGTTTCAGGTGGTCCGATGTATTACCTGACAAAGGGTTTTGCGGAACGCGGCCTGCCGGGGGGCAAGATCCTTGCGGTGATGTTCTCGATCTTCTGTATCCTCGGCGCATTTGGCGGCGGAAACATGTTTCAGGCCAATCAGGCGCATCAGGCGCTCACCGGCGTTCTGGGCGAATTCCCCGGCTATATCACTGGCGTGATCTTTGCGATTGTCGTCTTCGTGGTGATTGTCGGCGGGTTGAAGTCGATTGCCTCTGTGACTGAAAAGGTCGTGCCCTTTATGGCGGCGATTTATGTCGGTTCCGCGTTGATCATCCTGATCATGAACGCAAACATGATCGGCTGGGCCTTTGGCCAGATCTTTGCTGGTGCATTCACCGGGCTGGGTGTCGCGGGTGGTATGGTTGGTGCATTGATCCAAGGCTTCAAACGGGCGGCTTTCTCGAATGAGGCGGGTGTCGGGTCGGCAGCAATTGCACACTCTGCCGTGCGTACCAAAGAGCCAGTGACAGAGGGCTTTGTGTCCTTGCTGGAACCGTTCATCGACACGGTGGTGATCTGTACCATGACCGCGCTGGTTATCATCATCACCCAGCAGTTGGTGATCGATGAGGCAACAGGCATCTATCTGCTGAATGAGGCGGGTACAGCGATCAGAACAGTCGGTGACACGTCGGGCGTTGGTCTGACGGCCGCAGCCTTTGGCAGCGCGTTTAGCTGGTTCCCGACAATTCTGGCGATTGCGGTGATCCTGTTTGCCTTCTCGACCATGATCAGCTGGTCCTACTACGGGCTGAAGGCCTGGACCTACCTGTTCGGCGAAGGCAAGGCCAAGGAGATCACGTTCAAGGTCATCTTCTGCATCTTCGTCATCATTGGCGCCTCGGCCAGCCTTGGCCCGGTGATCGACTTCTCCGACGCGGCGATCTTTGCCATGGCGGTTGTGAACGTCTTTGGCCTGTACTTCCTGATGCCGATCGTCAAGCGCGAGGTTGACAGCTATCTGTCGCGACTGAAGACGGGTGAGATCAAGAAGTTCACGCACTGATACAGTGTAGTGAAACAGAAAGGGGCCGACCGGTGGGCGGCCCCTTTTTTTGTTCTGACGCCCGCCTGATTCAGGCCGCTGAAAACCCGGCATCAAGCGCGGTCAGGATGGTGTTCACCTCATTTGCGGTGATGGTCAGCGGTGGCGACATCAGGACGTTGTGCGCGCCAAGGCGGACCATCGCGCCTGCCTCGTAGGCGGTCTGGTGGATGCGTTTCATGGTGTCATTGTCCATCGGAGTCTTGGCGTCCCGGTCGCTGACAATCTCAATCCCGGTCATCAACCCGTGGCCTCCGCGCACATCGCCGATGATGTCGTGCTTTTCGGCCAGCTTCAGAACGCCCTCATGCAGTTGTGTACCGCGCGCGGCGGCGTTGGTCTTGGTGTCCAGACGCAGGGTTTCTTCAAGGCAGGCGATGACCGCTGCCGCGCCCACCGGATGCGCCGAGTAGGTGTAGCCGTGATAGATGGCGCCCTCGGCGCCGGAGGTCTCAAACACCTCTGCCACCTTGCCAGAGATCAACGCGGCCCCAACCGGGAAATACCCCGAGGTGATGCCCTTGGCGGTGCACATCATGTCCGGTTTCACCCCCCAATGCCGCGCGCCGGACCAGTCGCCGGTGCGGCCAAAGCCGGTGATGACCTCATCCGAGATCAAAAGGATGCCGTGGCGGTCGCAAATCTCACGCATCAGCGGCATGAAGGTCGCGTCGGGCACGATCACGCCACCGGCGCCTTGGATCGGCTCCATGATGAAGGCGGCGATGGTGTTGGCGCCCTGAAACTGGATCTCATCCTCCATCGCCTGCGCGATCAGTTGCGCCAGTTGGGCCGGGTCCGTCTCATTGAACGGATTGCGATAGGTGTAGGGCGCGGGGAGGTGGAAACAGCCGGGCAACAGCGGCTCATAGCCGATACGAAAGCGGTTGTTGCCGTTGACGGATGCACCGCCGAAATGAGTGCCGTGATAGCCCTTTTTCAGGCTGAGAAACTTGGTGCGCGTGGGTTCGCCCCGCAGGCGGTGATACTGCCGCGCCAGACGCAGGCAAGTTTCGACCGAGTCCGAGCCGCCGGAGGTGAAGAACACCCGCTCTATCCCGTCAGGGGCAAAGAATTCCTGCACCTTGTAGGCCGCCTCGATCGCGGGCGGGTTCGAAGTGCCGGCAAAGGCGGAATAATACGGCAGCTCATACAGCTGATCGGCAATGGCTTGTTTCACCTTGTCGTTGGAATAGCCAAGGTTGACGCACCACAGCCCGCCGACGGCATCGACCACGCTATGCCCGTCGATATCGGTGATAGAGCTGCCCGCCGCGCCCTTGATGATCTTGGGCGGGGTGACCTGCGCGTCGCCAGGATGGCCCATAGGGTGCCATAGCTGACGGGCATTGTTTTCCTTGAGAAAGTTCTCGTCCTTCATGTGCCGACTCCCTATGGATTTTGATCAAATCTGGCAGGGGGCGAAAGGGCTGTCCAGAGGGGAGCGAGCGTTGCACCCACGGGCGATTGATCCTACGATCTCAGCACGGGATTCTGGGATGGTATTTTGATGGGTATTGCGCGCTCGACGGTATTTTACGTCTTTTCGCTGGGGGTATTCACGGCAAGCGCCGCACTGGCAGACGAGTGTCCCGCGTGGCTGACGTCGGAGTTCCACGCGAGTGCGACATTGGAAGGCATCGACGATTGCCTCTCGTCGGGCCGACTGCTGACAGAAAGAACGGACGCGGGTGAAACGCCTTTGCATCTCGCTGCGGGAGCAGCGCGAACGGCTGATGGCATTCGCGCGCTCTTGCGGATCGGGGCGGATATCACCTTGTCTACAGAGGCAGGGTGGACTCCACTACATAGTGCCGCCGCACAGGGGACAGCGCCAGCCGTTGTTTCGGCGTTGCTGGTGTACGGCGCAGACATAGAGGCAAGCGCCGAGCCGGATTGGTGGTGCATGCGCAAGCATTGCAGTGTGACACCCTTGATCCTTGCGTCTGGGCGAAAAGACGATGCAATTGACGTTCTGACAACGCTTTTGGGGGCTGGGGCGCGTGTGGATGTCAGAGACCAAGACATGCAAACGCCGTTGCACCATGCGGCGGCGAACAGGGGATTGGCTGAAGTCGAAGTTCTGTTGACTGCGGGCGCGGATGTATCTGCAGAAGATGCGGCGGGTGAAACGCCCTTGCATCAAGTTGCACGGAGGCCGGATGCAGACCCTGCTGTCGTTGCGTTGCTGCTACAGGCTGGGGCCTTGGTCGATGCCAAAAAGGACGAAGATACAACGCCTTTGATTCTTGCCTCTTACTATGTGAGCGATCCGGCCGTGGTGCAAATACTGGTCAAGCACTCAGAGGATCCATGTTTTAAAGATGACAAGGAGCGCAGCGCCCTCGATGGTATTTTGTACAACGAGAATCTTGAAAAGGACGATTTGTATTGGTCGCTTAGCGAGATTTGCAAATGATGCGAAAGCCAGCAAGGCGGATGGGGCTAAAGCTGGGCTGGGCCGTGACACGCAGGGCGATTTGGGTGATCGGCTTTTGTGCGTTTGTCTTGGTGTATGGGGCGACGCTATTTATCCCTAGTGTAACTGGCGCCGTACTGGGCCTGCTTTCCAAAATGGGCGTTTCTTCTGCGGTCAGCCTGACCAGCGACGTCGTTCAGTTACAAAAAAAGAACGCCGAGCTGGAACGGAAAAGCGCGCGAGCCCAAAGCGAAAGTAAACGTTTGGCGAAAAAGTCGGTGGATCTGGACAGACAGGTTAAGTCGCTTGAGCTGGACAACGCTAAATTGAGGCGGTCAGCAGACACGGCCGCGCAATCCGCGCGGAAGCTGCGTCTGGTCTCCACCAAGGCGGATGACATAACACGGCGGATGGCCCGCCGGACAGCAACGAACGCTAGTCGAAATCTGGGTTCAATGGTTCTGGAGGGCGTTCCCGTCGTCGGCGTTCTTACGATTGCCAGTGTGACGGTTTTAGAGATTCAGGATTCCTGTGAGAACATCAAAGACATGGCGGAACTGCGTTCCGCATTCGGATTGGAACCTGAGCAAAGCAGGGCCGATGAGATTTGTGGCTACGTCGTTCCGATGCCCCACCAGTTTGCCAATCTGACTATTTCTCAATGTGAAGAGCACGCCGAGACAGTGGCTGCCGATCTTGGAAGCGAAGCTGCCGAAACGATATGGCAGACCTGTGATTGCATTCGATTGCCGGATGGTTGCACCGATGCCGCTCCGCGTCCGGAACAGAACAAGCAACTGTTGGCGCTCCCATAGATGGGCCGCCGGGTGGGCCGCCAAATAATGTGGATGAGGTTCACCATGAACAACTTGCTGATCGTTCTGTCGTTGTGGTGGCTGCTATTGGCGCCACCGCAAGCCCTTGCCGAACCGGCGCCGCTGTCCATTCCCGGTGAAATCACGGTGCCCTTTCGCGGCGTGGACCACTCCGCACTGCGCGGGTTTGCGCAGGACCGGATTACGCATATCACTTTTCACCACGAAGGGTTTGCCGGAACGGATTCCGACCTCTTCCGACGGGCAAGTGCGGCGCGCGACCGTCAGACTATCGACCAGCGGGTCCGCAACATTCATGCCTATCACGCCGGGGACGCGGGGCTGGGGATGTTTGCCTATCACTACGCCGTCGACAAGGCGGGCAATATTGCCAAGGGGCGTCCCGTATCGCTGAAACCTTCGACCCGGTCGACAGCGATCGGATCGCGAAATCTAGCGGATTTTGCCGGGCATTTTGCCGTGGTCGCTCTGGGCGACTTTAACCACGAAAGCCTGACCCCGGCGGGGCGATTGGCCTATGTTCGGGTGATGTCAGAGGCGCAGCGCGCCTACCGCGTGCCGACGGCGCAGATCCAACCGCACAAGCACCACGCTGCCACCTCCTGCCCCGGCACGCATATCCTAAAAGAGGCGGGTGCCTTGCGGGAAATGGTCCGACACTACAGCCTTCAGGCTGAACTCGTGGGGCGGGGCTGTCTGAAGGATACGCCGGACGGAAAATGGGGGCCGAAAAGCCGTCGCGCCCTGCGTGCTTTTAACAAAGCCAACCGGGGTGTGGTGGCGCAACCTGAGGTCAGTGACGTCGCACTATTCGGGATGCTGGACGCGCCGGGCGCGACCTGTCGGTGATCGGGCACAGCGGCGACACACAGAGCCAGAGCGCGAAACGAAAAACGCCGCCCCGAGGGGCGGCGTTTCGATACCAAAAGGCGTTGGATCAGAAACCCAGACCTTCGTACTTTTTCTTGAACTTCGAAACGCGGCCACCCTGGTCCAGGATGCGGCCCGTGCCGCCGGTCCAAGCCGGGTGAACCGTGGGGTCGATGTCGAGGACAAGCGTGTCGCCCTCTTTGCCCCAGGTCGAACGTGTCTGATATTCGGTCCCATCAGTCATCTTGACGTTGATGACGTGGTATTCGGGGTGCAGGTTCTTTTTCATGTCACGGGTTCCTTACGCGTCTGCGCCGGCGTTCTTGGTCTTGAGTGCCTTGTAGGTTGTGTCCTCTGCGATCCGGGCCGATTTGCCACGGCGCGCGCGCAGGTAGTACATCTTGGCGCGGCGGACGCGGCCACGACGGACAACTTCGATGCTTTCGATGTTGGTCGAGAACAGCGGGAACACACGTTCCACGCCTTCGCCAAAGGAAATCTTGCGGACCGTGAACGACCCGGCGATGCCCTTGCCGTGCTTGCGGCTGATGCAGACGCCTTCGTACATCTGGACCCGGGTGCGGGTGCCTTCGGTCACTTTATAACCCACGCGAACGGTGTCGCCGGGTTTGAAATCGGGAATTGTCTTCCCGAGCGAGGCGATTTGCTCTGCCTCAAGCTGTGCGATCAGGTTCATCTGACCTTCTCCTATATGCGTCGCGGTTTTCCCGCGGAGATGTCTGGCGATTGCTTTCTTCCCAACCGGGAAAAGAGATGCGCCAGCTGTTGTTTGTTCTTCGGTGGTCCCGTACGCGGTCCCACAAACTCAATCGGCGCCGAGTCGCCCCAGCACCGAAAGATGCGCGTGTGTAGATGCGCGCGCGTCGCAAATCAAGGGCAAAGCAGGCGTGGCCTCGGCAATCTCTGGCCTGCTCTGTTCCGGGCTCACCGGCTGCCCGGGTCGATTCCCGAATGACCGTAGGACCGGGCGATCAGAACCTGCCCGAGGCCAAAAGGGCGGACCTAGTAGGTGGAACACTCGTGCAGCGTGACACCGTTCAGCGTGGTGGCGTTCAGGTTGGCCACAAGGGTCACGCCGGTGTGTGCGTTGCCCTTGGCAGAGGCGAGTATGCGTGGGCAATCCCCAAAGCCCAGATCCGATTCTATCGCGACCCCCACGGAACCGGACTGGGCATGCCAAAGCGACACGTTGAGGACTGCGGGATCTTCGTCGTAGGCGGGTTCTGCAACGGAATACGACGTGATTTCATCCCCTTGGAATGTCCAAGTCACAAAGGTGCCCTGCTGGACGCGGTCCCATGCAAGTGCGGGGGCGCCAACCATCAGGACGGCAAGACAAAGGGGCAGGAATGGTTTCATGGCGCGTGTGCTCCGTATGAAGAGCACAAGCGTTGCACGGGCTCTGCCCCCCTGTAAAGCGCGATGCAGGGCGTTCCAACGGACACAAGCGGGCCACGACGACCTTCTTGCCTAGCGTCCGGGCCTAGCGTCCGGGCCTAGCGTCCGGGGGTGGGGCCGTCGATCAGCGGGCGCAGGTCGGACCACCAGTAAGGAGACAGGAATCGTGCACTGACCCAGCCCGTTTGACCGTCCGCGCGCACCTGCATCCAGACGCCCTGAACGTCGTCAACGATGCGGCAGTCGCTGACCTCGACGGTCTGCTCGGCGCGAAGCCGACCGGAGACAGCGGCCTCCAACGAGGGTTGCGCACGCATGTTGACCTCCCGGACGGCGGTCTGCGTCAGGTCGTTTTCGTTGACGTAATCGGATGCCCCGTTCAGATCGCCGGACCAGAACTGTCCCTGCTTCGTCAGGCTGCCGGAGTGGCAGCCAAAGGTATCGGCCAGCAGCGCCACCGGCGCGGCGCGGGGCCGGAACCTGTCCACCGGCAAGGCGCAGAACTGCCGCCCATCGGCCTGACAGGGCGGCGATCCTGGGCGCATGTCTAACCCGATGGTGCCATCATCGAACAGTTCCACTACGCAATGTGCGGCCCCGTTCAAGCTGGCCGCGATGCGGCGACTGCCCAGACGGTTGGTCATGTCCTCAAGGCTGGTTGTGATCGGGTCCGGGTTACTGCCATCGATGTAGCCGAATTCATAGTCGACAAAGGACCGCCGGATATCCGGCGCGGCGACAAAGGCCGTGCGGCACAGCCCGGCAACCGTGTCCATCATCAGCGCCGACTTGTGGATTGGGCGCGACAGGATCGGCGGGCCGACCGGGGTCAGGCGCATGGCATGGGTGCGGATGCCGCCACGCAGATAGAAAAAGCTGTTCGCCTCACGATGTTCCAGTGCCTCGGACAACAGGATCGGCGGCGCGACGCCGCCCATGATCAAAGAGGTATAGGCCTGCACGATATCATAGGTGACGTTCATCATTTGTCGGGCCTCGACGGCCTGCGTGGCTTGTGCCTCTGGCAAAAGGCCCATGTGAAACCCCAACTGCGCGCCGTGTTCGACAAACCGCGCGTCATCGCCATAGGCGATGTCGCGGGTCGAGGTGGCCAGCGCCACGGCCAGCGCACAGGCGGACAGGCACGGCGCGTCACGCAGGACAAAGATGCCGTAGATGTCGGGATCCTGGCTTTCCAGAATGCCCTTGAGATACTGCCCGAGGGCGATGCCCTCGACAAAACTGCCGCCGGGGCTGTCGATCACGATCAGCTTGCCCCATGTGGACTGCAGCGTCTCGCGAATGCGGTCGGTGTCACCCGGATTGATCCGACCCGACAGGTGAAAGACCGTCGCATCACGAATGCCCTCATTTACCCTGCCCGGTCCCCAGTTGGCTGAATAGATCGACTGTAATTGCATCAGGCGCGGCACAAGATCAGGGCGTTTTTCGGCGTCCATCGCTGCGGCGGCAACCGGCAAAAAGAGGGTCAGCGCGCAGAGAAGTTTCCGGAGAATGGGCATTGTTGAAAACCTTTGGTTGAGAAAGGGCGGTCAGGCTTTGCGGTCCTTGTATGCCTGCCAGAGATCAGGGCGGCGGGCCTTGGTCAGCGCTTCGCTTTGCGCGCGTCGCCAATCGGCGACAGCGCCGTGGTTGCCGGATAGCAGGACCGGCGGG
>TARA_R100000789_G_scaffold90676_1_pt1 | contig 32771 bp, 21 predicted proteins | sample TARA_R100000789 | Tara Oceans TARA_R100000789 (sample SAMEA2623403) | marine metagenome | biome: marine biome (ENVO:00000447); feature: mesopelagic zone (ENVO:00000213); material: "saline water (ENVO:00002010), including plankton (ENVO:xxxxxxxx)" | depth 450 m
GACTCGAAGAGATCCGCAAACGCTACAGCATCCACGCGGCTGCACAAAACCTAGGCATCGTAATTAGAAAACTACTGGGAGCAGGCACCCCCCGAGGTTTGATGGGACTCTGGCGGCGTTTTGCGTTGGTATTTCTAGTTGAGAGACTCCAGAAACTGGTCTCAGCGTGCCGAGAAACTTTCGACAGGCTTCAGACCAACTTGAAAACAAATTTCCGAACTCAATTTGGAATTCATAAAAACGAACTCATGTATCAAGTCAAAACGACCTGTTAAGACAAATTCAACGGACTGTTAGCGAACAAGTAATTATATTCCTGAACTGCATCTAAAGAGTTTATGCTTGACGATTCTCCAGCTCTTTCAAAAGATTCTCTGCTGTATTCGACTCAACAGAATTCCCATCATTGGAAATCTTTTCCAGATAAGGCACACCCGTAGCACCCATTCGGGCCAGGCATTCAATCGCATCCAAGCGATATTGCTGATAATCATCATCCAGCATCAATTTGATATTGGGAATAGCTTGCTTTCCCATTTTCGCTAAACGTTGTATGTTTTTCAGGCTTGATTCTCTCATCAATGCACGCATGCGTTCATCTGCTCGCAAAAATGGTATGAGCATCCAAATCGTTAACCAACTGAGTATTACAAAACCCAGAAATGGAATTGCCACATTCAACCAAACAGATGCTGTTCTTTCTATATTTGACAGTAAAATACTTTCTAACACAAATATTGCAAATACCAAAGTCCACGCAATCATAAGTTGAGTCATGTGCATTTTTTGGTGGCGAATCCATCCCCATAAGTAAATGAGGGCATAACCTGGAAGTCCAATAAGCACGATACCAATCACAAGAATATTACTTGGCGTTGGTGGTATGAAAAGTCGACGCAATGCGGCGAAGTAATACAGAAACAAAATCAGAATCTGGAAAACAAGTGGTCCGATGACAATTAAAAATACTGTCTCATCATTCATAATTAACACTCTGTAAAATTCGAATCAATTTATTATTATTTTTGGTAAGGTTGACAGTTCCTTAGGATGCTATCTGCTTCTGTTGGAGATTGATAAGTTGTCGCAGTTTTTGTCAAGTTGGCTGACTTTGTTCCACTTTATCCTAAAATTGATTGATCATCTTATAATCCTCTGTAGATCAATCTTATGACGACCAAAAAATCGCTTCCGATAATTGCTTCAGTCACAGGCTGCGTGTTATTCATTTCAATCATCTGCTTTTTCATGTTAAATGCATGGAAAAAACGCGAGTTGGAATTTGAGTCTCATCCGGCGACGAATCAATTGATTCCAAGTGTCCAGCAAGCTGTAGCTGAGAACACGGCGCGAGTTTTCGGCACTTACAAAGATTTGAAAATCCCGCAGACTGCTCCTGTTCAATTGACAACGCCAGCGGACGAAAAGGGGGAGCTGCTGCATCGGCTGGTGAATGCTCAGGCACTTTATACGCAGCATTGTCTGTTGTGCCATGGCGTTAATGGAGCTGGTGATGGTCCGCAGGCTCATATACTAAATCCGAAGCCGCGTGATTTTCGGCTGGGGATTGTCAAATATACGTCCACTGAAGTTGGTCAGAAAGCCAGCACGGAAGATCTGCAAAATGTGATCAAAAATGGAATTGCCGGGACCGGTATGCCGGCGTTTAAGGGGCTGGGAAATCATGAGATCGCGCAGATTGTCGACTATGTGAAGTATCTGGCTTTACGAGGGGATACCGAGCGAATTGTTTCGATAGAGGCTTCGATCGATTTTTCAGAGGATCAGGCTTCGAAAGGGGATCGCCAGAATCTCATCGAAGAAGCAGCGGAATTTATCAAGGAAGATTTGCCTGCGATTTACGATGACGAGTCTGAACGCTTATTCGCCATGTGGTCAAAAGCGGATTCTCCTTCTCAAATTGTCGAACCGGATAGCCTCCCCCCTGCTCCGACTGAAGCTTCATTGGCCGAGCCATCCGTCATTTCGATTGAAAATGGACGCAGGCTATATCTTTCCAAAACAGGCCAATGTGCCAGTTGTCATGGGGAGACAGGCAAGGGAGATGGAGAGCAGACAATTCAGATTCACAAGCGGCCGGATGGATCGAATTATGAAGAACCCGGATTGCACGATGCCTGGGGGCATATGGTGAAGCCGCGTGATTTGACGTATGGCGTCTTTCACGGAGGACGGCGACCGATTGATATCTATCGTCGGATTTATGCCGGGGTGAAAGGGACGCCGATGCCGGCTTATGGGGCATCGGGTCTGAGTGAAGCGGAGATCTGGGATCTGGTGAATTATCTGCTTTATCTGGCGGGTGATTTTCCGGAGATCGGTCCAGAATACTTCAGTCGTTAGACGTCCCGCTCCAGACTCATTACTATTCAAACTGATATCTTCATTGATGAGGCACGATTTTTGCCCCATTGACCTGCCAGAAAAACTCCTGCCTCATTGGCACTATCGAGTCATATCTGTTAATACAACTATGTCTTGATAATTCATAATTGAGACTATAGGTGTGTATAAATAGTTAGCTGTTTTTCACGCACACGAAATCACTATGTCATATTGGCAGTTGTTTTCATATCGCGATGACGGCTTTTAACTTTGCGTTTACGAATTGGAGTAATCAATCCTGATGAACAGTGTAACGAATTCAGCGTCGGATCAGCCTGCGGTTAAGAACGCAGATGCACAGGCAATGATTTCCGCACAGGGACTGACCAAATATTACGGCGAATTCATTGCGGCTACGGATGTCAGTTTTTCCGTTTCCCGCGGCCAGGTCGCAGCGTTTCTGGGACCGAACGGAGCCGGAAAATCGACGACCATGAAAATGCTGACCGGCTTTCTGGCCCCGACACGCGGACGAGCCAGCATTGGCGGATACGATGTGTTTGAGGATCGCCTCAAAGCGGCTCAGATGCTGGGTTATCTGCCGGAAAATGGCCCGCTGTATGCCGAAATGACCCCAAAAGCGATGATGAAGTACTGTGCCCGAATTCGCGGAATGTCAGCCGGAGATACGTCTGCCCGGATCGATTACGTTGTTGATCGATGTTCGCTGGGAACTGTCTGGGAGAAGCCTGTCGGGAAGTTGTCCAAAGGATTTCGCCAGCGTGTCGGCATGGCTCAGGCGATTTTGCATGATCCCGAAGTGTTGATTCTTGATGAACCGACCAGCGGACTCGATCCAAATCAGACACATCAGGCTCGCGAATTGATTCTCAGCCTGGCCGAGTCGAAAACGATTCTGCTTTCGACGCATATTCTGGCTGAAGTCCAGGCGATGTGCAGTCGGCTAATTCTGATTAACAACGGCCGCGTCATTCTCGATGGCCCGATTGAAGAATTAGCGAATGGTGTCACTGAGTTGGAAGATCGATTCCGGGAATTGACGGCTTAAGAATTCATTCGTCCCAGGAAATAAGCTGTAGGTCAGGCTGTGCCTGACGAGAGGTGACGTCAAATTTTAATCCTGTCAGGCACAGCCTGACCTACAAATTTGATTACATAGTGAGACTGTTAAATACAGTCGAATTCAAATAGAGGAGTAGGACACACGATGATTCGCGGACATGTAATCCACGCGGTCTTTTCCAGAAATCTGGCAGGCTTTTTTTCCGGTCTGCTGGGCTATGTTGTGATTGTTGCCTTCGTGGTGATTGCGGCTTCGCTGGCATTCTCGGCTGATTTTTTCGCCAGTAATCATGCGACACTCGACCAGTTGACGGCTAACTTTCCGGCTCTGCTCGTTTTTCTGATACCGGCTCTCACCATGACCTGCTGGGCAGATGAAAGGAAGATGGGAACCGATGAGTTGCTGTTTACGATGCCGGCGACCGATCTTGAAATTCTGATCGGAAAGTATCTGGCGATCCTGGCTGTATACACGGTTGGTTTATTATTTTCCTGTACGAACCTGATCATGCTCAGTGTGATTGGCAATCCCGATCCTGGTGTTCAATTCACAACCTACGTCGGCTACTGGTTGGCCGGGGCTTCGCTGATCAGTGCCGGTATGCTGGCGTCCGCTTTGACAAGTCACTCAGCAGTTGCGTTTGTTGTGGGTGCGATTTTCTGTTGTGTACCTGTCTTCATTTCTCTGGTTGCCAATGTGGTGACTTCAGGAGTGGCTGCTTTCTTACGAACATTCGGCATGTCTTCCGAAAAAGTTGCAGCGATCATTCCTCAGGCTGGAGCGATGGATGTTTTCACCATCAGTCATCATCTGAGTGATTTTGCTCTCGGAATTCTTCCACTGGCGGGGATGGTTTATTTCTTCTCGCTGATCAGTTTGTTTCTTTACCTGAATTATGTGGTTATTTCTCGACGTCACTGGAACACGGGCGAAGAGAACAACTCGATGGGCTGGCAGTTTTCTGTCCGTTCGATTTCTCTGGCGATTGCCCTGATGAGTATTACAACTCTGGCAATTGGTTCCGTGAGCCGTTTCGATTTCACACAGCGAAGTCTGTACACACTTTCCACGGTCACTTCGAAAGTCATCAAAGAACTTGATGCTGAGCGACCTGTGACAATTCAGGCGTTTATCAGCCCTCAGGTGCCTGAAGAATACTCTGCTGTGCATCAGAATCTGGTGGGGACATTGCGGGAACTGGCTCATCGTGGGGGTTCGAAAATTAATGTCCGCATCACGAATGTGGAGCCATTCAGCGAGGAAGCCGAGCAGGCTCGTCTATTGGGGATTACTTCTCGATCTGTGCAGACCGAACGTAATGGAGAGATCAAAATTGAAGAAATCTTCATGGGCGTACGGATCAGTAGTGGGCTGGATGAAGTCGTCATTCCCTTCTTCGATTTAGGGAATTCCGTGGAGTACGAACTGACTCGCTCACTGCGAACTGTTTCCCGCGAAACCCGCTTGACGGTCGGCATTTTGAAAACGGATGCCAGTGTGGCTGGTGGATTTGACTCGGCAACGTTCCGCAGTCAACCAGAGTGGCGGATCGTGACCGAATTGAAGAAGCAGTATAACATCGAAGAGATTTCTCCCGATTCTCCAATTGATGAATCCAAGTTCGATGTCCTGCTGGCGATTCTGCCTTCCTCACTGACAGAGCCTCAATTGGAAAACCTGGTCACTTATGTGGCAACAGGAAATCCGACTTTGATCTTTGATGACCCCATGCCGATGTTCAACATCAACATGGCACCCCGCATGGAGAAACCGCCTCAGGGTGGTGGAATGATGGGGCAGCAGATGCCGAGTGAACCGAAAGCTGATGGCGGCAAGTTGACCTCACTGCTCGGTGTCATGGAAGTCGTCTGGGAGAATGGAGAGATTGTTTTCGATCGTGATTCTCCGTATCCAAAGATTGAAGATATGCTCGGGCCGGAAGCGGTGTTTGTGTACGATAAAAGGAAGGCGCGCGATGCGTTCAATCCGGACGATCAGACAACCGCTGGTTTGCAGCAGATGCTGATTTATTACTCGGGTACCGTTGTTCCACGAGAGAGTGAAACAATGGAATTTACCCCGCTGTTGCGTTCAGGAGCGGCGAATTCCGGAATTTTGAATTTTGACAGTTTGATCATTCGCAATCCCCTCTTTGGAATGACGCTCAACAACAATCCCCGTCGCGACAATGATGAGTTCAGTCACGTCGTAGCAGCACGAGTGAAATCGAAAGCAGCCGATAAAGAGTCTGGCAATAATCCTGTCATCAATGCGATTTTCGTGGCGGATATCGATCTGATTTCAGATGGAATTTTCGATCTGGCTGAACGACAGAGTATTCAGGCTCTTGGCATCGAGATGAAACTCGACAACATCAAGTTTGTCTTGAACTGTGTCGATTCACTGGCTGGTGAAGAAGATTTTATCTCACTAAGAAATCGTCGAGATGACTCTCGCACGCTTGATTGGGTGGAGACTTTGACTTCGGGAGCAGTTGAAAAACGAAGTGCCGCAGAGAAGGCTGCTCGAACAGCCGAGGAAGAGCGACTGGCCGATGCTAATCAGGAGTTGCGAGATAAAATTGCCGAACTCGAAAAAGATACGACCATGGATGAGTTGGCCAAGCTTCGCGAAATTCAGATGCTGCAATCGGCGTTGAGCCGGAAGGTAGAGGTCGACACCGTCGACATTGAACGAGAATCGGAAGCGGAAATTCAGGCGATTAAAGCGAGTTCCGAACGAGAGATAGCAGCCGTCAAAGGCCAATTCCGTTTCTGGGCGATTGTATTGCCACCACTTCCTGCGATTCTTCTCGGTTTGATCATCGGCTTTTCCCGCGTTCGAAATGAACGTCGGATGATTATTGATGAGCGTCGCGTGAATCGAGCCTGAGACCATTTACTTAAGTTTTGCAAGTTTCCAATATTGAAAATTGAGGACTAGTGTTCGAAAGAGAATTCTCATTGAATCAAAAGTGAGAAATGAACCTGGTCATGATTCCCATAAGAGGTTGAGTATCTGATGAACAGTATGACTCGAACATTAATTTATGTTGTCGTTGCCGTCGTGACGCTTTCATTAGCGATCTGGAATGGCATGCCTTCGGCTGAGATGAACGTCAATGTTGCCGCTAACGTTGGTGAAAAGTTTTTCCCGGAGTTTACCGATCCAACAGAAGCAACTGGAGTGCGGGTGATTGTCTTCGATGATGAGACCGCGGTCATTAAGCCATTTGAAGTCAGCCGCGTCGGTAACGAATGGAGAATTCCTTCTCATTACGACTACCCCGCTGATGGAGCTGAGCAATTATCGAAAACTGCCAGTTCGCTGGTTGGCGTTGAACGTGGGGCAGTGGCCGGAGAGTCAGAACTCGACTTTGCTCGACTGGGCGTTGTCGATCCCCTTGCTGACGATAAAGATTCTCTGAAAGGTCGCGGAGATCGTCTCACTTTAACGAAAGGCAATGAAGCGCTGGTCGATCTGATTATCGGAAATAAAGTTCCCGATAAAACAGACCAGTATTATGTGCGAAAACCCGATGATAAAATCACATATATTACGAATTTGAAGATCGATTTGACCACCAAATTTGGAGACTGGATTGAGCCGGATCTGCTCATGATTGAACCGGCTTCATTGCGAAAACTGGAAATTCACGATCATTCCGTGGATGTCCTTAATGGTCGAATTTTAGCTGGTTCCGATGTCATCCTGACACGAACTTCCGATACTGATCCCTGGAAAATGGCTGGCATTGCCCCCGAAGAAGAACTGAAAACTTCTGAAGTCAGTTCAATGGTAACTGCTCTGGATGGTCTGAAAATTATCGGAGTTCGTCCAAAACCGGAAGGTTTGCGGGGGGACTTGAGAATGACCGGCGATGTGACACCGAGTCGGAGTACTCAACGCGAGTTGAATAGCCGAGGCTATTATCTGGTCCCTTCTGAGGATCGCGGCCTGGAATTATATTCCAACGAAGGGGAACTCTCGGCTTTAACCGCTAATGGTGTGAAGTATGTACTGAGATTCGGCGATTTGTTTACAGGCGATGAATTCGATATCGAAGTCGGATCGGCTCAGACGGAAGAGGAAGAAGTAGAAGAAACCGAGGAGCCAACAAAACCTGCTGATGAGAGTGGTTCAAAGAAGAGCCGCTATCTGTTTGTATCTGTGCAATTCGATCCCGATGCCGTTGGAGCGATTCCAACGAAACCGGTCCCACCAACGGAATCTGAAACAGAAGCGAGCCCTGAGCCTGCTGAAGACGACGCTGCTGAAGCGGAAACAGAGACCGAAGAAAAAACGGATGACAAGCAAGCTGCATATGAGGCTGCTTTGAAGCAGTACGAACGTGATCTCGAAGAGCATAAAACCAAGCTCGAAGAAGCCCGAAAGCTTGTCGACCAGCTCAATGACCGTTTTGCCGACTGGTATTACGTGATTGATGCAGCCAGTTTCGATCGTTTGAATAAAGGACGAGCCGATCTTGTCGAGGAAAAGGCTCCTGCTGAAGAACCGGCTCCGGAAACCCCAACGGACACGAAACCCGAAATGCCGGCTCCTGTGAATTCAACTCCCGTCCCCGAAGAGACGACATCTGCTCCTGCTGGAACTTCGACAAAGCCGGAAATGCCTGCTCCAACGGAAGCAACTCCTGCTCCTGCAGCCACAACCTCTACTCCGGGCATGCCAACTCCAGCAGCCACGAGCACTCCCGTACCGGCTTCAACTTCAGAACCAACACCTCTCGCGGAATCAACTTCAACGCCTCCACCGGCTTCAACATCCCCGGAATAGAGAAATTGCGTGAACCGATTGACCTTTTCGGGGTCAGGACATAAAGTATGTCGAATAAATAAGTCGTTTTATCTGAATCAGTAAGACACTCTCATGTTGAATTCCCATGTGATCATTATTGGCGTGATTATTACCGGGCCTTACTAAGGTGACGCTGGGATCGCATAATGCATTCATAATCCTCTCAGGTCACTCACCTGAGAGGATTTTTTTATTTCCACAGATCGAGGCATTTCGAAATGCGGTGTGCCTTCGCATGTGCAATTATTAACTAACACGTAGAATTCGCTCAGGCAGAACGCGGATAAATCATTTTTGAAACATTCTAGAATCAATCTTATGTCCAGAATCCAGATCTACGATACAACACTTCGCGACGGTAGTCAGGGGGAAGGAGTCAATTTCTCCCTCCAGGATAAACTGATGATTACCGCCAAGCTCGATGAACTCGGATTCGATCTGATTGAAGGGGGATTTGCCCAGGCCAATCAGAAGGATGCTGAGTATTTTCAGCATGTGCAGGATATGGATCTGAAACATGCTCAGATCACTGCGTTCGGAATGACTCGCAAAAAGGAGATTGCAGCCGAGGATGATCTCGGTCTAATCGCCTTGCGGGATGCCAAAACGCCTGTGTGTACGGTCGTCGGTAAAACGTGGGATTTGCATGTGACGGAAATTCTGCGGGTCGATGAAGCGGAAAACCTGGCGATGATCCGCGATTCGGTTGCCTATCTCGTCGCCGAAGGGCGTCGGGTCATATATGATGCCGAGCATTATTTTGATGGGTATCGACACAATCCGGAATTCGCCCTGAAAACAATCCAGGCGGCTTCTGAAGCGGGAGCGGAACTGGTCTGTCTGTGCGACACGAATGGGGGGACTCTTCCCGAAGGAATCGCAGCAGCTGTTAAAGCAGCTAAGGCGGCCATTAAAGCCCCGCTGGGAATTCATTGTCACAACGATTCCGATGTTGCGGTTGCCAATACGATTCGTGCCATCGACGAGGGAGCAGTTCAGGTTCAGGGGACGATCAATGGGATCGGAGAACGCTGTGGGAATGCCGATCTTGTCTCAGCAATTGCAAACCTCGTCCTCAAAAAGAATTATCAGGCTTTGCACGAAGGTTCGGTCGAGCATCTGACGGAACTTTCTCGGTATGTGTATGAACTGGCCAATATGAATTTCCGATCCAATCAGGCTTTTGTCGGCAGCAGTGCTTTTGCCCATAAGGGTGGAATGCACGTGCATGCGGTTAATCGACTGGCTTCCAGTTATGAGCATATCACTCCGGAAGTCGTGGGGAATAATCGGAAAATTCTGGTGAGTGAATTGTCAGGCCGTTCGAATATCATCGCCAAAACGACGAAATATAATCTCAATCAGGATGCAGAATTGATGAAGGCGATTTTGGCTCGGGTTGAAGAACTGGAGTATGCAGGTTATCAATTCGAAGCCGCTGAGGCTTCTTTCGATTTGCTGATCAAGAAAGTGGCCAAGACTTACGAACCTAAGTTCGCAAGGCTCCATTATCGCGTCAATGTGGAAACCGATCCTGCTCATGATCCCCAAACTGAAGCGACTGTAAAATTGAAGGTTAATGGAAATATTGAACATGTCGTGGCAGAGGGAGACGGTCCGGTGAACGCACTCGATAATGCGTTGCGAAAGGCATTGATTCCAGCCTACCCTGCCCTCGAAAAACTTCAACTGGTCGACTACAAAGTGCGCGTCATCAATTCTACAGGCGGCACAGCGGCCAAGGTGCGGGTGGTGATCGAAAGTAAAGACAATAAAGAAGTCTGGAGCACAATCGGCGTGAGTGAAAATATCATCGAGGCGAGCTGGCTGGCTCTCGTAGATAGTGTCGAATACAAGCTCTATAAAGATGACGGCGAATTTGAACCGGCGAAGTGATGATTCTGCGAAAGTGAAACACTGCTGGGCGAGCAAGCAGTGGCACACACCGGATGGTGCGTCAGGACGCACCCTACCTCTCTAAATCTCCATAAATCATTTTTGATCGTAATATTGATGGCTGAAATTTCAAAGCAGTATGAACCGAAAGATGTTCAATCCAAGTGGTTTCAAATTTGGGAAGAGCGTGGGTATTTCGATGCCGATCCCGATCCCGACAAACCACCGCATACGATTATGATTCCCCTGCCGAACGTCACCGGGGCGTTGCATATGGGGCATGCATTGAACGGCACACTTCAGGATTTATTGACTCGCTGGAAACGGATGCAGGGGTATTCCGCATTGTGGATGCCGGGGACGGATCATGCGGGCATTGCAACACAGGCAGTGGTCGAACGTCGCATGCTGGAGCAGGAAGGTCTGACCCGGCACGATATCGGTCGCGAAGCGCTGGTCAATCGGATTTGGAAGTGGAAAGATTCGTATGAGAAGCGGATTCTCAATCAGTTAAAACAACTTGGAGCCAGTTGCGACTGGCGTCGAACTCGCTTCACGCTCGATGAGGTTTGCTCGGCTGCCGTTCGTAAGACGTTTCTGAAACTGTTTCGCGATGGATTAATTTTCCGAGGCAAACGGCTCGTCAACTGGGACGCCTATCTGCAGACGGCAGTCGCCGATGATGAAGTTTATCCAGAGGAAATCGCTGGTCACTTCTGGACGTTTCATTATCCGGTTGTCGATGACCATGGAAATCCAACCGGCGAAAATCTTTCATTCTCGACCACTCGTCCGGAAACCATGCTGGGCGATACGGCGATGTGTGTTCATCCGAGCGATGAACGCTACACGCATTTGGTCGGCAGGAAAGTCCTCATTCCACTTAACGGTCGATTAATCCCGATTATTGCCGATGCGTTACTGGCCGATAAAGATCTCGGAACCGGCTGTGTTAAAGTCACACCTGCTCATGATCCCAACGATTACGCGTGTGGACTACGCAATCAGCTGGAGATGATCAACATTCTGAATCCTGATGGGACATTGAATGAGATCTGCGGTCAGTTTGAGGGGCTCGATCGCTACGCTGCACGCAAAGAAGTCGTTGCCGAGATGGAGAAACTCGGCTATTTCGAAGCGGTTGAAGAGCGTTCGATTCCGCTTAAGCATAGCGATCGTTCAAAGACGCCGATCGAGCCTTATTTGTCGGATCAATGGTTTGTCAAAATGGATACGCTGGCTCAATCGGCGATGGATGCGGTTGAGGATCAGCGAGTTCGATTTTATCCCTCACGGTATTCCAAAACGTACATGGACTGGCTGGGTGAAAAACGGGACTGGTGTATCAGTCGTCAACTCTGGTGGGGTCATCGGATTCCGATCTGGTATTGTGAAACATGCACTGAAGAGGAATTAAAGCAGGCGTTTGCCGGGCGAGAGGATATCAGCTACACCCACGATGATGAGAATTCCTGCTGGTTGATTTGTGCCGAAACCGATTTGCCCGCTGATGCTCTCGGGCCTGATCATGAATTGCGTCAGGATGAGGATGTTCTCGATACCTGGTTCAGTTCGGCTTTATGGCCACATGCAACATTAGGCTGGCCGAATACCGAGCAGAATCCGCCTCTGAATGGAGAGCTTCAGGAATCAACAACTGGAAAAAATGAAGTTCTGGATTACTTCTATCCAGGAAATGTTCTGGTCACGAGTCGGGATATTATTACGTTGTGGGTGGCCCGCATGGTTTTGACGGGACTTTACAACATGGGAGATATTCCGTTCTCGCATGTCTGTATCCATCCGAAAATTCTTGATGGTTTCGGTCGGACGATGTCGAAGTCAAAAGGCAATGGCGTCGATCCGATGGATCTGATTGATAAATATGGTACTGATGCTGTCCGCTTTACGCTCGCATCTCTGGCGGGAGAGACGCAAGATGTGAAATTACCGGTTGGCTATGAGGATCCCGAAACGGGAGAACTTATTCCACAGGAGCAGTTTCATACGGAGGCCAAACCTGTTGATGGTGAGAAGCCACGAGTTAAATTTCCGAAGAGTAAGCGGGAGTTGCAGTATACGAGTCCAAACTTTGAGCCGGATGAAGGAGAACCAGTTGCGAGAATGGTTTCGGAACGGTTCGAGTATGGCCGGAATTTCTGCAATAAATTCTGGAACGCGACTCGGTTTGCGATGCTCAACCTGGAAGGCTACACGCCTGGGAAAATTGATGTCAAAACATTACCTCTGGAAGACCGCTGGATTTTGAGCCGACTTTCTCAGACAGCTGCCGAAGTCACGACTTGCCTGGAACGATATCAGTTTGATATGGCGACTCGAACCGTTCGTGATTTCACCTGGAATGAATTCTGCGACTGGTATCTGGAAATGATCAAGCCTCGCTTGCGGAGTGAAGATCAGAAAGCCGAAGCTCAGCGGGTTCTGGTTGCTGTTCTCGATTCGTTATTGCGACTCCTATCTCCGTTTGTGCCGTTTGTTACGGAAGAACTCTGGCAGAAACTTGGCGAACTGGCTCCGGAACGGGGAATTCCAGAACCGATGCCAGCTGAAGAAGCGGTGATGATTGCTGTCTGGCCCAAGCTGCCCAAGGAGTGGATTGATACTGAATTTGAAGGTCGCTTTGAGCGTCTTCGCGATTCCGTTATCGCAGTTCGAAATGTGCGAGCGGTCTATGGAATTCCTCCGGGAACACCTCTGACATTGCGGATGCGTGCCAGTGATGCGATTGCAAATGATATGAATTCGGTTTCCGGGCAATTTGAGAATCTGGCGAAAACTGTACTGGAAGCAGCCGGGGCTGAGGTGACACGTCCGGAAGGTTCTGCCAGTTTCACCATTGGAGAGATCGATGGCTATATTCCGCTGGGAGGTGTTGTCGATTTGAAAGCGGAACTGGAACGACAGGAGAAGGAAGCATCCAAATTGAAGGGATTCATCTCCGGACATGAAAAGAAGCTGAGCAACGAAAAGTTTGTCAGCAATGCGCCCGATGATGTTGTTAATAACGTTCGGGAAACTTTGGCGAATTTGCAAAGTCAGCTTCAGAGTGTGGAAGAAGTGATTGCACAGCTCAAAAAGATGTTATAATCTTGGACTTGCTGGCATTCCCCTTTATAGTTCATGAATGGAGGAGAGCAGACAATCCCCATTGGAAATACGATTCCATATTTTCGATTGTCTGATTAGTCAGATCAAAAACCCTTTGAAGAGTGAGGCGTTCCATGGCTTACCAAGCGGGTTGTTTAACGATTTATCAGGCTGGAGAATTGACGGTGGTCGGCTTTGGCGGACAGGATGCCGTCGCGAATTTGAATCTGGCAGAATGTCGTGACGAACTGGTTAAAGTGATCAAGGAGCACAACTGTAAAGTTCTAGCCTTTGATCTGACCGGTGTGAAATTGATTCCCAGTGGCACACTTGGTTTAATTGCAGCGATGCGAAATCTGGGAGTGACAGTGCATATCTACAACCCATCTGATGATGTTCGCGATGTTCTGGAAATTACCAAACTCGATACAATTATTGAGGTCCATGAAGTTGAGATTCCTCAAACCTGAGTAACTCTTCCCTACAGAGAGATTCCTTCCATATCAGACGCTGAAAGAGCTTCACAAACGACAGGTAGACATGATGTCATTCAGTCGAGAACAATGGGAAGAACTCGAAGAGTGGTCCTGTTTGAAATCGATGATTTCAAGCTTGTTAACAGACGAAAGTTTTTCTGCCATTTCGCTGCAGGCATTTTGTGAGACAGCCTCTCCCGTTTTACTGATGGGAAGACAACGACCGGATGCTGAACTGAATGACGATTCACTGTTTCTGGTCGCCTCTTTGACTAAACCCGTTGTTGCGACGGCGATTCTGAAACTGGTCGAACTGGGAAAACTTTCGCTCAATCAGCGACTATCGGAGATTCTGCCAGAATGGAATCGCGGCGAAAAACGTCGGATTACCATTCGGCAACTCCTCTGCCACGCATCCGGGTTGCCGGACCAGCTTCCTGAAAATCTAGAGCTACGCGATCAGCAGGCGACACTCGATGATTTCTATCAGCGAGTCGTTGATGTTACGCTCGACTATCCCCCGGGGAGCAATTCTCGCTATCAAAGTATGGGATATCTTGTTCTCGGTAAGCTGGTTGAAAAATTGACCGGACTGACACTTGAGGAATTCATCCATCTACAGATTTTCATTCCGCTGGGAATGAAAAACAGTTTTCTCGGTGTCCCCGCTTCTGCAAATTCGACGGCTTTGCTGAATCGAGTGGTCGATGTTGATCTCCCTGAAGAACAACTCGAGTTGACTGGTAACTGGAACAGCGATTACTGGCGCAGCCTGGGCGCTCCTTGGGGAGGAATGTTATCCACACCATCTGACATGCTCAAGTTCTGCCTGGAAATGATTAAGATTCAGCGTGGAGCAGGCTCGATTCTCCGCCCGGCTTCATTGAAGGAAGCGTGTCAACCGCAGTTGAGCTTTTTCGAGCAGATGTCTGAACGGGAAAAGAATTATCGCAGTTGGGGGCTCGGATGGCGGCACAACTGGAAAGCTCATCCGGAAACATTTGGGGATACACTGCCCGAAAACGTGATCGGACATTGGGGAGCGACAGGCTGTCTGATGTGGATTGATCTGGATGCCAACTCGGCTGCGGTGATCTGTACGACGAAACCAAGTTCGCAATCTCGCGTGAAATTAGTACAGCTATCTAATATGGTGCATACTGTCGTTCAGGCTTCCTGTCGCAAATATCGTACATCGCAATCTGGAAATTGACTATCCTATGTTACCAGCTTCACAAGTCCTGCTCGCATTGTTAAGGCTTCGGCTATTCTTCCTGATCACATCATTAATGTTTGGCCTGGGAAGTCAACCACTTGATGTCATGGCAGATGATAAGAATCATTTGGTTGCTCCGACAGAGGCATTAAGTCCTGAAGAACAGCGTAAGTTGTTTCGACTTCCCGAAGGCTTTGAAATACAACTGATTGCTGCTGAGCCTGATATTGGCCAGCCGATGAATTTGAATTTCGATGCTGCTGGTCGGTTGTGGGTGACCAGTTCCGTGGAGTATCCCTATCCGGTTCAGGCAGAAGGAGTACAGGATCGTCCAGGGAATTTTCCGGGAGTTGGTGTCCCTCCTGCAAAGGATTGCGTGACGATCATTGAAGGGATCGAGCCTACTGGCAAGTCCCAGCGAATCATTCAATTCGTCGACACATTGAACATTCCGATCGGAGTATTACCGCTATCCAAAGCAGATGCACTCGTTTACAGCATTCCCAGCATCAAGAAATTGACGGATCAGAATCATGACGGAAAATCTGACCTGAGTCAGGACCTGATTGGTCCTTTTGGAAATGTCGACACGCATGGCATGACCAATTCCTTCACCTATGGCCTGGATGGCTGGGTGTATGCCTGCCATGGATTTTCGAATCAATCGGAAATCAAAGCTCAGGATGCATCGACATTAAAGCTGCAGTCAGGAAACAGTTATCGTTTTCGACCGGATGGTACACAACTACAACAATGGACCTGGGGGCAGGTCAATCCGTTTGGCCTGACATTTGATCCGTGGGGAAATCTTTATTCTGCGGATTGCCACTCTCGTCCGCTCACGCTGCTGCTCCCGGGTGCCTACTATCAAAGTTTCGGCAAACCGCATGATGGTCTTGGTTTCGGTCCCGATATGATTGATCACAGTCATGGTTCTACCGGCATTTGTGGACCAGCCTGGTATCAGGCAGAGACGTATCCCCAGGAATTTCGCGATTGCATATATCTTTGCAATCCGGTTACTGGCCGAATTCATCGTGATCAACTCCGGTGGAGTGGCTCTTCTCCCTGGGTCGAATCTCAACCCGACTTCGTCAGTTGTGATGATCCCTGGTTTCGTCCGGTGGATATCAAACTCGGTCCTGATGGTGCTCTGTATGTCGCGGACTTTTACAACAGTATCATTGGTCACTATGAAGTTCCTTTGAATCACCCCCGCCGGGATCGAAATCGCGGTCGCATCTGGCGGGTTGTTTACACAGGGAATCAGCAGGATATGCCTCCCATAGCAGATTTGACTATACTTTCGGATTCAGAATTGATTGAGGAGTTGTCCTCTTCGAATATCACGACACGCACCCTGGCAACTCAGGAACTTGTCGGACGAGGTCAAAAGATTATCTCTTTACTCGAAGATCGCATCCTGCAATCTGATATTTCAGTCAACGAAATGATCCACACAGCCTGGGTACTGGAAAGACTTGGACAAAACTCATCTCCTGGTCTGATCGATATGAGTCGCTCCGCCAAAGACACTGTTCGCGTCCATCTTGCTCGAATCCTGGGAAATCGGGAGCAATGGTCTGAAGACGAAACCAATATCGTTTCAAAGTTGCTCAACGATGAAAATGCGATGGTTCAACGAGCAGCAGTGGAAGCGGTTTCATTGCATGCTGGTGAAGACAATTCGAAATCGCACATCGAAGCGGTTCTCTCTCTTCTGGAAAATGTCTCGAATGAGGATACCCACTTGAGACATTCATGTCGGATTGCCTTGCGGAATCTTCTGCGATCTCATGAAGATGCCTGGCAGACCGAGATTATCGTCAACAGCAGAAACTCTTCGGATCTCATCTCAGTGGCATTGGCAATCCATACTGAAGAAGCTGCCCGCTATTTGGGTGAAGTTGATGAATCTCTCCTCTCAGATTCCGTGGCACAATCAATTGGTCAATACGGAAGTCTCTCTGTGAATACGAAGTTCACTGAAAGAATCTCCGGGAAGGCAACAAGTAACCCACCCGAATTTACAACACTGTTGTTATCACAATATCAGGGAATCATCTCCAGTAAAAAGTGTTCCGAGAATATTGAACAGGTCGCATTCAATCATCTGGACGACACATTCTCTCAATCCAAAATAACTACAGCCGACGTGGAAGTTGCGGTGAAATTGATTACCGGGCTGAAGCTCAAGGGTCAACTGCCGCGACTTCGAGAGATTGTTGTCAATCAAACTGTTGGAAAATTGATCGCAGCTGCTGGTCTAGCCGTATTTGATAACGATCCGCTACTCAAAGCATTAGCTCCACTTCTTCAGGAACCGGATACCCCGCAATTGCTTTCGAATCAAATCGTAGAAACAATTCTGGATGACACACAGGGATCAAGGAAAAAAGTGGTCATTAGCGCGATGGTCTTGCTTCCCTCTTCTCGACAATTGCAGGTAGCCGAGATACTGGCTGAATCGCGTGAAGGGACGGACCTGCTCTTCGAGATGGTTGAACAAGGAAAAGCTTCATCCCGCCTGTTAATACGTCCCAGTGTGAAGCAACGAATCGAAGCCCACAAGCAGCCCGACTATCAGGCACTCCTCGCAAAGTTGACACTGGGGATGCCTTCAGAGAATGAGCAAACGATCAAGCTGATCGAACAACGTCTCCAGCAGTTCGAAAAGGCTCGATCCTCAGCTGAGGCTGGTTTTGAAGTTTTCAAGAAGAATTGTGCGAATTGCCATAAAATTGGTCAGGAAGGAAATCTGATTGGCCCGCAGTTGGATGGAATTGGAGTGCGTCCTGTTGTGAGAATCCTGGAAGATCTCCTGGCTCCCAATCAGAATATCGATGCGACTTTTCGTGTGACGACGTTTGTCATGACAGATGGTCGTGTGCAGAGTGGATTGATTCGCCGTCAGGAAGGAAGTGATATCATTGTTGCTGACCAGAAGGGCAAAGAAATTCGCATTCCTGAAGAAGATATCGAACTGAAAAAAACGGCATCGCTCTCACTCATGCCTGCTAATTTTGATGAAGTCCTGAGTCCTGAAGATTTCAATCATCTGCTCTCCTATTTGAGGGAGCAAAAAGTTCCAAATCCGTAATTTGAGTGTTCATACGATCGCCTCTGATCGATGCAGGATGCAATTGCAATCGAATAGAACTTAACCACAAAGCCAGCGCATCCAACCTTCAACGCCGTATCGGTCATCGGGATTGATTCGTCTCAGGACGAGATAGCAGACCAGCAAAAACAGGCAGGCTAATGGAATGGAGATTGTCACAGGCATCGCATTCTGCCAGTAAGCTGTCGTTTCCCCACCCATCAGATATCCATAAATCCACAATGGCCACAGATGAACCATATGGTGGAGCAGATAGATGGTAAAAGCATAACGACTGAATGTTTTGAAGACACGAAAGCGGGAAACATCGCTGCACAATTTTGGGTTCAAGTCGACGAATTGATGAAGCACAGCAAACAGGAACATTGCCATGCCAATTGTTGCGAAGACATATTCCGTCGAGGGTGGAAACATATGCCATCCCGAAAGAATATGCGTGGAAATTATCGCTGGAGCATAGTTACGTATTTGCAGTCCGATCATGGCCAACAGAAACAGACCTGTTCCAAAAATTGTAAATTGCCAGATGGCAGGTCGCTCATCCTGTACAGGATTAAACAGCAGCGTGGCAGTGATAAACCCCGCCAGTGAGAATGTGATCCAGGGAAATATTGGGAAATAGCCCGTGGCCAGATATCCGATAATGACATCCGTTAAAGTCAGATCACATTCAAAATAGCCATTCTCCCAATACGAGGAATACTCTGCAGTGGCTCGCAGAGCCGGACTGATTACGATTGAAATGATCGCGATCAGGACTGAAATGGAAATTGGTAATCGACGCAATAAATTCAAAAGCAGAATTGCGGAACCGATAAAAGTCAGCACATCCCAATTGAAGGTATCTTCGGGAAGCCAGATTAAGATATTGAATGCAAATCCAACCCCGAAGACGAACAGTCCCCTGCGGATCGTTATTTTACTGATCTGTTCATCACTGATGCCCCGTGCCTCTTGCCCGTTGAGCCATAATCGATAACTCACTCCAGACAGAAACGTAAATAACGGAGCTCCCAAACCTGTAAACGGTGGGATGTAATTTGACAGATTTTCAGGAAAATGAACAAGCACCATAACAACAATGGCAACAGTCCTGAGGATATCAACCGAAGGGTAGCGCATGGCGAATGCAAATTTCAAAAGGTGACGTATAGACAGAAAAGCGATAACTGGATCAGGTTCCGGCGATGGTCAGATAATCGAATACCGAAAACAGGATCTGTACCAGTAGCAGAATAATGATCATCCATTCGAGTGTGTGCCCTTTGTAGGCGTGTTGATGATCATTAATTCGCTGACTGCATAACTCGTAAACCTCTTCATAGACTTCGAGTTGATCACTTAAAAATTCAACCCGATCTTCCACACGTACTCGCTCGCGAAGTCGTTCCCCCACCTGACTGGCCAGCGTTGGGGGATAAACATGAGGACACAGCAGAAACGGAGTGATTCGGGAGAGTTGAGCACGTAACAGGTAGATCGACTGGAATTTCTGCATCAATTCCCTTTTCCTGCCCACTCGTTTCTGGTCGTATTGAAATGCAATCGGAATGTCCGATTCCAGTTGAGGCCATCGCTGACTGATTTCGTACTCGATGTTCATTAACTCTGAAACGTAATAAGTGACTTCTATCATCGCTCTCTGGACAGTCTCGACACGATTTTTCTCAGCTACGATTGCAATTCGCTCTGGTGACCACAGAATCTGAACATGCTGGAGACTAAGCATCAAACTGGTTGGCTCGATGGGATGATTGTCCCCTTCGACCCATTTGCGAATTGCAGAAATTTTCTCCGCATCCAGCGAAATACTAGCCGGAACGATGAGCAAAGTCAGATCTGCTTTTTCTGTTGAATCGCCATCAGTAGAAACAGAAATGGCTTTCCGGTTGATGGCGATTGGAAACTGAAAAAGTTCATTCAATGCATTTGTATCCCGGGAAACAAATTTAATATTCTCAACCCGTGCTTCCTCAGGTAAACACTCCAGTAGATTTTTCGGCAACGACATTTCAAATGTTCCAATGAGTCAAGGTGCATAATGCCAATAGAAAGTTTATTGCGTAGTCGAATTTTAATGATGCTCATACAGATGAGTCGCGATCCAGGAGGCCACGTAATGAGCCGAGTCGAGAACGCCGTTGAGCGTGGAATCGAAGAGGTAGTCGCCGACAAAGAACAGATGGGGATGATTAACCGGTTCAGGCAGATGCCGACGATCATGATTCCATTGCACACCACCCCCTGGCATCCCATTCACCGAAGCAGGCCAGCGATGCACTGCTCCTTCGAGAAAGTCCTGGCGTCCTTCCTGCAAAAATTCGGGAAGAGAATCCAAAGCGGCTTGAATGAGTCGGTCATCTTCCCATTCAGACATCTTTAAAGCCGTATCGCCTCCGAGCAACCAGCCCAAAATCCCATGCTCACCACCTGGTTGACGCATCGATTCATCGTAAAGACAGCACCCTCCGAATTGATCGAGCATCCAGAAGGAATCCGTCAATCTGGAGCGCCAGAATGGTTTTTCAAAAAGAATCGTAATTCTTAAATAGTGTGCCGGGAAGTTAAATTGCTCCTGATGTTCCTGGACAGCACTGGAGAGGGAATCGCCTTCAAATATGACCGAGGGAACTTTGTTATGAGGTAATGCGACGATAACAGCATCAAACAATTCCGTAGAATTCTGTCCGTGAAATTCAGACTCAATACGGTATTTCTGATCCACCTTACCAATTCGACAGACCCGATGTTCCATTCGGAATGTGGCATGAATTCTGGCTGCGAGCTCTCGCGGCAGTTGCTCATTCCCGCCGACAATTCCATACAGGAGCATGTAATCGACATCGTTCATGAGATAATTCTGCAATCCATAAGCAACATTTGTCAGTGAAGGTTCCGTTGCCAGATCGCTGTGAATTAGAGTTTCCACATAATTCTGAGCAGACTCATCCTGGATCTCTGAGAGCAGGACATTGAAAGGAATATTATTCACCTGATCGGGCGAACCTTCGGGATGATCAGAGTGATAAAATTCATCTGGAATCATAATATTTCGGGCACGCTGATCGAATGCTCGTAATTCCTGGTAGGTGTTTTGACCGAGATGCTCGCGAATATCTTCAGCATTGGTCAAGATCTGCCCGTTCATAATCACTGCAGATCCCCCCATCGGACTGATCGAAAGGCCAAGCTCGGCAATCAATTCCTTGAGCGGATCTTCACCAAAGTGGGCATAGTCATAAAACTCTGCTGCACCGGCTTCATACTGCAGTGGAACAGATTTGAAACAGGGGGTAATGATTTTTCCCCCCAGGCGATCAGACATTTCAAAGAGAGTGATCTCGAAAGGAGAATCACATAGTTTTTCTAAAAAATAAGCGGACATAAGTCCGCCTGGTCCTCCTCCAACAATGCCCACTCTCTTCATGAAATTAATTTTCTATTCCCATTGCAGAGACAGGCTTGACCTGATTTTGGAGATTCGTATTTCTCTGAATTACGTATCACTCCAGGTAGGTATATCCGCCTAGTCCCTGTTGAAAGTTACGAATGAAATCGTCGGCTTCCTGTTGTGTGAGTCGACCTTCCCGAAGTGCTGACTCTGCAGAAGCGGTCATACGCCCCAGCAGGTTCTGGCCATCAAACTGAACATAGTCCAGAACTTCAGAAATTGTTTCTCCCACCACCGTTGTTTGGATATTGGGTTTTCCCTGATCATCCACTGTCACGTGAACGGTATTGGTATCCCCAAACAGATTATGCAGATCTCCCAGAATTTCCTGATACGCTCCGATCAGAAACGCACCCAGCAAATATTGTGATCCATTAAAGTTATGAAGTTGCAATGTCCGCTTAACATCTCGTTGTCCAATGAAATGATCGATCTTTCCATCGGAATCACAGGTGATATCTCCAAGTACGGCATGACGCTCCGGCTTTTCTGAAAGTCGATGAATTGGAATGACGGGAAAGAGTTGCTTAATCGCCCAACTGTCAGGAAGTGACTGAAAGACAGAAAAGTTACAGAAATAGGTGTCTGCTAATAAACGGTTTAGTCCTTCAAGTTCTTCCGGAATAAACTCTAAATCAGCAGAAAGGTTCCGAATTTCGCCACAGATATTCCAGTAAAGCTTTTCCGCAGCGGCTCGTTGATCGAGTGGTAGATGCCCCATGCTGAAAAGCGATAATGCCGTTTCCAGCAGTTGTAAAGCATCGTGAAACGATTCCCGCAGGTTGTGAGCATTCAAACTTGCCCGGATTTCCATCATTTCCGCCAGAGGGGGTTTGGCATCTTTGAGAAGTTCGTCCGGGCCAGAATATGTTTCTGGACCAGTTGTACCCAGAACATCAAATACCAAAACACTATGATACGCCGTCAATGCGCGGCCACTTTCTGAAATGATATGCGGATGAGCAACGCCAGCTTCATCACACACAGTTTTTACGTGGTACACAACATCTCTCGCGTATTCTTCAAGGGTATAATTGACGCTTGATTCAAATGTCGATTGAGAGCCATCGTAGTCGACACCCAATCCACCCCCGACATCGAGATATTCCAGCCCTGATCCTCGTTTGGCCAAATCGACATAAATCCGCGAGGCTTCAATGAGAGCAGTTTTAACGCGACTGATGTTCGTAATCTGACTTCCAAAGTGGAAGTGCATCAAACTCAGACAATCCTGCATGCCTGCAGCTTCCAGATCCTCAAACGCCTTCATCAATTCGCTGACTGTCAAACCAAACTTCGATTGATAGCCAGCCGACTCCTGCCATTTTCCGGCTCCGCGAGATGCAAGCTTCACACGAACCCCAATTTTGGGACGAACACCCAGCTCTTTGGCCTGACGGATAATCAAATTCAATTCTGTAAGTCGCTCGACAACAGGAGTGACATTCATTCCCATTTTACGAGCCAGCAGAGCTGTCTGGATGAATTTGGCATCCTTGAATCCATTGCAGATGACGGGCGTATCACGATCAACGACAGCGAGAACAGCTAGAAGTTCAGGTTTACTTCCTGCCTCGAGCCCCGCTCCATGGACGCGACCATAGCGGACAACTTCTTCAACCACTTGACGCTGCGGGTTGACTTTGACTGGGTAAACACAAGTGTATGTCGCGTCGTATTCGTATTCCTGAATAGCGGCTTCGAACGATTGATAGATTTCTTTCAGTCGTTGCTGAAGAATTCCACTGAACCGAAATAGAATTGGAGTGGATATCCCCTGAGACTTCAGCTGTTCGGTCAGTTCCAGCAAATCGACGGCAGCTTCGCCTTTATTGGGACGGATCTGGATTCGCCCTTCTTCACTAACTGTAAAATAGCCCTTACCCCAACTTTCAATATCGTACAATTCAGCTGAATCGGCAGCTGTCCAGGTTTCTTGAATTGTTGACACAATATCCCTCAATACTATTAAACTCGGCACATTAGCTCTTAAAGAGAGCTCAGTCCGTTCCCGTGAATGAATTACCTAAGCAAACTGTTCGACAGATTATAGATAATGGACAAGAAATAAAAGTCGAGAGTGGCTTCAAAACACGACCTAATGAACAAAATTGCATCAAATCGACAGGTAGATCAACACAGTAGCTCTTATCGAGCTTCATTCATTCCAATTTGTAATATTTTAGTCTTACCCTAGTTCTCTTTTAATTTTTATTTTCCTTGAGGCGACACCTCTCAATAGATGATATTCAGGTATAGTATCTGTAGGCTGCAAACGTGGCATAATGCCTCTCTGTGGTTTCATGGTATTTATGTTCACTTGATAATATTATTCCGATTGTTAATTTTAAATCCAATTGGCTAAAAGAGCTATATTTTTTCTTATTCAAACGTAATACGAATATTAACATTTAGAACATCTCAACACTATATTTAATGCGTTGTTACACAATAACGGCTATTTGCAAAATTGAGCAAGAATGAGGAGAGACAAGAAATGGTAGATATCCAAACGGACATGAGCGTAGCTGAAATTCAAAGGCTATTAAAAGCACAGCAGGGGAAAGTAAATTCGCTGCACAAACGTAGAGAACAACTGCTCGATAAACTTCAAAAAGTAGAGCAGGAAATTGCCAGTTTATCAGGTGGTGATGCTAGTGGCGGTGTCCGCTTTCGCAATGAGAAATCGCTCGAAGAAGTGATTCTGGATGTCCTGAAAAAAAACAAAAAAGGTCTAGGGCTGAGCGAATTGACCGATGCCGTCGAAGCAACCGGCTATCAATCAAGCAGTGCCAACTTCAAAAATGTTGTCTATCAGAATGTCTATAAGTCTGATGAAATCACTCGCGACGAGAAGTCCGGTAAGTACATACTCGCTTAGTACAAGACGAATCTTTAGTCCATTTTCAAATGGTTACTCCAGTCGTCTGGACACGAAAATCCTAAAATCGCTGTGTTTGCTCCAGCCGAACGCTGCAGATAAATTTTTGAAAATGCTCTAGATGACAATTGCTCTCCTATGGGATACCATAAGAGAGCTTTTTTATGGAATTCAAGGTATTAATAATGAGTGACGCCCTCCAGAGTCCCAACGTAAATCTTTTGATGACTTTGTTGAAAGTTTCTGGCAAGAGTGGTCAGGAACAGGCGGTGATGTTGGAAATTGAATCCCTCATCAAAGCTGCCGGATTACCAGCAGAGCAGATTCGTTATGACGACGCTCATCTACGAGCTGGATTTGGAGAAACCGGGAATCTGATTGTTACCTTGCCAGGCACAGTCAATGCCCCCCGACGACTTTTAATGGCTCATGTCGATACGGTGCCACTTTGTGTCGGTGCGATTCCAGAAATTGATGGCGAATACATCATCTCGAAATTAAAGCAGACAGCTTTGGGAGGAGATGATCGCTCAGGAGCAGCAGTCGTCCTATCTACTCTTCTAAGAATTCTGAAAGAGCAACCAGTTCACCCTCCCCTGACCTTTCTGTGGACGATTCAGGAAGAAATCGGACTTGTTGGCGCTCGGTATGTTGATCCCGAAGAATTACAAAGCCCTGAGCTCTGCTTTAATTTTGATGGGGGAGATCCCAAATCGGTCATCCGGGGAGCAACCGGTGATACTCACATGGACATCCGCGTGTACGGGATTGCCAGCCATGCAGGAGCCCATCCGGAGAACGGAGTCTCTGCGATTGTGATCGTCAGTCGTGCGATCTTTCAACTTCAGGAAGAGGGCTGGCTTGGTCTTATCGGCAAACCTCACGGCACCGGAACCAGCAACATCGGCTTCATTCAGGGGGGAGCAGCGACCAATGTCGTAACTGATTTTGTAGAACTTCGAGCAGAGGCTCGGAGTCATGACCCAGAGTTTCGAATGGAAATTGTCAACGCAATTCAGCAGGCCTTCATTGAATCAGCAAATACGATTTCCAACGTGAATAACGAACATGGTTCGATCGAATTTGAATCTCGCAATAAATACGATGCCTTCGCTTTGGACAAATCGACTCCTGTCGTTCAATCGGCCATGAATGCCGTCACTGCTGAAGGACTGGAAGTCTCCACGCGTATCTCTAACGGAGGGTTGGATGCCAACTGGATGGCCTCCCACGGCTTTCCAACCGTTACTCTAGGTTGCGGACAGGAATTTATTCATACCGTCAACGAACGGCTGCACATTCCCAGCTACGAGCACACCTGTAATATTGCCTGGCGATTGGCTACAGAAATCGATAGCTAAACTACCCTCACACTTTGGAACGCAGTCAAACACTGAGTAAAATGTCCCCTCTCCCCACGGAGAAGGAAAGTTCAACGCTCCCTAAGTTTATTCATGTTTATTCAGGCAGGTTGGAAATTCGGAAGTTTTTGAAATACAAGTCGGTTGTCGGATCATGTCCCTGCAGGCTCAGATGACCGGCATTGAGTCGTTTACCTTTGCGGGGATTTTCATCCGGCTCACGGGTATCTTCCCAACTCACGACAGGATAACCATCCACCCAGGTTGCGATGTGTGGGCCTGATGCGACCAGTGTGATCGTACACCATTCCAGATCCGACGAAACCACTCTGCGGGCATCGATCCGACGAAAGATGGCTCCCGTCCCGGCATTGTTGGGCTGATTGCGATCATCGTCTTTGAATCCGTTGTGAATCTGGACTTCGTAACCATTTGAAGGATTTTCTTCCGTGCCTGTCATTGCACGAAAAAACAGACCACTATTCAATTCCGCTGCATTTGTTTTCGCCTGAAACTGCAGGACGAAATCATCGAATGTTTCGATGGTTTCCAGAAATCCCGGTCCACTGACCACATGAATTTCCTGCTTGACCACATCAATTACACTTTGAGAACCGGGCACTTCCCGCCAGCCAGATAGATCTTCTCCTGTAAACAGCGAATCCATTTGCAGAGGTTTTAGTTGAATATTGCGAAAGGCGACTTCACCGCTATTTTTCTGTAAGCCGATTAATCCACTTTGTAAAATATTATCACGAGTCTCGTCAAATCGATTCTTGTGAGTTTCATCTATGGTGATTTCAATGGAACTGCCATTGGCAAGAATGCTCAATTTGTGCCATGCATTGTCTGCCAGTTTGATACCAGGATCGAACTTGGAATGTCCGACAACACTGCCTGAGAGATAGCCTTCAGGGTGTTCATCGGCCAGATTGATCTCATAACAATCCTCGACAGGACTTTTCGGATCATCGGCACACCGAATAAACACGCCACTATTGCAACCGGGTTCCATGCGAAATTCGAGAGTCAGCTCAAAGTCTGCGAAAGGTAAGTTAGTCAAGAGCAGCCCAATCGGGCCGCTATCTGCTGTGATCGCTTCATCAACGACTGACCAGTTCACATTGTTCTGTTTATGCCATCCAAAAAGCGTTTCGTTATCAAACAGATTGATGAGTCCCTCGTCAATTTGTTCCTGTGAAAGATGATTAATGTATGTCAGCTCTGTGGAATCCGTACTCTGAGGAGCTTTCGAAGGAGATGGGACTGGCTTAGCCTGACTGTTGGAAGTTCCTTCTGGTTTTGGCTCAGGACTGACAGGATCTGCTGGTTTACTACAACCACTTAAACCAATCAGCATTGAAAGCACGACGAGTGTGGGAATCCATATAAATTTCATGTTGATATTATTTCTAATCGATTCTCTTGGCTGAATCGTGCGAGTGAAATCGTGACACATCAATCAAGTATTTTTTTTAAACAAAGCCACGAAGAGCCAACTCTTGTGCTTGGAGGTCTTAGCGTCTTGGCAGTTTAATAAAGTACTGTCACAGGTCTGAATTTATTTCAGCAGGCTTCGTTCCAGAACCTCCTTAGCCAGACTGAAATAATCCTGCCAGACGATTTCCGGTTTGCCATACTTTAAGCAATCCCGCACTTTCTGCAATGTATTGCGAGCCATGTGAGGGCAGCGATTGCAAGCACAGGTTTCTCCCGTGCTTTCCATGATTCCCGGCACGGGAATATATTCGTGCCAGGGAGCGATTTTTTCGAGGGGATGAATCATGGCCGATTCGGTCGCCACCAGAAATTTAGTCGGTTCTTTCACAGAAGCCACATGCTGACGCATCTTTTCAGTGCCGCCGATAAAATCGGAAACTTCCAGAATATTCTGAGGGCATTCCGGATGCGCAATAATGACTGATCCCGGATTATTCTTCTTGGCCCGCAGCATATCCTGCAGGCTGAAAATTTCATGGACCATGCAGGAACCGGGCCACAGGATCATCTCCCGACCGGTTACTTCCATTAGATAGCGTCCGAGGTGCTGATCTGGGACAAACAAAATTTCCTGATCGGCTGGGATCCGTTCGACAATTTCCCGGGCATTTCCGCTGGTCACAATCCAATCACATAAACTTTTCACAGCCGCGGAGGTATTGATGTAAGCAACCGTCTGAATCTGACGTCCTTCTGCGCGGAGCTTGTCCTGCATCGCTTTCAGGTCAGGAGCCTGGCAACTTTCCGCCAGTGAACAACCGGCTTGAAGATCGGGCATGAGTACGGTTTTTTCAGGGCTGAGAATCTTGGCCGATTCTCCCATGAAGTGCACGCCGCTGAAGACTATGGTCGAACTCTCAATGGATACGGCATCGCGAGCCAGCTTTAAACTGTCGCCGGTATAGTCGGCGATGTCCTGAATATCTCCATCGACATAAAAATGTGCGAGGATCTTCGCATCCTTTTCGATTTTGAGCTGTTCAATCTCGTCCATCAGATCCAGGGGATCTTCATAGACTTCCTGCTCTTGACCAACGACGGCAAATTCCATGACGGACTCTCTTCTGACTATTGCGTTCAGGACTGTAAAACTTAATTATAAGTGGAAACGAATTTTCTCGCTACAGGTTCATCAGAATTTCGAAGACTGATTTTATACGACGTCACGGTCAATTACTGAGAACAAGCCAACGCATCTCCACTCGGTGCGAATAACAGGAAAGGCTAAACATGTCTGATCTCCAGACTCTCAAGCTTCTGCGAACTCTCCTACCGCTATTTTTCGCAATTTCAGCTGGCTCGGCAAGTTGGGCACTGGAAAAAGCCTCTTCAACGCAGCCGAATATCGTCTTCATTCTGGCGGACGATGTCGGTCGAGAAGTTCTCGGCTGCTATGGTGGCACATCCTATCAAACGCCTCATCTGGACAAACTCGCCAGTGACGGAATTCGATTTGAACATTGCTACTCGATGCCTGTCTGTCATCCTTCTCGCACGACACTTCTCAGCGGCAGATATCCGAGAAACAACGGTAACCCTGCCTGGGGCAGCTATCCGGAAAACATGGAATCGAAAACTTTTGCTCAGATCCTGAAACGAGCCGGTTATAAAACGGCAATCGCAGGCAAATGGCAACTCTGCATGATGGATAATAAACGCGATCATGCAGCCCGGCTCGGATTTGAGCAATCCTCCCTCTTCGGCTGGCATGAAGGTGCCCGTTATCACGACCCCTTCATCTACCAGAACGGCGAACTTCTCGAAGGAACCGAAGGAAAATATGGTCCCGATCTCTATGTCGACTTCCTGATCGATTTTATCGAGAAGAATCAGCAAGGCCCCTTCTTTGCCTATTACTCGATGGCGTTGTGTCATGATGTGACCGACGATTTGAAAGAACCCGTCCCGTACGGACCTCGCGGACGCTACGACAATTTTGCCGAGATGGCTGATCAAATGGATGAAGAAATCGGCAGATTGATCACCGCTCTCGATTTAATGAATCTGCGGGAAAATACGCTCATCCTGTTCACAACCGACAACGGCACCCCGAAAAAATCCAAATTGACTTACGATGAAAATGGGAAATTCACGTACGAAAATGTGGTTTCTGAATTTCACGGGAAGATGATCCCAGGCGGCAAAGGCGATTTGACTGACTGGGGAACCCGTGTCCCACTGATCGCGAACTGGACTGGCCATATTGAGGGAGGTGAAGTCTGCGATGACCTCATCGACTTCAGCGACTTTTTACCGACATTCGCTGAAATCGCTTCCGCGGACTTGCCCGAAGACTTAACTCTCGATGGACAGAGTTTCGCAAAACGAATCACTTCGGGCACAGCCAATCCACGTCAGTGGGTCTCTGCGGAGAGCCGCGGAAATAAATATTTTTACAAAGACCGCACCTGGAAACTTTATAACGATGGCCGATTTTTCAATTGTGAAAAAGATCCGTTCGAAAAAAAACCATTGAATGTCACTGAGTTGGAAGCAGATGCAGAAGCGTCTTACTCAGATCTCTCGAAATTAATTTCGAATTCTGATGAAATTAAAGAAGAGTAAACGATCAGAAAAAGGAATTTATGAACCGCGGTTCAAATTTATTCTGACGTTTCACCATGATACCGTTTAACCGTAATCAGTAGCTGCACAAGTCGAGGATCTTTGCCGAAATCGAAGACCGGGTTCACCGGACGAATCGCCTGAAATTCGGGAGGTGATTGTTCAGACACTTCAGCAAGATTCGGCTCGAAATCGATCACGACATGTTTTTTCGTCAGTTCATAATCAACAGGATCGTACCAGTTCCCTTCTGAAGGAAACGATTCCAGATCCTGCCAGGATTTCGGCCAGGCTCCTTCATTGGCATTCATATAGTCGTTCACCACAGAAAACATCACTCTCACGGCATGATTCTGAGCATCAACGCCATTATTCCAGCGTCCTACCACTACTGCGATACTGAGTGTCACTGCGATAATCAGGCAAATTGTCAGGATGATTTTATTACGACGATCCTGCTCCGGTGTATGGTGTGCGACAATGTTCGTCATCTTTGTGTTGTTCAATCTGAGTGAAGTAAAGCCAGAATAACAAATGTGTTTCAGAATCTTCTCACTTTAGTCGGTCGAGGGGATAAAACCAACAGGAGGAAGGATCGATACAATTTGCTCTCAGTCAGGGGTGTTGCATAGATCAAGGTCTATGCATATTGTAAATTACAATACACAAACAGCCTCAATCCGCTTTTCAATATTCATGGGATCGTACATGAGTTTTCGCCTGCTACTGGCTTTCGGGATTTTGATATCGCTGAAATCATCGATTCAAGCCAAGGACATCGACTTCAATCGCGACATCCGTCCGCTGCTTTCTGATAAATGTTACTTCTGCCACGGTCCCGATGAAGAAACCCGCGAAGCTGACCTGCGGCTCGATCAGCGGGGTGCAGCCATCGAATACGGAGCCATTGTTCCGGGCAAGCCGTCAGAAAGTCTCATTCTTGAGCGGATCACTTCTTCCGATCCCGATCTCAAAATGCCTCCGCCATCCAGCGGGAAATCACTCAGTGAAGCAGAGATTGAGACATTCAGAAAATGGATTGAGAATGATGCTCCCTATTCTGAACACTGGTCTTTCGTGCCTCCGCAGCGCCCTGAGTTGCCTGCCTCTCCACTGAAAGCCGAGTTGCAGAATCCAATTGATCACTTCATCGCCGCGAAACTGGATGAGAATCAACTCGCATTCAGTCCTCCCGCAGATAAAGAAACGCTCTTGCGTCGACTCTCACTCGATTTAATCGGTCTCCCCCCTTCTCCCGAAGAGATTGCCGAATTCCTGTCTGCGACTGATGAAAACGCACAAGATCAAGTGATTGAACGCTTATTGAATTCTCCCCATTTTGGTGAACACTGGGGACGCTGGTGGCTCGATGCCGCTCGCTATGCCGACTCGGATGGTTATGAGAAAGACAAACAACGGGAAGTCTGGTTTTATCGAGACTGGGTCATTAATTCTCTCAATGAGAATAAGCCTTACAACGAATTCATCATCGAACAAATCGCCGGAGATCTGCTGCCACAAGCTAGTCAGGATGAGATTGTTGCGACCGGTTTTCTCCGAAATTCAATGGTTAATGAAGAAGGAGGAGCCGATCCTGAGCAATTTCGTGTGGAAGGGATGTTCGATCGGATGGATGCCATCGGCAAAGCGATTCTCGGACTGACAACCCAATGTGCCCAGTGTCACACTCACAAATTCGATCCCATCACTCAAACCGATTACTACCGCATGTACGCGGCTCTCAATGATTTTCACGAAGCGATCACAACCGTCTACACGCCAGAACAACAGGAGCAGCGGAAATCAGTACTCGACCAAATTTCGCAAATCAAAGCCCGTATCAAACAACAACATCCGGATTGGAAACAGCAACTCGAAAATTGGGCTGATCAAACCCGAGAGCATCTTGTGACCTGGAAGACAGTCACGCCCACAGAAGTCCCTTATGAAGGACAGAAATTTCGCATCCTTGAAGACGGTTCGGTTCTCAGTGAAAGTTATGCCCCGACGAAATCGAACGTGGAATTGAGTCAGACTTTGCCTGCTCAAGAAATTCGAGCAGTGCGGCTCGATTTACTGACTCATCCCCAACTCCCCCACAATGGCCCCGGTCGTTCTTTGTATGGAACCGGTGCACTCACCGAATTTGAAGTCCATGTCGCACCAGCTTCTGATCCCGGAAAAAAGACGAAGGTCAAATTCACTCGTGCTTTCTCCAATGTCAATGCGACTCGATCCGCGTTGCCAGCTGCATTCCGTGAGAAAAATGCCGATAAGGATGATCGCGTGACCGGCCCCATCGAATATGCCATCGATGACGACAAGAAAACCGCCTGGACGAGCGATCTCGATCCCGGTCGCAGAAACGAAAATGCCTATGCGGTTTTTATGCCGGAAACACCCATCAATTTTGACGAAGATTTTGTACTTACCTGGAAACTCGCACAACTTCATGGCGGCTGGAATTCCGACGACAATCAATCCTACATTTTCGGACGCTATCGATTTTCTGTTACGAATGGTGACTTGACCGAGACAGATCCAGTTCCTCTCGCCATTCGAAAATTACTGTCTCAACCCGAAGATCAACTGTCAGATGAACAACAGGAAACTCTGTTTTCCTATTGGCGATCAATCAATCCCGAATACTCAGCAGAGAATGCAGAAATCGAAGCTCTCTGGAAATCGCACCCGGCTCCCGTCAGTCAACTGGCGGTGAAAACTATGAAATCCCATCGTAAGACGCATCTCATGCAGCGTGGTGATTTTCTGAATCCGGGTAATGAAGTTCAGCCGGGGGCTCCCGATTTTTTGAATCCATTTCAGGATACTCCCGCACCGGATCGTCTCGACTTTGCCCGCTGGCTGGTCTCGAAAGATTCTCCAACAACGGCTCGAACAATCGTCAATCGAATCTGGCAGGCTTACTTCGGACGCGGAATTGTCAG
>TARA_R100000789_G_scaffold26354_4_pt1 | contig 32365 bp, 30 predicted proteins | sample TARA_R100000789 | Tara Oceans TARA_R100000789 (sample SAMEA2623403) | marine metagenome | biome: marine biome (ENVO:00000447); feature: mesopelagic zone (ENVO:00000213); material: "saline water (ENVO:00002010), including plankton (ENVO:xxxxxxxx)" | depth 450 m
TGGCGATGGCCGCACCACGATGGGCTTGCCGGACCTACGTGGACGCGCCGCTATTCATCCGGGGCGCGGCCCGGGCCTGACGGCCTATCAGCTAGGCGAAAAGGGCGGACAGGAAGTTGTGACGCTGAACACGCTCGAGATCCCGCAGCACAACCATAGCGTCAACGCAGTAGCGGAATCGCGGGCCGGGAACCTGACCGATCCCGGCGGAAACATGCTGGCGTCGGGGTCCACTATCTATCGCAGCAACACGCCAGCAGACGATGTGGATATGGACCCTGCGATGATCCGGCAGAACACCGTCGGGGCCAATCTGGCACATGAAAACAGGCCGCCCTTTCTGGCGTTGAACTACATTATCGCATTGGTCGGCACCTATCCTTCGCGCAGCTAGGTCTGTCCTGACCAATATCCGTGCGACTGGGGCCTCTGGCCCGTCGACCCAAAAGAGCCATTCCAGACACAGAAAGTTCCACCATGTCCGAGCCATTCCTTGCCGAAATCTCGATGTTCGGAGGCAATTTTGCCCCCCGCGGATGGGCCTTTTGCGATGGTCAAATCCTGCCGATCAACCAGAACCAATCGCTGTATTCCCTGCTGGGGACGACCTACGGCGGAGACGGGCGTACATCGTTCGCGCTGCCCGATCTGCGCGGGCGCATCCCGGTGCATTCCGGAAACGGCTCGGTCGGGCCCGGCCTGTCACCCTATGTGCTTGGGCAAAAGGGGGGCGTGGAGACGGTGACGTTGAACGTGAGTGAGATCCCGTCGCACAATCACGGCGTCGCGATGCGCGCGGAATCTCGTGCGGGCAGCGTGGCGGATCCGGCAGGCAACATGCTGGCATCCGGGTCTTCGATCTTTCGCACCAATACACCCGCGGATGATGTCGACATGGATGCGGCGATGATCCAGCAGTTCAATGTTGGTGGCGGCCAATCGCACTATAACATGCCGCCCTTCCAGGCGGTGAATTACATCATTGCCCTTCAGGGCCAGTTTCCGTCGCGCAACTGACGGAACGCGGGGGGCCGTTGGCGGCGCGGCAGGATCGCCGGTCAGTCCGCTTCCCGCAGGATCGCACATATATAAAAAGGGAATTGCAAGATGTCTGAACCGTATGTCGCCCAAATCACGATGTTCGCGGGCAACTTTGCGCCACGCGGCTGGGCCTTTTGTGACGGTCAATTGCTGGCGGTCGCGCAGAACGATGCACTGTTCTCGTTGCTGGGAACGATCTATGGCGGGGACGGGCGCACCACGTTTGGCTTGCCGGATCTGCGCGGACGCGCGGCCATGCACGCCGGCAACGGACCCGGCCTGTCGACTTATCGTCTTGGAGCGAAGGGGGGGCAAGAGAGGGTGACGCTGACCACGAACGAGATGCCCTCGCACAACCACGGCGTTACCATGCGCGCGGAATCGCGAGGCGGTAACCTGACCGATCCGGGCGGCAACATGCTGGCATCCGGGTCGTCGATCTTTCGCACAAATACACCCGCGGATGACGTTCGGATGGATGCCGCGATGATCCGGCAGAATAATGTCGGCGGAAGCCAGTCACACAACAACCTGCCGCCCTTTCAGGCCGTAAACTACATCATCGCCTTGGTTGGCATTTATCCGTCGCGTTCATGATGCAACCCAAAAAAACAAAGGAGAGCGCCATGGGTGTTCTGAACAGTCTTTCACGGCGTGCCGTTCTGGCGGGTCAGGCGGCCCTCGCGGGCCTTGCCGCGCTGCCGGGTGCCGCCATGGCGCGCACCGGACCGGCCGCGCAAGTGACCGAAGGGGTGGCCCCGGTTGTTGCCAATGCACCGCGCTGGCACGATGCCACCGCAGAGGAACTGGCCGGTCTGGTCGGAGAGCGCTTTCGTGTCTCGACCAAGGCGCATGGGGACGTGGTGTTGAAACTGGTGGCGTTGGAACCGGGCGCATCCGGCCCTGCACGCCCCGGTGATCTTGCGCGGCGCGAAAGCGTCACGGCGTTGTTTGACAGCCCGGACGCCGGACCGCTGGTGGCGGATGGTGACGGCTTGCACCGGGTATGGCACCCGCGCATGGGGGCGGCGGATCTGTATATGACGGCGGTGCCCCGCAAGCATGGCGGGGCCGACATCGCCATCGTCCTGAACTGAGCCCGTTCTCATGAGCCTGATCTTGCGCCCGGTCCGTGCCACGGATCGGGCGTTTCTGTTACATCTGTTCATCCAGGTGCGCCCGGACCTAGCCGCGCTGCCATTGCCGGCTGTGGCGCGGCAGCACATGATCGACATGCAGTTCAATGCTCAGGATCGCGGCTATGCGGACGGGTTTCCGTTTGCCAGCCACGCTATTGTCGTGGCCCGTGGGCAGGACGTGGGCCAGATCCGCGTTGACCGGGGCGCAGAGGCAATCCACCTGATCGACGTGTCCTTGCTGGCGGCGGCGCAGGGGCAGGGCCTTGGCTCCAATATCCTTCGCGACCTGCAAGAAGAGGCAGCCGCCGAGGGGCTGCCGGTAGGGCTGAGCGTTCAACACGGCAACCGCGCCGCAGACCTGTATCGCCGCATGGGGTTTTCCGTCACCGACGACAGCGGCGTCCATCTGGCGATGGAATGGCGCGCCGCCGGATCCGCGCCTAGTTAAAGATGATCTCGTAACGGGTCGCGGTGTCGGTCTGGTCAAAAGGCGACAGAAACAGCGCAGCCGCGCCGACTCCGGGCAAGGTAATCTCCCATGCGCCCTGTTCCAGCATGGGCGACTGCGGCCCGCTGAGGGTCACGGTAAAACCTGTGCGCACCGCCGCGTCGGGGCGGCTGTCCCCGGAATGGGGCGCAACGGAAACAACTGTCAGCGCCAACTCACCCTGAGAAGTGGCGACCGATACGGGCTGGCCGATCAGCGGCTCAAACTGTTCTGGGGTCAATGTGGCAATGTCCATGCGGGTTCTCCGAGGCAACGGGCGAATTCTCTGTCCTTTTTGCAACCATACAGGGGGTTTTCAAGTTCCTGAATGCAGCTTATGATTTGCGTAGCAGAAAATCGGTTGATCTTTTTTGACACCTGCGCGGCGCAAGGGAAGAGCACATGGCACAATTTGATTTCAATGATGGTGGCGTGGTTTCTAACGCTGCTTCGGTGTTATTCAATGACACCGGAGTCAACTTCACGATCAGCACGGTGGGCAACCCCGGTGCCAACCAGATTTCCTACAGCCCGACGATTGCACCGGATGGGTCGTTCACCTTGTCGGACTTCGGCACCTTGGGGGCCTTCACCTTTGATGTTGCGGGAACCGAACCGAACCAGTTCTTTCAAGGCAACGGTCTGCAGCTTGAGGTTGGCACGGTCTATTCTGGCAACTGGAACGTCACCTTTGTGTCAGTCAACGGCGACAACGCCACCAATAACATCACGATTACTAACGTGACCAGCAACCAGACCATCGATCTGGGCGGCACGGCCAAGGTTTTCTCGGAAATTCGTTTTACCGCGACCACACAGGGCGGCCTGGCCATCGACAGCCTAAACGCCACGTTGCTGTGCTTCCTCGAAGGCACGATGATCGCAACGCCGAATGGCGCAAAGGCGGTTGAGGACCTGCGTGCTGGCGATGTTGTGCTGACAGCCTCAGGTGGCACCACCACCGTCGAATGGCTGGGTGAACAGCCAGTCGCGACGGCAACGACAAACCCGGCCAAGGTCAACCCGATCCGCATCCGCGCCGGTGCGCTGGGCGACAACATCCCCGCGCGTGACCTGCTTGTATCCCCCGACCACGCAATCGGCATCGACGGCTACCTGGTCAACGCCAGCGCGCTGATCAATGGCAGCACGGTGAGCCGTGAGGGCCAGATGCCCGGCGCGGGCTTTACCTACTTCCACGTCGAGACCGGTACACATGAGCTGCTGCTGGCAGAGGGTTGCCCGGCGGAAACCTATGTCGATTTCATCGGCCGCGACGGGTTTGTGAACGGGGCAGAGCGGACGGAGGCTCCGGCCATCGCCGAAATGGCCGCACCACGCATCAGCGCCGCGCGTCACCTGCCGCCGCAGATCCGCGCGCGTCTGGACGACCGCGCAGAGGCGCTGGGGCTGAACACCCGCGCCGCCTGACAATCGCGCTTTCGATGTGACATGCGCCGCGCCCGGGGATTGACTTCTCCGGGCGCGCTTGCCTTTCTCCGGGTGCCGAATAGGAGACCCCGACATGACCAGCCCCGCCGCGCCGACCGATGCCGCCGCTGTCGAATCCGTCAACGCTGAACTGGCTCGCATTGCCCGCCACCAGAACGCGGGGCGGCTGGTTGAGGCGGGGGCGTCGTTGGATCATTTGCTGGCGCAGTACCCCGGACACCCGCGACTGGTGCATCTCAAGGGGTTGAACCTTGTCCGTCAGGGCCAGACCGCCGAGGGTATGGCCATGCTGGATGAGGTGATGGCACATCAGCCAGAGGATGTGGCGGTGCTGGTCGATATCGGCACGCTGCTGGCGCAGCAGGGCAAGATGGACGATGCCCGCGAAAAGTTTCAGGCTGCGGTTGAGGTGGCGCCAAACTATGCGCTGGCGCATGCGAATCTGGGGGCGGCGCTGGTTGTGGCCAAGGACTATGTGCGCGCGATCCAGCATCTGGACCGTGCCATCGCATTGGACCCCAGCGTTCTGGATGTGCACCTGAACCTTGCACAGGCCTGCCTGCGAACGGGGCACTTTCAACGTGCTGTCGATACGCTGTTCCGGGCGCTGGCGATTGATCCGCAATCGGTCGCGGTACATGTCAATCTGGCGCAGGCGCTGTTCCGGCGCGAACGACACGAGGCCGCAGAACACCACGCCCGCCGCGCCATCGAGCTGTCCCCACAGGCGGGCGAGGGGTGGCTGCATCTGGGCAACACGCTTGCCGCCTCTGGGAAGATGGACGACGCGGCACAAGCCTTTCTGAAGGCGGCGACACTGCCGGGTATGGCGCTGATGGCCTTTTCGCGGCTCGCGAATTTGCGAAAGACACGCGCGGACAGTCCAGAGTGGCAGGGATTGCAAATGTTGGCGCAGAAGGCTGATGAATTCCCCGATGAGCCGCGCGCCACGTTGGAATTTGCGTTGGGCAAGGCGCAGGATGATCTGGGCGATCACGCCGCTGCTTTTGCCCATTACGCCGAAGGCAACCGCCTGACCCGCGCCCAATTTCCCTATGATCGCACAGCCCATTCTGCCCGCGCCGAACGGATGCGCGCGCTGGTCACTCCAGCCTTGCTGACGCGGCACGCCGGTGCCGGGTTGCGCGGCGTCGCGCCGATCTTTGTCTGCGGGTTGCCGCGCTCTGGGACCACGTTGATGGAACAGATGCTGTCGCGTCATCCCGACGTTCAGGCTGGGGGAGAGATGCCAGCGGTGCAGCGCGCCTTTCAGGCGAATGCGCCCCTGCGCGCGGTGATGGAAGAACGCAGCCCCGACGATAGCCTGACCGATGATGACCTGACCCGGTTGGGGGAGGACTATCAAGCTTATCTGCACGGCGAAGGACTGCGCAGCCGCCATGTCACCGACAAAATGCCAGGCAATCAGCTATATGCTGGTTTGCTGGCTCTTGCGCTGCCAGAGGCAAAATTCCTGATCATGCGCCGGCATCCATTGGACGGGCTGGTGTCGAACTACCTGCAAAACTTTGGCCAGAACCAGCCAGTCTCGACCGATCTGGAGGATCTGGCAGAATCGTGGCGCCAGTTTGATCTGAACGCGCAACACTGGGCAACGGTGATGCCGGATCGGGTGCGCGAGGTGTCCTATGAGGCCTTGGTCGCTGACCCCGAGGGGCAGGCCCGCGCGGTGCTTGATTTTGTAGGGTTGGACTGGAACGCCGATGTACTGGACCACACCGCGTCCTCGCGGCAGGTCAACACCGCCTCTGTCGCGCAGGTGCGTGAACCGGTTTACGGCACCTCGGTTGCCCGCTGGCGGCGATATGGTGCGGATCTGGCCCCGCTCGCCGCTGCACTGGGCGACGCGCTGACCGCTGACGAACGCCTTGCCTGTGGACTGGACGCCTGACCCTTGATTGAAACACCCATCCCCGATCTGCTGGCGCTGGCCCGGACCCATCAGGCTGAGGGCGACCCTGACGCTGCGGACCAGCTATATCAGCAGGTGCTGACGCAACGGCCCCATCACGCAGGCGCGTGGCTGGCGCGGATTGAACTGGCGTTGGGGCGTGGGCGATCCGCTCAGGCATTGGAACTGTGCGATACGGCATTGCCACTTTGCCCGGGCCATCGGACGGCGCTGCAATCCAAACGTGCCCGCGCGATGGAGGCAGAGGGCGACCGTGACGCGGCGTTGGCGATGCTGTCAGACCTGCGCGCCGAGGCACCTGACGATCTCCCACTGGCCGCAGTCACTGCCGGGATGTTGCATCGCGCGGGCGCGATGGAGCAAGCCGAACAGGCCTACCGTCATGTGCTGACCCTGCGGCCCGACCACGCGGGGGCATGGATGTCCGTGGTCGAAATTGCGCTGGCCCAAGGCAACGCCGATCAGGCACTGACCCTGGCCACAGAGGCAGAGCGCCATTGCCCGGCGCATGTCGTCCCGTTGCAGATCAAACGGCTGCGCGCGCTAGAGGCTGTAGGGCAGGCGGATGCCGCGCTGGAGTTGGTCAAGTCGCTGCGCGAAGCGATCCCGGAGAACGCGCAGGTTGCGCTCATCGAGGCGCGTCTCAGGCGTAAATCCGGCGATCTGAGCGCTGCAGACACCGCGCTTGACGCCGTGCTGGCCCAACAGCCCGACCACGTCGGAGCATGGCTCGGTCGGATCGACATCGCTCAGACCTCGGGTGATCCCGACCGCGCATTGGCACTGGTCGATGCGGCGTTGGACCAACGGTCTGACGACCCTGCTCTGATCGCGCGTCGCGCTGGGCTGATGGTGCACATGGGGCAACCGGGCGCCGCCATCGCAACCCTGCGCGTGGCGTTAGAGCGGACTCCGTTAGAGACCCGCCTGCGACTGGAGTTGGCCCGGGCGCAGTTGAACGCGGGCAAAGCCAAGGAGGCGCGAACGCTATTCGCCGCCTGTCTCGAAGAGGCACCGCAGATGGAAGCGGCTCGGTTGGGGCTGGCCGAGGCTCATCAGGCGCTTGGTGAACCCGAGGCCGGGCTGACGGCCCTGTCCGGGCATGAACAGCGCAGCCCTGCCTTGGGTCTTCGGGCGGCGGAATTGCGGCTGCAGACTGGCCAACGCGGGGCCATGCGCGATCTGCTGGACAATCTGGTCACTACTGCCCCCGGCATGACTGAGCCGGAATTGCTGCGGTTTTTCAAACTGGGCGAGCAGGCTGATCATGTTGACGCCGCGCTGGCGGTGATGGAGTGCGTAACTGCGCGGTCGCAAATCTCGCCCTTGATCGCACAGTTCTTGGCCAGTCGCGTTAGGGTGATCGTGGCCCCGGACACGGCTGTGCGTGTCACCGACGCGCTGGAACAACGCCTTGCGCCCTCGCGCAGGGCCGAATTCCGCGCCTTTGTCGCCGGGCTGTTTGCCGGTCCCGAAGAGGCGCTGACCCGGGCCCGGACCGATCTGACCAGCCCGCGTGACACGCAGGGTGCCGCGTTGATCGGCGAACGTCTGCTGGATGCCGGTCGGGCAAAGCTGGCCTTTCGCTATCTGCGGATCTGCGTCGCGCGCTGGCCCAATGCGCCGCACCTGCGGCGGCAATTCCTGCGGGCCTGCATAGAAACCGGCCAGTTGTCGGCCGGGCACGCTTGGCTTGATCACCTGTCAGACCGGTTTCCCGATCTCGATCACGGGTTTGACCGGATGCAGTTGATGACGCAGCAAGGCCGCCTTGAAGAAACCCGAGACATGGCAGAGGCGCGTGCCGCTGCCGGGGTAAAGACCCTGTCGCCTCGTCAGTTTCTGGACCTTGCGCTGGCGCTGGGAGATGTGGAGAAATCGGCAGAGCTTGCCGCACGGGTCCAGCGCGAACCAGGCGCGGGTCGTCAGAACTCGGCGCATTTTTCGACCACTCTGCATGGCGCGCAGTTCAATGAATTACGCCTGTACGCAGCCGCGCGCGACCATGCGCTTGCCGCAGGCCAGGAAGAGGCCCAGGTCGAGGCGCGGCTGGCCCACGATTTTTTCTTTCCTGCCAAGCGTATCGTGGCGGCCCACGCGCCGCAGTTGAGGCCGCGTTCAGTTTCCAGTGCCACCCCGACGGCCATTCCGAAGCTGATCTTTCAGTACTGGAACACGCCCAAAGTCCCGGAAGAGGTCGCCCGCGTGATGCAAAGCTGGCAGGATGCCCCCGGCTTTGAACACCGGCTGTTTGACCGCCAGGCGGCTCTGTCCTTTTTACGCGACCACTTTGGCCCGCGCCATGCCCGTGCGTTTCAACTGGCCAATTCAGCGGCCGAAGAATGCGATTTCCTGCGCTTGTGCTTGCTGTACCGGCATGGTGGGGTCTATGCGGACGCCGACGACCTGCTGATCGGTGACGCAAGCCAACTGATCGCCGAAGGCCCTGGACTGATTGCCACGGCCGAGCCTTGGGGCGCGTTGGCCAACAACGTGATTTGCGCCCCTGTCGGACACCCGGTCATGCTTTGGGCGTTGCAGGCGGCGGGCCGGTCCCTTTTGGCACGGGAAAACGACGGCACATGGTTCAAGACCGGACCGGGGCTGATGACCCGCGCGGTGGCTAACTGGCTGGGGCAGGCCACCCCGGCAGAGACAGAGACGGGCCTGACAATCCTGACGCAATCGCAACTGGCCTCCCACGTCCAGCCCCATGTGCGCCTCAGTTACAAGATGTCGGGGCAATACTGGAACGCCCGCGACCGCCATGCACCGCAGCCGCTGGTTGCTGCCTTTGGCAGGTTGGCGGACTCGGCCCGCGCGTAGCGGGCCGACGCTCTGGACCCTATCCTAGGTCCAACAGTGCCGCGCGTTTCCAATCGCCCCGGATCAACCGCAGGTGAAAGGCCGGGAATTTTACCAGTTCCTCCAGCAGCAAAACCGCCAGAACCCAGAAGGCAGGCACGTCGAAATACAGGATCAGGACGGCTGTTGCGGGGACGCGGAACAGCCACTGTGACCAGACAAAGACGTGCATGACATAGATCGTCTCACCGGCGGCGCGCAACGTGTTGCCACAGATCGCGTTTGATCCTTTCGGAAACGGCAACAACAACAGGATTGGCCAAAAGCCGACAAAGGTGGACAGCGTCTCCGCATTCAGATCCGGATAGATCCACGGCGAGAGCGCACATATTGTCATGTAGAACAGCGCAACCAGCCCTGCCGCCACACCTGCTGCCCGCCACGCCCCGGCCAGAAAACTGTCCAACGCGTCGCCGGAGACGTTGCGCCCCAGCATTTGCGCGACGTAGATGCCGGTCGCCTGCGCCCAGGACATGCCGAATGTCCCGGCGACCATGATCCAGGGCATGATCAGTGTCATGGCGGCAAATTCGTTTACGCCCAGACGAGCATAAAGCAACATACAGACGTTGCTGGCCACCGTTGCGCTGATAAAGGTCGCAGCGATTGGTGCGGCAAAGCCGAGGTGGCGTTTGACAGAGGCAGCAAACGTACCGTTGCGCCAACCGCTCACATCGCGGTAGGCGCCGGTGCGGCGCAACAGGCTGTAGGTCAGGAACCCCGCCTGCAACAGCGCGCCGGTGGCGCTGCCGATTGCCGCGCCGACCACGCCCATTGCCGGGGCACCTAGCCAGCCGTTGATAAAGATCAAGCTGACCACGACGTTGACTGGCACACCGATCATGTAGCTGAACAGTGGAATGCGGGTGTTGCCGGTGCCGTTGAAATAGCTTGACAGGCATTGCCCCACCGCCTCGGCGGCAATGACAAAAGCAAAGACCGTCAGATAGCGCCGCGCCTCTTGCGCGATCCAGGGATCATGCGCCAGTGCGTCCAGCAGAGGGCCACCGCCCGCCCTCAGCGCCAGCAACCCGACCGCACAGATGGCAAGGCTGATGGTCATCCCGGAATACAACGCGGATTTCAGGAACACCGGGTCGCCGCCGCCATAGGCCTGTGCGATCCGGATCTGGGTCGCATTGGCAAAGGACAGCAACACGCCCAGCAACAGTCCTGCAACAGCGCCCGCCAGCCCCAATGCCGCCAGCGCCGGTTCGCCCAGAGGAGACACAAGGTAGGCGTCGATTACGACGATCCCGTGCAACATGATCGCCTTGAGGGTCATGGGCCAAGCAAGGCCAAAGACGTCACGGGTTGTGGGAACCGCCGCAGCGGACAGGGAAGGGCGCATAGGGTGTGAACCAGTCTGTTCGAGCGTGCTCCGTCGGACAGGGGACCCGGCCACACGAATGCGTGGCCTGATTCCGTGTCGATGGTGGCTCAGTCGTTTTCGGAGTCGAAATAGGTGCTGTTGGTCGCCGAGATGCGCTCAATCGTGTCGTCCAATCGCGACAGGTGCAACATGCCCGCCGCGACAGCCCGGTCGGGGTCGTGGTCCTTGACGGCTGTTGCGATCTCTCGGTGATCCTCGACCAGTTGCGGCATGCGGTCCTCTTTCGAGAGCCCGAGTGTGCACAGGCGGTCGACCTTGGTCTTTTCGGTCTGGATCACGTCAAAGGCAAAATCCGCCTTGGCGATCTGACACAACGTCTGGTGGAACTCATAGTCCAGCGCGCCGAAGGCCCCGAAATCACCAGCATCAATCGCCTGCGTCTGGCGCGCAAGGCAGGCGTCCAGCAGCGCCGCGTCGGGTGCATCGCAGAACTCGGCGGCGCGGCGCAGCACCTCTTTTTCGATGGCCGCCCGGACAAAGCGCGATTTTTCAATCTCACGAGAGGAAAAGCGTTTCACCTCTGTAGCGCGTTGCGGACGGATCAGCAAAAGATCTAGGTTTGCCAGCCGGTTGAAGGCATCGCGCACGGGTTGCCGGGACACGCCAAAACGGGCAGCGATGTCGGCCTCTGAGATCTTGTCACCGGGGCGCAGCCGCAGGGACAGGATCTCATCGTGAAGGAAATCGAAAATGTCGTCGACTGTCGTCCGGCGATCCCGAATGTTATTCACCTGAGCCATTGCTCGTCCTCCATGACGTAATCCCAGTAGCGGTGTTCTTGCTGATTTGCCAGTTCCACCGGCGGGTGGTGCGTGTCGTGACCTACCATCGCGGCACTTTTCGCACATAATCGGGCACATACTTTAACATCTCATCGGTATCGTCACGGTCCCGCACCATGGCCTGGTTGTAGAGGTCATGCAGGTCGGCAACGGCCTCGTGGTCCAGTTCAACGCCCAGCCCCGGCCCTTCGGGGACGCGTAGCATGCCGTTCTCGAACACGGGCCGCCCGGATGTGACGATCTCTTTGGTCGACCACGGATAATGTGTGTCGCAATCATAGGTCAGGTTCGGCGTGGCTGCCGCGACGTGGCACATCGCGGCCAGCGAAATCCCGAGGTGCGAGTTGGAGTGCATCGACACCCCCAGACCCGCCGCGCGACAGACCTCTCCCAGATGAATCGCGCCGGTCGGGCCGCGCCAGTAGTGGTGGTCGGACAGGATGATCTGGACCGCGTTCTTGCGCACTGCCTCGAATATCTGTTCGAATTCGACCACCACGAGGTTGGTGGCCAGCGGCATGTCGATCTGCGCTGACAGTTCTGCCATGGCGTCCATACCGCGGCAGGGATCCTCAAGGTATTCCAGCACCCCGTCCAACTGGTCGACGATCTTTTTCGCCGTGGGCACTGTCCATGCGCCCATCGGGTCGATCCGCAATGCGTGGTGGGGAAAGACCTCGCGCAGTTTCAGCATGGTCTCGACCTCGGCGTCCGGCTCCAGCACGCCGCCCTTCAGCTTGAGCGATTGAAACCCATAAGCGCCGACAAATTCACGCGCTTGTGCCACCATCGCGTCGGGGGTCATCACTTCGCCCATGATGTCGGGGCCAAAGGTCAGATCCTGCTTGGCGAACTTGAAAAAGAGATAGCCGCCAAAGCCGATCTGCTTGCGCACCGCGCCGCCCAGCAGGTCATAGAGCGGGCGGCCGACCTCCTTGCCGCGCAGATCCATGCAGGCCAGCTCAAACGCGCTGTAGACCACGTCGACCACTTGGTGATCGGCCAGCGCCGTGGGGGCATTGATGCCACCGGCGTCGGGCAGGGCGGTTTCGATGCGTCGTCGCAGGTCGCGCAAATCATAGGGGTCCAGCCCCTCAAGCGCCAATGCCGCCGCGCGCAAGCCGTCCAGCGTTCGCTTGGCGCCATAGGTCTCAGACAGCCCGACCAGCCCCGTGTCTGTCCGCATCTCGATGACAGAGCGCAGAAAGACAGACTGGTGCACCCCTTTGGTATTGGCCAGCGGCACATCAGGGACCGCGATAGGAGTGATGGTGATTTCCGTGATCCGCATGGTTCGCCTTTCGCCTCTGTGGGTTGGCAGGATTCGCCGCGCCCCGTCCATTTCAATACTAGTATTCCAGATTTGTTACTAGTATACCAGTTGAAATTTCCCGCCGAATCGCTTGGAGGATCGGCGCGGTAATGGATCTGGGATCAGGCCTGCCGCTGGCAGGAGAAGGGGAGGAGGAATGGCTGGTGTTCAGCTCAATGGTATCGTCAAGGCGTACGGTGCCGTGCAGGTCGTCCATGGGATTGATCTGGAAGTGAACGAACAGGAATTCGTTGTGCTTGTCGGCCCGTCAGGGTGCGGCAAATCCACAACTCTGCGGATGATCGCCGGGCTGGAAGAGATTTCCGACGGCGACCTGACCATCGACGGCCGGCGCGTCAACCGCGTCGCCCCCAAGGATCGCGATGTCGCGATGGTGTTTCAGAACTACGCGCTTTACCCGCACCTGAACGTTGCCGAAAACATCGCCTTTGGCCTGCGGATCCGCAAGGAAAGCAAAGAGGTGATCGCCTCTTCGGTCGAGGAAGTCGGCAACATCCTTGGCTTGACCCCATACCTGGAACGTCGCCCCGCCGACCTGTCAGGCGGTCAGCGCCAGCGCGTCGCCATGGGCCGTGCCATCGTGCGCCGCCCGAAGGTGTTCCTGTTCGACGAACCGCTGTCCAACCTTGATGCCAAGCTGCGCACCCAGATGCGCGCCGAGATCAAGCGCCTGCACAAACGCCTCGGCGCGACCAGCATCTACGTCACCCACGACCAGGTCGAGGCCATGACGCTGGCCGACCGGATCGTTGTCATGAATGACGGCAAGATCGAGCAGGTCGGCTCTCCGATGGAGCTGTTCCTGAACCCGGCCAATACCTTTGTTGCCGGTTTCCTTGGCTCGCCGCCGATGAACATGGTTGCCGCGCGGATTGCCTCGGGCGGCGATGCACCGGTGGCGGAATTCGGAGGTCAGCGACTGACGCTGGCACCGCTGCCCTCGCTGCAAAACGCCGTGGGCAAGGACGTGATCTTGGGCATCCGGCCGGAATTTGTGCGGATCGCCGATGACAGTGCAGCAGATATCGTTCGGGTGGAGGTCGATCTGACCGAAACGCTGGGCTCCGAGGCACTCATTCACGCCAGCCTGAACGGTGAGCCCTTTGTCATCCGCACCGAAACCGTGGGCCAGATGAATGTGCTGGACGGCATTTCGGGCTTTACCATCGCGCCGAACCTGATCCGTGTCTTTGACGCCAAGACCGGGGAAGCGCTGCCGGGACAGGTGGTGGAAAAATGAGCAGCGATCCCGATTTCACCGGCCCCAAGACCGAGGAATTGGTCATCGAGGCCCGCGAGGCGCAGCGAGAGCGCAAACCCAGCAGACTGAACCGCGTAGGGGACCACCTGAAACGCGAATGGCAGCTCTACGCCATGCTGATCCCGACCATCCTGTGGCTGCTGATCTTCCTGTACAAGCCGATGTACGGCCTGCAGATCGCCTTCAAGGACTATTCGATTTTCCGCGGTGTCGCGGGCAGTCCCTGGATCGGATTCGAACATTTCGACGCCCTGTTCAACAACGACCAGTTCCTGCGCGCCTTGCGCAACACCATCATCATCAGCATGTACGGCCTGCTGTTCGGCTTTCCCATGCCGATCCTGCTGGCGCTGATGTTCAACGAAGTGCTGAACAAGGTGTTCAAGAACACCGCGCAGACCATCGTCTACCTGCCGCACTTTATCTCTTCGGTCATCATCGCGGGCATCGTCATAACGGCGTTCTCTCCATCTGCGGGTATCGTGAACACGATCCTTGGATGGTTCGGGATGGACTCGATTTACTTCCTGACCAAACCGGAATGGTTCAGACCGATCTTTGTCGGTACGGGCATCTGGCAAGAGGCCGGGTTCCAATCCATCGTCTACCTTGCCGCCATCGCCGGGGTGTCCCCCACGCTGTATGAAAGTGCGGTCGTGGACGGTGCCAGCCGCTGGCAGATGATGTGGAAGATCACGATCCCGTCGATCATGCCGACCATCATCATCATGTTGATCATCCGCATCGGCAACATGCTCGAAGTCAGCTTTGAGATGATCATCCTGCTGTACCAGCCCGCAACCTTCGAGACTGCGGATGTGGTGAACACCTTCATCTATCGCCAAGGCATTCAGGGCGGTCAGTACGACCTTGCCGCCGCTGCAGGCCTGTTCAACGCGGTGGTCGCCTTTGTTCTGGTGATGACGGCCAACACGATCTCAAAGCGCTATTCGCGCACGTCGCTGTGGTGAGGGAGCAAGCAACATGGCCAACATGAACCTCTATTCGCGCGGTGACAAACTCTTCGTCATCATCAACATGGTCCTGATCGGACTGTTCACGATCTCAACCCTCTACCCGTTCATCTACATCGCGTCGCTGTCGCTCAGCACCGGCTTTGAGGCCCGCGCAGGCAACGTGATCCTGACGCCGGTGGGCTTTACCCTGGAGGCTTACAAACAGGTCCTCAGTGAGCCGATGTTCTGGACCAGCTACAAGAACACGTTCATCTACACGATCGGCGGCACGCTGATGAGCCTACTGTTCATCATTCCGGGGGCCTACGCCCTGTCGCGTCCGCAACTGTACGGTCGGCGGTTCTGGAACCTGATGGTCGCCTTTACCATGTGGTTCCACGCCGGGATGATCCCCTTTTTCCTGAACATGCGGGATCTGGGACTGCTGGACAGCTACTTCGGCATCATCATCGGCTTTGCGGTCAACGGCTTCAACATCATCCTGCTGCGCAACTTCTTCGAGGGCATTCCGCAATCGTTCGAAGAGGCGGCTAGGATGGACGGTGCCAACGAATTCCAGGTGCTGTGGAAAGTCTTTGTCCCGCTGTCGAAACCGGCCATCGCCACGGTCGCGCTGTTCTGCATCGTGTCACGCTGGAACGGGTTCTTCTGGGCGATGGTCCTCTTGCAGGACGACGAAAAGATCCCGCTACAGGTCTACCTGCGCCACGTCATCGTCGAACTGTCCGACGATGAGGAATTCGCCAGCACCCTGATCAACGCCAGCTACTCGTTCGAGACGGTCAGCGCCGCGATCATCGTCTGCTCGATCATCCCGATCCTGATGATTTACCCCTTCCTTCAGAAGTACTTCAGCAAGGGTATCCTGCTGGGTGGGGTCAAAGAGTAACCGACTAAACTGTTGTCGCAACTGGGAGGAAACCATGCGAAAACTATCCTTGGCCTTGACCATTCTGGGCACCACGTCCCTGACTGTTCCCGCCTACGCAGAAAGCCATCTGCAAGTCGTGGATAAGCCGGTCGAACTGACGATCCACATGCACTGGCCGCGCGCGCAGGGCTATATGGTGCCAAAGTCCGGTGAGCCTTATCCGGTCGAACTGGAAGCTCGCAAGCTGACCGGCGTCTCGTTGGTCGACGCCACAGCCGGACGCAACTCCACCGACAGCAACGAGGCGATGAACCTGTTGATCGCTCAGGGCAAGATGCCCGACATCGTCGGCGGTCACCTGATCCAGCAGCCGGTCAACGAATACGGCCCCCAAGGTGCGTTTGTGCCGCTCAACGAACTGGTCGAAGAGCACGCGCCCAACATTGCGAAGTTCTGGGAGGATCATCCGGGCCTGAAAGAGGCGATCTCGGCCTATGACGGCAACTATTATTACATCCCCTATCTGCCCGACGGCAAATATGGCCGGGCGTGGTTCATCCGTCAGGATTGGCTGGACGCGCTGGGGCTGGAACAGCCGCAGGACGTGGATGAGCTGTATGACGTGCTGGTGGCCTTCCGCGATCAGGATCCGAATGGCAATGGTCTGAAGGACGAAATCCCCTACTTTGCGCGCCAGTGGGAAGAGGTGAACCGCCTGCTGACCCTGTGGGATGCGCGCTCGTCCGGGTCGGACACCTACCATGACTTTTACGTCAACGACGAAGGCAAACTGGTGCACCCCTACGCCCAGGTCGCCTATCGGGACGCGCTGGCCAATGTCGCCAAATGGTACGCCGAGGGCCTGATTGACCCGGAAATCTTTACCCGTGGATCATCGTCGCGCGACTATCTTCTTTCCGAAAACCTTGGCGGCATGACCCATGACTGGTTCGCCTCGACGTCGGGCTACAACGACGCCTTGGGTGACAAGATCGACGGCTTCAACTTTATCCCCTTCCTGCCGCCCGCCTCTGCCGGGGGCGTGCGGATGGAAGAGCACCGCCGCATCCCGATCAAGCCGGATGGCTGGGCCATCAGCCACATGGCCAAGGATCCGGTCACGGTCATCAAGTACTTTGACTTCTGGTTCACCGAAGAGGGCCGCCTGCTGTCCAACTTTGGCGTCGAAGGCAAGACATGGGACATGATCGACGGAGAGCCGGTCTACAAACCCGAAGTGCTGAACAGCGACAGCCCGGTCAACAGCCAGATGTATCTGGAAGGCGCGCAAATTCAGCGCGGCTACTGGCAGGATTATCGCTACGAATGGCAGTGGACCTCTGAGGCCGCCCGCAAGGGGATCGAGCTTTACGACTCCGAGGACCTGCTGATCGACCAGTTCCTTGGCGTTGCGCTGAACAAAAAGGAACAGGCAGTCTTTGACCGCTACTGGCCGTCGCTGCGCACCTACATGCTGGAGCGTCAGCAGGCCTGGATCCTCGGGTCGGGCGACGTGCAGGCGGATTGGGACGACTATGCCAAGACGCTGGACAAGATGGGCTATGCGGACGTCATCGAGGTCCTGAACACAGCCTACGAACGTCAGTACAACTGAGCCTTTCCAAGACGTTGAAAACACAAGTGCGGCCGATTCCGGCCGCGCTTTCCCGACCGCCAGAAACAGGAATACCGGACCGATGCCAGGCCAACCCACCCCCATGCTCGACGAACCCAAGACAGGCCGCCTGACGATCCAGTACGGACCCGAGGCAGGCACCGACATCGTTGAGAACCCGCCGCGTTTCACATGGTTGCCCGTGATCGAGGAAGAGGCGCAATATGTGCTGCGCATCTCGTCTGATCCGGCCTATCCCACCGGCGGCACACATTATTTCACCCGCATCCCGCTGAATTTCTTCACGCCCGATATGGTGCTGGACCCGGGCACCTATCACTGGTCCTACGCGGTCTGCGATGCAGAGACGGGCAAGCCCGCCACCAACTGGAGCGTGACCCGCAGTTTCACCATCACCGAGGGCCTGCCCGCGTCGCCGCTGCCCTCGCGCAAATCCCGCTTTTGCAAATCAGAGCAAGGCCACCCGCGCCTCTGGCTGACCCCTGACCGACTGACGGATTTCCGCACTGCGGTCGAGGCGGACCCGACCCATTGCACATGGGAGACGTTCTACCGCGAGTCTGTGCTGCCGTGGATGGATCGTGAGGTCATGGCCGAACCCGCCGGCTATCCCGATCACAAGCGCGTCGCCCCGGTCTGGCGGCAGACCTACATAGACCTTCAGGAACTGATGTACGCGATCCGCCACCTTGCCATCGGTGGACAGGTCACCAATGACGCCGCGATGCTGAACCGTGCAAAGGCATGGCTGCTAGAGGCCGCAAGCTGGGACCCCATGGGGATCACCTCGCGCGCCTATACCGATGAATGGGCCTATCGCGTCTGCAACGCGCTGGCCTGGGGGTATGACTGGCTGTATGACCAGATGACCGATGAGGAGCGCGCCAAGGTGCGCGCCGCGCTTCTGGAACGCACCCGCGACATCGCTGAACACGCGATCCTCAACGCCAAGATCCACCTGTTTCCCTATGACAGCCACGCGGTGCGGTCCGTCTCTCTGACGCTGGTTCCGGCCTGCATTGCGCTGTTGGGCGATGATGAGGACGATGAGGCCCGCGATTGGCTGAACTACTGCATCGAATTCCTGTCGACCGTCTATTCCCCTTGGGGGGACAGCGACGGCGGCTGGGCCGAGGGCACGAACTACTGGATGATGGGCATGGCCTATCTGATCGAGGCGGCAAACCGGCTCAAATCCTACACCGGCATTGACCTGTACAAACGGCCCTTCTTTCGCAACACCGGGGATTTCCCGCTGTATTGCAAAGCCCCCAACACCCGCCGCGCCACCTTTGGTGATGACAGCACGCAGGGCGACCTGCCCTGCATCAAGACCGGCATCAACCTGCGCCAATACGCGGGCGTCACCGGCAACGGCGCCTATCAGTGGTATCATGAAGAACTGGCCCGCCTGAATCCCGGCACCGAAGACGCATTCTACAACTGGGGCTGGTGGGACACCAACTTTGACGAACTGACCTACCTGACGGACTTCCCGCAGGTCGAAGCAACGGACCCGCCGTCAGGCATGCGCCACTTCAAGGGCATCGGCTGGGTGGGCGTCCAGCATGAGATGGCCGACCCGGACCAGCATATCCAGTTCGTGATGAAATCCTCTCCCTTCGGGTCGATCAGCCACAGCCATGGCGACCAGAACGCATTCTGCATGGCCGCCTATGGCGAGGATCTGGCGATCCAATCCGGCTATTACGTTGCCTTCAATTCTAGCATGCACCGGCTCTGGCGGCGTCAGACCGTGTCCAAGAACGCCATCCTGATCAACGGCAAGGGCCAGTACGCCGACAAGGACAAGGCCAAGGCCATGGCCGCCACGGGCAAGATCCTTGCTGCCGAAGAGCGTGAGGATCACATCTACATCAAGGGCGACGCCACCGCCGCCTATCAAAGCCTGTCACCAGAGGTCACACTGGCCGAGCGTGAGGTCTATTTCGTGCGCGGCAGCTATTTCGTCATCGTCGACAAGGTCGATGCCGAAACCCCTGTCACCCTCGACTGGCTGCTGCACGCCAACGCGCCCTATGACCTTGGCAAAACCACCTTCCGCTACACCGGCGAACGAGCCGGGTTCTACGGGCAGGTGGTCTGGTCAGAGGCGGGCAAGCCGGTCCTGACCCAGGAAACCGGGTTCTCGAACGTCGATCCAGCGGACTATGAGGGCCTGCCCGTCAGCACCTGTCTGCACGCGCAATACCCGGCCGCCACCCGCCACCGGATTGCCACCCTGCTGGTGCCCTACCGTCTGGCAGAGCCGAAGCGGATCTTCAACTTCATGGACGATCAGGGGTATGACGCCGACCTCTATTTCACCGACACCGATGAAAACACCTTCAAGGTGGTGATGAAAAAGCTGGCGAACACCTGACTTGTTGCGATCAGTGGCATCGGGCCTTCCCTCCGGTGCCTGACCGAACTCTACTGCGTGGATATGTGAAATGACTGTGAAAAACTACTTTCCCGGCAACGAAAACAAATTGTTCGATGCAGGGGGCGGGCTGACTCGAAAGGTCGCCGCGCATAATGACAACGTGATGTGCGTCGAGGTGCATTTTGAAACCGGCACAGTGGCGGCGCGCCACAGTCACCCGCACGAACAGATCACCTACGTTATCTCGGGCAAGTTCGAATTTACCGTCGGCGATGAGACTTATGTCATCGGCGCGGGCGACTCGCTGTACAAACAGCCCAACATCGAACACGGCGCAACCTGCCTAGAGGCAGGCACGCTGTTGGATATCTTCACGCCGCACCGCGAAGATTTTCTCTGAACCATCAAACATCATAATAAAATCTAGGGAGTACACGGCATGACCAAACCCGTCATCGGATTCATCGGCCTCGGCCTCATGGGCGGCAACATGGTGGAAAACCTGCAAAAGCGGGGGTTCGAAATGGTCGTGATGGACCTCAACAAGGATGCCGTGAAGGCAGTGATCGACCGCGGCAACGCGCGTGAGGCGACCTCGCCCAAGGAACTGGCAGCGGCCAGCGACATCGTGATGCTGTGCCTGACCACCTCCGAGGTGGTCGAAAAGCTGGTTTATGGCGACAACGGCATTCTGGCAGGCATCAAAGAGGGTACCGTGCTGATCGATTTCGGCACCTCCATCCCCGCCTCGACCCGCAAGATCGGTGCCGATCTGGCCGCCAAGGGCGCGGCCATGCTGGACGCGCCGTTGGGCCGGACCCCGGCACATGCCACGGACGGCCTGCTGAACATCATGGTGGGGGGCGACAAGGAGACCTTTGAAAAGGTCAAGCCGGTGCTCGAAGAGCAGGGCGAAAACATCTTTTATCTTGGCGCGCTGGGCAACGGTCATGTGACCAAGCTGGTCAACAACTTCATGGGCATGACCACCGTCTGCACCATGAGCCAGGCCTTTGCCGTGGCCGACCGCGCCGGTGTCGACCGCCAGCAGCTGTACGACATCATGTCGACGGGTCCGTCCAACTCGCCCTTCATGGGGTTCTGCAAGAACTACGCCGTCGACGGGGTCAGTGATCTGGGGTTCTCGCTGAACAATGCCAACAAGGATCTGGGGTATTTCCTCAAGATGGCAGAGGATCTGGGCACCCGCGCCGAGATCGCAGAAGGCACCTCACATAACCTTCAGGCCGCTGTCGATGCGGGTATGGGCGACGGCAACGTCCCGGAAATATTCGATTATTTCTTGAAGCTCGCCAAGTAACCCACGCGAACTGTGTCAAGCTGGAGCCAATTCAGCTTACCAAAACTGACCCGCTGCGCGCAGCGGGTCAGACCACAGGGACAGGAAGGACAGGTCATGAAACTCAAAGGGAAAGTCGCGATTGTCACTGGCGGAGGCCGGGACATCGGCGGCGCATGTGCCAAACGTCTGGCCGCAGAGGGCGCACATGTTGCGATCAACTATTTCGCCAGCGATGCCGGGGCCAACAAGGTGGTCGAAGAGATCACTGCCAGCGGGGGCAAAGCCTTTGCCCTGAAAGGTGATCTGACAACGCCAGAGGGCGTGTCGGCGCTGGTGGCAAAGACCGTCGAGGAATTCGGCGGCGTCGACATTCTTGTGAACAACGCGGGCGGTCTGATTGCCCGTAAGTCGATCTCTGAGATGTCGCTGGACCACTGGCAGGCCGTGATGGACCTGAACCTGACCAGCACCTTTCTGATGATCAAGGCGTGCCTGCCGCACATGAAAACGGGCGCTATCGTCAACCTTGCCAGTCAGGCCGGGCGCGACGGCGGCGGTGGCGGTGCGGTGGCCTACGCGACCTCCAAGGGCGCGGTTATGACCCTGACTCGTGGTCTGGCAAAGGAACTGGGGCCAAACATTCGCGTCAACGCGGTCTGTCCGGGCATGATCGACACCGATTTCCACAACATCTTCACCAAGGACGAAGCGCGCCGCGCGCTAGAGGCCACAGCACCCGCCCGGCGTCAGGGCACCTCTGACGATGTGGCAGAACTGGTGTGTTTTCTGGCCAGCGATGCGGCCGGGTTCATCACCGGGACAAACGTCGACATCAATGGCGGCACGCTGTTCAGCTGACCGCCTTGCCCCGGCGCGGCGGCACAACTCGAAATGTGAGGGATCATGACCCAGAGCACCACACCCGCGCCTCTGCGGTTTCTCGCGATTGGCGAGTGTATGGCCGAACTGGCCCCCGGCGACTCGGCTGACCAGCTGCGTCTGGGATTTGCGGGCGATACGTTCAACACCGCCTTTTATCTGCGCCAGCTTTTGACAGAGGCAGAGGTGCGGTACTTTAGCCGCGTAGGGCAGGACAGCCTGTCGGACCGCATGACCACGATGATGCGCGCCGCCGGGGTCGATACGACATTTGTCGCCGCCGATCCCCAACGGTCGGTGGGCATGTATCTCATCAGCCTCAAGGACGGCGAACGCAGCTTTTCCTATTGGCGCGACAGCTCTGCCGCGCGACTGCTGGCAAGCGACCGGGGGGCGCTGGACCGCGCCATGGAAGAGACCGACCTGATCTATTTCTCGGGGATCACGCTGGCGATCCTTGACGCCGCAGGACGGGCAACGCTGCTGGACGCCGTGGCGCAGGCCCGTCGAGCGGGCCGCACAATTGCCTTCGATTCCAACCTGCGGCCCCGGCTCTGGGCTACGATACCAGAGATGACGCAGACCATCATGGCCGCGGCGCAGGTCAGCGACATCGTGTTGCCGTCCTTCGACGATGAGGCCGTCCATTTCGGCGATGCCGATCCGGACGCCACGGCGGACCGCTATCTGCGCGCCGGAGCCGAAACGGTCATCGTCAAGAACGGGGCCGGGCCGGTTCACTATCGCAGCGGTGGCGGGCAGGGCGTGGTGACGCCGCCCGTCGCACAGGCAGTGGTCGATACGACCGCTGCGGGCGACAGTTTCAATGCCGGATTTCTGGCCGGGCGCGCATCGGGTCTGCCAGTGGATCAGGCAATCCTGTCCGGCGCGCGGGTGGCGGCCAAGGTGATCGGCCACAAAGGGGCGCTGGTGCCGCTGACATAGCGGCAGCGGCGCTACACCATCTCGATCACACCCTTGTCGATGGCCAGCATATAGCCGCGCCGGGCGATGTTCTTGACCAGCAGTTCGCTGACCATCTGATTGCCCAGCCCGTCGCGCAGCCGCTTGATCCGGGTGGCACCTGCGGCCTCATCACAGTCGGCCTCGGCCTTGCCGGAAATCACCGCTTCAATCTGGCTGCCGGACAACATCTCATCGTCCAGCCGCGCCTCTGCCAGCACCGACAGCGTTTCCATCATCGCCTCGGTCAGCTTGAATCCCATCGTGTTCAGGTAAACCGTGTTTTCCTCACGCGAAATGATCAGCGAACTGACCTCGATCCCCGACCGTTCGATCTGCGCCATGCGCCGGTTCAACGTCACCAGCATGAGCAGAAAGACCAGCGCCGCCACCAGCAAGGCGGCGGCAAAGACCAACAGCACATAGATCACCAGCCGATAGCTGGCCAACACGTCGGAAAACGCGGTGCCGGACTGGGCGAGGATCTCCAGCAGCGTAACCTCGGCTTGGCTGGTCAGGTTGTCGTTCTCGACAAAGATCTGCTCGACCCGCCCGTTGAACGCATTGGCGTCGGGCAGGGTAAAGATCAGCAGCACCCCGGCAATGGCCAGAATCGCCACGATGGCAATGATACCCCCGGTGACGATCCGTGCGCCGGACCGGCGGCTTTCGCTAGCGGTAATAGTGTGAGCCTGCACTGCGTTTTTCCGATGAGCTTGGCGGAGAGGTCGTTACCTTTACCACGTTCAATATGGTCCAGCCACCGGAGGAAATCCGGGACTGGACAAGCCCACCGGGCGACGATGGGCATCCCCCGGACACCCGAACGATTCCATAATGCAGGCCGTATGGATTGGTGCGCTTGGCCTTGTAATGCACATAGCAATCCGCGGCGGCGGCGCTGGGCAGGGCAAGCGCGACTAGCACCAAGGCCGCCAAAAGGCGGCGCAATAGGGGGGAGGGCATGATGATGCGACCAATCTGGAACATGGTTTCAACCTGCCTGTTCAACCCGAGAAATTCAATAACGAGAAGGGGCTGGCACAGCGGTTATCCAATATCAGGGGCCTGATATTGCCCGGCTGGTCGGATCAGAGCGACCTTGGGGTGCGGAGTCCCTGACTTGACAGGACTCGCATGCATTCAGTCGAAAGGAATTGACCCATGTCTGCAAGACTCTTCACCTCCATGCTTGCCGCTGGCGCGCTCATCATGTCGTTGGCCGCTGCCTCGCCGGTCGAGGCTGGGCACAACAAGAACGCCAAGCGGTTTGTCGGGGCTGCGATCGGTCTCTACATCCTTGGTCAGGCGCTTGAGAACAACAATCGGGGCCGTGTTGTGCATCAGCACTACAATCAACGCAAAGTGTACCGCAACCATCACCGCAAAGGCGGAAAATGGAACCAGCGGAACGGTCGCCACGACAATTGTCGCCGGGGCAACGGTCGCCACAACCGCTGCTGGTAAGCAATTCCAGCCGAAAAAATGTCGAGCAGCCCCGCGCAAGGCGGGGAAACGGCCCCGGGCACCTCAGTCCGGGGCCTTTGCCTGTCTTGCGGTGTGCTTGTGCTGGTCCGGACTTGACCGCGTCGCGCCGATGGGCCTGACTGTGTCCGACCCGCTAAAAGGACAGGATCATGAGCGACGGCTATCTGACAACGCATGTTCTGGACACCGCACGGGGCAGTCCGGCAGAGGGCATCAAGATCCTCTTGTACCGCGTGTCCGGCAATTCCCATCGCAAGATCGCCGAGGCGGTCACCAATGCCGACGGCCGCACCGATACGCCCATCCTGCCGCAGGACAAATTCAAGCCCGGCAATTATGAACTGATCTTCTTTGCGGGCGACTATCTGCGCGCGACGGGGCAGGCGGGCGACGATCCGCTGTTTCTTGATCAGGTGCCGATCCGCTTCGGCATGGCGCAGGAAACCCACTACCATGTGCCGCTGCTGCTGTCGCCCTACGGATATTCGACCTACCGGGGCAGTTGAGGGCATGGCAGCCAGTGGACACGCCGGGTATCCGTGACTATCTAGACGGACCATGGCCAAGAAACCCAAGTCCGACCCGAACTACAAGGTAATCGCCGAGAACCGGCGCGCGCGGTATGATTACGCGATCGAGGACGATATCGAATGCGGTATCATCCTGACCGGGTCAGAGGTGAAATCCCTACGCGAGAACACCACCAACATCACCGAAAGCTATGCCGCGGTCGAGGAAAGCGAACTGTGGCTGGTGAACGGTTACATCGCCCCGTACGAGCGGGCCATGTTCAGCCATGAGGAACGCCGCCGGCGCAAGCTGCTGGTGTCCAAAAAGGAACTGTCGCGGTTGTGGAACGCCACCAAGCGTGAGGGCATGACGCTGGTCCCGCTGGTCATGTATTTCAACCACAAGGGCATCGCCAAGATGAAGATTGGCATCGCCAAGGGTAAAAAGAACCACGACAAGCGTGAGACAGAGGCCAAGCGCGATTGGGCCCGCCAGAAACAGCGCCTTTTGAAAGAGCGTCACTGATCCAGGCACTGATCTACTTGACGTTGAGTGGCGTCAGGTGATTTCCTGTCACTGACCCGTTTGCACAGGTGCGAACGATTTGGGGCGCTTTGACATTGCGACATTTCCTGATTTTGCTTTTGACAGTATTTGCGGTGCCGGTGGCAGCGTTGGATGAGGCCACGGTCCTTGAAAAGACGCTGGCCTATCTTTCGCGCGATGCCGATTGCACCGAGACCACGACTGAACCGGCCACCACCCAGCCGGGCTGGGAACGGCGCGTCCTGACCATGCCGCATGACGGCTATCGCCTGCGCTACAGCCGCTTTGGCTGTGCGCCGGGGGCCAAGGGCGCGCTGGTGATCGCGCCGGGCCGCAGCGAGCCATCGTATGAATACGCCGAAACTGCGATTGATTTCATCGCGCGTGGTTTTGCGCCCGTCTATGTGATCGACCATCGCGGACAGGGCTTGTCCCCACGCCTGCTGGAGGACCCCGACAAAAGCCACGTCGAGGATTTTGACGATTACATTCAGGATTTCACCCAGTTTGTCGCCGCGGTAGAGGCGGATCTGCTGGCGCTGGGCGCGCGGCCTGACCTGCCGCTGTTCCTGACCTCCAACTCGATGGGGGGCGCCATTGCCATCGGCTATTTTCAAAAGGTCGATGGGGAGACGCCATTCGCGGCGGCGGCGCTCGTCAGTGCGATGATCCATGTGAACTACATCAGCTACACCGAGAAACCGCCTCGGTGGCTCAACCTGCGGATCTACTCCGAAACCGGGGTCGCGGTGCAGGGCTGGTGGCGCTGTAACGTTGCTTGGCTGTGGAATGGTGCCTTGTGCCGCGACTACGCCTCGGCCCGGACGTTTGGCGCATATGAACCCGGCTCCCGCCAGTTTGAGCCGGACGCAGAAGAGATGATGACCCGCAGCCGTGCCCGCTTTGCCTTGCGCACGCGGATGTGGGACAGCTTTGACTGGAGCGGTATTCGCGCGGCGGAATACGCCGGTGAGAATTGGGACGGGCCGCAGATCGGCGGCACCACCAACAAATGGGCACGCGATTCTGTCCGCTTTCTGCGCGACATGCGCGCGCCCGAAAGCCTGAAACGCATGGTCGATACCCCGATCCTGCTGCTAAGCGGCACGCGTGACCTGCGCGCCTACCGGCAATACCCCGGCGTTTTGGATGCGCCGCCGGACCTGTCCCGGCACACCCGGTTCTGCGACGACCTGAACGCCGCCAGCCTTGCGGCGGACAAGGGCTATGTGTGCCAGTTCTCAGCCATCAACGGCGCCTTTCATGAGATCTACAAGGAACGCGACCGCGAACGGAACGCCGCGCTGGACATGGTCGAGGGCTTCTTTCTGCGCCATCGTTGACGTGAACCCGGCGCGGGGAAAGCATCGCGCGCATTCCCGTGCCGTGCCATGCCACTTGGGGATAGGCATGCGCTGTCCGATGGTGGGCAAAGCAGAGGGTATGGATATGGAACTGATTATTGCACTGATCTCGGGCGCGGTGGGTGGCAACGTCGCAGGCGGACTGGTCAAGAACATCAACCAAGGCACATTGATCAACTCGCTTTCGGGCATCGTCGGCGGTGGCCTTGGGGCCACGATTCTCGGCATGCTGGGCGCACCCGATCTGGCAGGGGCATCGGGGGATGCTGGCGGTCTGGATATCGGCGCGATCATCGGTCAGGTTGCGGCGGGCGGCGCCGGTGGCGGCGTGGTTCTGGCGATCGTCAGCGCCGTACGCGGCATGATTGCCAAGTAAAACGCCTGCCCGGGGCGGCAATTTCGCCCCGGGGACCGGATCGCGGCGCGACGCGCTTGCAAGCTGTCTTCCTCTTGCCTAATCACGAGGTAATCACGTCTGAGGGGGACCCATGTTCGTCAACGATCCCAAGACGCTTGTCTCGACCGAGTGGCTGGCGCAGCATCTCAATGACCCCGATCTGCGGGTGCTCGACGCAAGCTGGTACTTGCCCGATATGGGCCGGGACGCGCGCGCGGAATACACTGCGGGTCACATCCCCGGTGCCCGCTTTTTCGACATTGATGAGATTTCGGACGCCCGGTCGGATCTGCCGCATATGGCACCGCCAGCCGAAAAGTTCATGTCGCGCTTGCGCGCCATGGGGGTCGGCGACGGCCATCAGGTTGTGGTCTACGACGGCGCCGGAATCCTGTCCTCTGCACGCGTCTGGTGGCTGTTCAAACTGATGGGCAAGGACGACATCGCCGTGCTGGACGGCGGCTTTGCCAAATGGCAGGCCGAGGGCCGCGCGGTCGAGGACATGGACCCGATCGTGCGCGACCGTCACATGACCGTCCGCCGTCAGGCCCACCTTGTGCGCGACGTCACACAGGTCTCTGCCGCGGCCAAGCTCAAGAACACCGAAGTGATCGACGCGCGCTCCCCGGCGCGTTTCGCGGGCGAGGCACCGGAACCGCGTGAGGGCCTGCGCGCCGGCCATATCCCCGGATCGAAAAACGTCTACTACCGCGACCTGCTGACCGAGGCAGGCACGCTGCGGGATAATGACGCCCTGCGCGCCGTGTTTGAGGCCGCAGGCGTCGACCTGTCGAAACCGGCGATCACCACCTGCGGATCGGGCGTGACGGCGGCGATCCTCAGCCTTGCGATGGAACGCATCGGCAAGACAGACCATTCACTTTATGACGGCTCGTGGTCGGAGTGGGGCGCATTTGCAACGCTGCCCGTCGCCACGGGACCCGCCGACTGACCGGAGAAAGACATGTTCGAGACGATCAAGGAACAACCCGCCGACAAGATCCTGATGCTGATGCAGTCCTTTCGCGAGGATCCGCGCGACGGCAAGATCGACCTTGGCGTCGGCGTCTACAAGGATGTCACCGGCAATACGCCGATCATGCGCGCGATCAAATCCGCCGAACAGCAACTGTGGCAGGCGGAGCAGACCAAGGCCTATACCGGCCTTGCGGGCGATCCGGGGTTTTCGGATGCGATGATCGCACTGGTGCTGGGCGATACTGTCCCGCGTGAGAACGTGGCCGCAGCGGCGACGCCAGGCGGCACCGGTGCCGTGCGGCAGGCCTTTGACATGGCGCGCATGGCCAATCCCGACGTGCGGGTGTTCGTCAGTGACCCGACATGGCCCAACCACCTGTCGATCCTCAAATTTCTAGGGATCGAAACGGTGATGTACCGCTATTTCGATTCCGAAACGGGTGGCGTGAACTTCGACGGCATGATGGCCGACCTCGCGCAGGCCAAAAAGGGCGACATCGTGCTGCTGCACGGCTGCTGCCACAACCCGACCGGCGCGAACCTGAACGTGACCCAGTGGCAGGCGGTGATTGACCTGCTGCTGAAAACCGGTGCGACTCCCATGGTCGACATCGCCTATCAGGGCTTTGGCGACGGGCTGGAAGACGACGCGCAGGGCGTGCGCATGGTCGCCGCACAGGTGCCCGAATGCCTGATCGCGGCGTCCTGTTCGAAAAACTTTGGCATCTATCGTGAACGCACCGGCCTGCTGATGGCCGTGGCGCAGGACGCGGGCGCGAAAAAGCTGAACCAAGGCACGCTGGCCTATCTCAACCGGCAGAACTTTTCCTTTCCGCCGGATCACGGTGCGCGTCTGGTGACGATGGTCTTGACCGACGACGCCCTGCGCGCCGACTGGCAGGCCGAACTGGAAGAGATGCGCACCGGCATGTTGGCCCTGCGCGAACAACTGGCGGGTGAGTTGCAACGCCTGTCCGGGTCAGACCGGTTCGGGTTTCTTGCCCAGCACCGCGGCATGTTCTCACGCCTTGGTGCCAGCCCCGAGCAGGTCGAAAAACTGCGCGCGGACTCGGGCGTTTACATGGTCGGCGATTCGCGCATGAACATCGCCGGTCTGAACGCGCAGTCGGTGCCATTGCTGGCGCAGGCGATTATCAAGGCGGGCATCTGATCCAAAGGGGCGGGCCCTGCGGGGCCCGCGCTTTATGTCTCGTTGGCGGCCTTTGGCCGCCGGCCTCGGGGTTTGCCTCCGGCGGGGATATTTTTAGACAGAAGAAGCTGAAGCCGTTTGGCATTTTGTAGACTCGAAATGAGAACAAAACGGGAATACACATCCTGTCATGTTCGCCGAGCTTTGCATCACCTCGAATTTTACCTTTCTCACCGGGGCCTCGCACCCGGAGGAGTATATGGAGCGTGCGGCCCTGATGGGGTTGTCTGCCATTGCTGTGGCGGATGTGAATTCTGTCGCGGGGATTGTGCGCGCCTATAGTGCCGCGCGCGAGATTGCGCGGCAGGTGGCAGAGTTGGAGCGGTTGGAGGCAGAGGGGGGACTGATTGGTCCGCCTGCGCCGCTGGGACTGCCTGCGCCGCCGCGTGCGCCGGTGCGCAATGTACCGCGTTTGATCCCGGCGGCGCGGCTGGTGTTTGAGGAGGGGGTCGAGATGACGGCGCTGGCGGCCTCGCGCACGGGCTGGGCGCTGTTGTGCCGGATGTTGTCGGCGGGGCGGTTGCGGTCGAAGAAGGGCGATTGCCGGTTACGTTTGTCGGATCTGCCGGAGGTCGCGGAGGGGTTGGCGTTTATTCTGCATGTGCCGCTTGCCCCGGAGGGGGGCTGGCGCGACCGGGTGGCGGCCTTGGTGCAGGTGCATCGCGGGCGGATGCATCTGGCGCTGGCGCCGCGGTATGATGGGGAGGATCGGGGGCGGTTCGATCTGCTGACGCGGTTGGCCGAGGGCTTCGGTCTGCCGACCGTGGCGACGGCGGTCCCTCTGATGCATCACGGGCGGCGGCGGCGGATGGCTGATGTGTTGAGTGCGATCCGTATTGGCACGCGGGTAGAGCGGCTGGGCCGTGCGGCACTGGCCAATGGCGAACAGAGGCTGCGGTCAGAGGCAGAGATGCGCCGTCTGTTGGGGCCGCATGAGGGGGCGGTTGACCGCGCCGCTGCATTGGCCGGGCGCTGCGGCTTTGACATCGGCTCGTTGCGTTATGAATACCCCTCCGAGATCAGTGGCGGGGAGACGGCGGGGGGGCGTCTGGCGCGTCTGGCCTATGAGGGGCTGAAATGGCGCTATCCGCAGGGGGCGCCGGAGAAGGTGCAGGCGCTGTTGAAGCATGAGCTGACCCTGATCGGCAAGCTGCACTATGAGCCCTATTTCCTCACCGTCCGCGATATCGTCGCCTTTGCCCGGTCGCGCGGGATCCTGTGTCAGGGTCGCGGGAGTGCCGCCAATTCCGTGGTCTGTTATTGTCTGGGCGTGACCTCTGTCAGCCCCGAGATCGGCACCATGGTTTTTGAGCGCTTTGTCAGTGAGGCGCGGGATGAACCGCCCGACATCGATGTCGATTTCGAACATGAGCGGCGTGAGGAGGTCATCCAGCACATCTATGAGACCTATGGCCGTCACCGCGCCGGCCTCTGCGCCACCGTCATCCACTACTGCGGCAAGCGCGCCATTCGGGAGGTCGGCACCGTCATGGGTCTGTCTCAGGACACTCTCGGCGCGCTGTCCAGCCAACTTTGGGGCTTCTTCTCGACCAAGGGGCTGGAACACGAACGCATGCGCGAAATCGGCCTCGACCCGGACGACCGCCGCCTGCAGCTCACGATGGAGCTGATCTATGAGATCATCGGCTTTCCCCGCCACCTCAGCCAACACGTCGGCGGCTTTATCATCACCGAAGGGCGGCTGGATGAACTGGTCCCCATCGAAAACGCCGCGATGGAGGGGCGCACCGTCATCTGCTGGGACAAGGATGACATCGACGCGCTGGGCATCCTCAAGGTCGATGTCCTCAGCCTTGGCATGCTCACCTGCATCCGCAAGGCCTTTGACCTGATCGCCACCCATCACGGGCCAAAGCACACGCTGGCGACCCTCCCGCCGGAGGACCCGGAAGTTTACGACATGCTGTGCCGCGCCGACAGCGTCGGTGTCTTTCAGGTCGAATCCCGTGCGCAGATGAACTTTCTCCCCCGCATGCGGCCGCGCAACTTCTACGATCTGGTGATCGAGGTCGCCATCATCCGCCCCGGTCCGATTCAGGGCGACATGGTCCACCCCTACATCCGCCGCCGCAATGGCGAGGAGCGTATCGACTTTCCCTCTGACGAACTCGGCGAGGTGTTGGGCAAGACCCTCGGCGTCCCCCTCTTCCAAGAACAGGCCATGCAGATCGCCATCGTCGGCGCGGGCTTTACCCCCGAACAGGCCGACCGCCTGCGCCGCTCCCTTGCGACCTTCAAGAAACACGGCAATGTCAGCGAATTCCGCAGCCTCTTCCTGCGCGGCATGGCGCACAAGGGCTATGACAGCGCCTTTGCCGAACGCTGTTTCAGCCAGATAGAGGGCTTTGGTTCGTATGGCTTCCCCGAAAGCCACGCCGCCAGCTTTGCCCTGCTGGTCTATGCCTCTGCCTGGCTGAAATGCCATCATCCGGGGATCTTTGCCTGCGCGCTGCTGAACTCCCAGCCGATGGGGTTTTACGCGCCCGCGCAGATCGTCCGCGACGCCCGCGAACATGGGGTGCGGGTGCGGCGCGTCTGCGTCAACCACAGCTATTGGAACAACGTGATGGAGCCGGACGGCAGTGGTGGGCTGGCCCTGCGCCTTGGGTTTCGCCAGATCAAGGGCCTGTCAGAGGACGACGCCGCATGGATGGCTTCGGCGCGGGGCAATGGTTACCAATCGGTGCGCGATGTCTGGCGGCGCGCGGGCCTGCAACCCTCCGTGCTGGCGCGACTGGCAGAGGCGGATGTCTTCGCCGACCTAAACCTGACCCGCCGCGGCGCCCTGTGGGAGGCAAAAGCCCTGATGAAAGGCGGGGAACTGCCGCTGTTTTCCCGCGACATGGATGGCGAGGCGATCTCCGAGGTTGCCGCCCACCTGCCCCAGATGACCGAGGGCGAACAGGTGGTTGAGGATTACGTCGCCATGCGCCTGACCCTGCGCGCGCACCCGGTGGCCCTGTTGCGCCACATCCTGACGCCCGAAATGGGCAAGCCACAGGTGGCCGAGGCCCGGCCCACCCCCGCCGAACTCCGATCCGACCTCGCCCGCAGCAGGCCAAGGCACCCACGGGATTTACCCAGCCCGCAGCGGCATAGAAATTTACTCTGTTGAAGCAACTTCCGCGTTGCGAGCGCACGCAGCACAAA
>TARA_R100000789_G_scaffold100375_1_pt1 | contig 32339 bp, 21 predicted proteins | sample TARA_R100000789 | Tara Oceans TARA_R100000789 (sample SAMEA2623403) | marine metagenome | biome: marine biome (ENVO:00000447); feature: mesopelagic zone (ENVO:00000213); material: "saline water (ENVO:00002010), including plankton (ENVO:xxxxxxxx)" | depth 450 m
CCACGGGGAGCATGTGGGGCGTAGAAGCGAGATTCAAAAACACTCTTTTCAATCACCAGTTTCGTGGCGATACATTCGCTTGAAGTGACCAGACCAACAACTTGCATCTCTAGCTGGCCATGGGCCAGATGTTGGCACAAAGAGCAATTGTCCTCAGAATGCCTGACGGGTATTTCTGGAACTGCAGGAGACGATTTCGAGTCCTCAGCTGTTGATTGCTGTGACTTTTCTTCTGCTTGAGTATGCTTACAGGCAGAGCAGGAGTGACTGTGCCCATTTTTGACCTGACCCCGCAAGCAATCCAGTTCTTCCGCACTCAGGCTGGCCTGTTCACAACACGAATCATGTTTCACACCGAACATTGCATGCAAGCCCCCATGCCCTAACAGGGCTGGAAGTGCATAACTGCACAGCAGGAGGATTGTGAAACATTTTTGCATTGGAAATGATAATTCCTGAGTTGTGGGACACTCACGAAGAGAATGTCTCTAACATGTCGTACGATGTCAATTCAGATCTGTTGGAAGATTTGAGAATTCACAAGTAATTCTCAATGTCTGTTCCTGGCTCCGATTGATAAAAGATGATCTGGCTTTCCACCAACTTCCAATTTTGCAAGCACTTCGAGCTCAATTAATGAAAGCACCCAGATCGAGCCGTCACCTGGATTCGTAACAAACGCATATTTCCGGTCGCTATCGAAGGCAATCGCATGATGACCATAATGCCCCTGTACGGCACTCGAACCGACTGTGATCGTTTTACAGACTTCTGCATCGTCCAGGTCTCGGTCTCCGTTGGGGTCCAGATCGATGACTGTCAGAAATTCTTCGCCCTCCCCGGCTTTGCGATCCTGAAACAGAAATGCATATCGCTTCCCGGCAGCCGTAAAAATGACTTCCGGCGTCGTCAACGTCAGACCATCAGCGGTATCTATGGAAACCTTTTGCACTCCTGGAAATTTCGCCTGAGCATCCAGCAGGCACAGCGCAGCAGATTCTCCAGAGCCCGTATTGAACAATACGGTATTCCGGTAATTTGTGAACGCCCCAGTGCGTAATGGTCTATCCGTTTCGGGATCTTTCCCCAATTCGAGATGATTGATCTTAACGGTCTCCGCATTTTTTCTGAGCGACAAATCGGCATCGACCCAGCAAATACCATTAGCGGGTGCAAAGAAGACGCGCCCTGAATTCGCGGTTGCCCCATGAATCACGCCGGTTGGCAGAGAAAAGGTATAGGCAATCTCTTTTTTCGCTCCCCGTTTCAAATTGACGACATCAACTCGTCCCGCATTCGGACCTCCACCATCAATCCAGGTGGAATAGCAAACGCGATTCTTAACTGCCGCCATCGTGATGTGATTGCCTCCCCCGGAGAAAAACTCCCCTGCTTTTCGAGGATTCTTGCTCAGTTGCATTGGAGAGATTTGAGTAAAACCGTTCATGGAATCATTGGCCAGATAGAAATTCCCATCGTAAGTATAAAGATGAGCGGGATTCCCCTGATCCACATCCAGTTGACTGTGAATTACTTCAGGGGGATGCTCGAAGTGCCAGTCGTAATGATCGCCGTGGGAATGTCCGACAACTCCGGTGTCGATTGCCACCCAGCCGCTTTGATGATTGCCATTGTCATCATCCCGAACCCCGACCAGAAGTTTATGATCCAGAATTTCCATTTGTACAAGGTTCTGACGCTCAGAATCCAGTTTCGGAAATTCGTAGATTTCTGCAGGGGCCAATTCCCATTCCTTGCCTCGAACAACATCCGCCCAATTCAGCTCTGCCGTTTCACGATCCTGCCAGAACAGCCGAACGATTTTCTCGGGTCGGTCCTCCAGATCAAACTGACTCAGCGGGACGGGAGGAGCAGCATCCGAAAATGTGCCATTCATTGTCATGGCGCAGAACAAAATCAGCAGCAAATATCTTCGAGAGAGTTTACTTTTTAAAAAATTATTCATGAGAAGTTTTCCTATTGAATTTGATTTTGATAATTCGATTCTTTGTCGTCGTTAAAAAGGGCTACCACTTCCGTCGGTGAGCGTCCATTTCCCACTCTTCGATTCCAGACAACACCAGTTCGGTTCCGTATTCTCAGTTTTTTCAATCCAATAAAAGCGGGTCGCATCATTGGGATTTCGATAGATCTGAGGCTCACCAGAGATGACTGGATTTTCCGCGAGCGATGGATGCTGGTGTAAATACTGTTCCAACCTTTCCTGCAATTTTGCAGAGAATTCCGGCTCTCTGGTCCACTCCTCATCTTCAATGACTATCGATGCTGGCAAAGAGACAGCCTGGGTTTCATTTCCATTTCTGGAAGTGTTCGATTCACATCCCGTCATAAAAAGGCTGAATGGAGCCAAGCAAACTGGGAAGGAGAGCAAATGCATTAGAATGGATCCATAGTTTCGATGTGTCATACTTTTACTCATTACTGCGGTTTGCAGTTTAATGTAGCGGCTTTTTGTGGGTTTGAAGCCTATTTTTCAGGCGACCACTCGCTACACTTTCGTGGAAACGGCTCTAGAATTCCCCAAGCACTTCACCATCATTTCTGGTAAATAAGTTATGCTGGGTCGTGGTATCGATATTTTCACTGATGTAACGCACGCTGCCATCGCACAGCGAAAGTTGTGCTCCTCCCTGATGTAAACTTCTTGGGCCTGAAAGAACCTCGCCGTGATGAGTGACATCGGGAGTGTTCGAATTGGGATTCAGATATCCGTGAATCAACGTGTGATACCCGGTGCTGCTTATCCACGCCCCGGCTCGTCTGCCTTCGAAATCTGTCGATGCTGCTGAACTTGATACCATCCCTGGAGCATCAACCGTACATGCCCCACCTCCGCTGATACGTGCCATTTGACGTTGAGAGTCAACCAATGATGTCGTATCGGCCTGACGAGATCCGAACAGTGTTTCAGCCATGAAAGCAGTATTGCTTGTTCCGTCCGTGATATCGCGAAATTTCATTCGAGAACCTCTCCAGAACAGGCCATCATTACCACTACTGCAATAGTTGAAACTGCGTCCAGAGCCTGCACTGAGCAGGTAGTTACTGCCTGCCCAGGTATGTCCATTGTCATCAGTCCACATCACTTCTCCTGCATCACTCGGACACATCAGCACCCCGATAGGCTGACGTGCCACTTGAGCAATAGCGGGGTTCTGAACAGGAGCCCAGGGCATCCCGGTATTAACTGGCTGATCGAAGTTAATCAGATCCTGAAGATTCCCCTGCTCGATATAGGGAAGCAATTGGGCGATCGCCGAATAGGAGTAGAGTGATTCGAAAGCCTGATTCGGAAACACGGAGTGCGTATCGTGATAATTATGTAATGCCAGTCCCAACTGCTTGAGATTGTTCTTGCAACTGGAACGCCTGGCCGCCTCCCGGGCCTGTTGAACGGCTGGTAACAGCAATGCCACTAGTATCGCGATGATCGCGATGACTACAAGTAACTCGATTAAAGTGAAAGCCTTACGGTACTTATACATGAATATTCCCTCTTATTTAAATTCTGAAAATCGAAGTCATCTAATTCTATGAAAAAAGCCTTCGCCGCAACGCACCATCCTCCTCGGACTGGTCGGGTGCGGTTATGGATCATGCGCTACGGACGAAGGGATTTTCGACCAGACATGACTACCCGAATCTGATGAGGCAATATCCCCGAGATTTGGTTAGTCCGCTTTGCCAATAACATTGCGATTATTGACGTGATGCATTTGACGACATGTGCGAACACCATGTGGTACGGTGAACGCCATGCGAGACTGCTGCCAGTACCCCTAAATTCAGGCATATACAACAACAGTCAACCGCCGCAGTAAGCCTGGACTATTTCCAAACATCCGTGCGACATCGAACATCACGTAATGAGTAAAGAAATCATTGGTGGCGCACGAGGCTGTAAAGCATTGGCCAGTCGGTCAATCAGCAGGACCGAAGAATAGCAATCCAGTGCAAACGTCAGACATTCATTGGAGACTAGAGCAACCGGAAGTGAGACCGTTGACAAACAAAGTGAATGCCACTGACAGATTGGGCAATTCTCGTCATCATGTTCGGGAGCAAGTGGGGAATCCTGAGGAGGATGAGATTCATCATCTGCGACGTGCTGCTCGGTAATCTCTTTCTCGGGGATGTCCTTCTCGGGGACATCATCCCCCAAATGCAGAAGTTGGTCGTGATGATGATCATGACAACATTCGGTGTGACTGCACGTCAAACTATGCCAGGCATTTCCACCGACCCACAGGGACGTCAATCCCAGCAGGAGTAGAGAGATCAGGAATGGTCGAACAGCACGGTGCATATTATCTTCGTGAGTTATTGTCTGCACCCGACCAAGGCAGCAAAGATTCTGACAGAGAGAGTTCAAAATTGCAAGTTAAAACTTGATTAATTCGTAGCAATACTGGCTAACCTGTGCACTGTGCTTATTGGAGTCTTTTTAATTGTCCTGGCGACCTTCTGATTCTCACTCAGGCGGAGGAGTATCACTAAACAGGATCTTGTTGATCAGATTGTTTTACCACGAAGACACAAAGGCACGAAGAGTTCTGTAACCGCATCACCACTAATCCATCAGCATGTTTTTTTATTGATTTACAAGAGTCATCAATCTCTTTGTGCCTTCGTGGTTCAATAAAATTATTTTTTGAACGCTCTTCTTGTTTCCCTTGGCATCTTGGCGGTTAATTTCTTCCGTTGTTGATGATTGGTTGCAACTACGCCGCTCTGGGTCCATGCGAGGTTCTATTTCAATAAAATTCGTTTTCAAACATTCAGTACTCACTATCCATGAATCAGCTGAGTCGTCCTATGTAACGTCATGTGCGTGGATCGGCCAGCCGAGTGCCCACTGGAGTTGAAATTGGGCTTCGTTATACTCAATCACTGCTTCCAGATAAGCTCGTCGGGCATCTTCGAGGGCGCGGACAGATTGTAGAACTTCCAGAGGCAAGCCCTGACCATCTCGGATACGGCTCAAATTACGCTCGTAAGAATTCTGGGCGGACTCAATCGCCTTCTGTGTAATGCGAATTCGCCCTGCTCGATGCAGAACTTGAGAATGGGCTTCGGAGACTTCGCGGGCAACCTGATCGAGGATGCGGACTTTACTGAATTTTGCTTGCTGATAACGGGACTCCTGCTCTCTGCGAGCGGCTCCTTCTCCAAATCCCAAATTCCGTACTTCCCACGAAAGCAGTGCATCGAAATCTAATCGATTGTCATTGTTGTTGATGCTGTTCCCCAATCCCCCACCGAAACCGGAGGTGCTGAATCCCAATAAGACACTCGGGACAAAGGGAGCATATTTCTGTCGTTTGTATTGCTCGTTGGCTGCAGCGACAAGAGCCTGAGCTTCCTTGAGTTCAGGTCGATTCGAGAGTCCAGTGCTGATCAGGCAGCATTTCTCCGTCTCCAGAGAGACGAGATCGATTGGAAGGACGGTGACATCCATCGGCACAATCTGCTGGCAGGCATCGAGGCTTAACGCTTCAGCTAAACGAGCCGAGGCGACATCGACATTTTCGTGTGCCATCGCGACACGATTCTCAATCAACTGCAATTCCGTCCGCAGACGATCCGCATCCGCCTGTAACCCCTGCCCTGTTGCAGCAAAATCTTCTGTCAGTTTGGAAAGACCGAGTGTTCTTTCTCGTGACTCCAGAACAATTCTCAAATCCTGCTCGGCTTCCAGCAGATTCATATAGGCGAGTGAGACTCGAAGTAACTGTTCGTTGACTACGCCATTTGCGGCGTGGCCTCGAGCCCAGGCAGTTTTTTCGGCAATTTCCGGTTGAAAGAGTGCATCTGCCAGATGAAACTGAGCAACGATCCCCGGGCGGGGAGTTGTCCCTGCTCCAGTGGCTCCTGAACCTAAGCCAAACTGAAACGAGTTGCGATTCACGTCGACAATCGCACCGTTGCTCGCCTGATAGTTGCCATCATGGTTATGAAAGCTGAAGCCAGGCTGAATCGAAGGCAGCCAGAGTACATTCGCACGATCCAGTTGAGCGTAAGCTTCCTGAACCCGCCACTGGGCAAAACCGACTGCCGGATGCTGTCCGCCCACCATCGACAGAGCCGTGGGCAGATTCATTTGCATGTAATTTGCAGATGATGTTTTCGAATAGCCAGTCAACTCCAGCTGATTCCCTTCTGTCACATCAAGAGGTAGTGGAGCGGGAGTGGGAATCGTCTGAGCTGCAGCCTTGACCTGGGCATTTTTACCAACGAGTTGAATCTGTTGTCGAAATTCGGATTCAGATTTTTCGTCCTCAGGCAGCTGAGATTTCTCAATACGCTCTAAGCGGTAGATTTGTCCATTAATTGTGAGTGTCGCATCTTCAGAGGTTCCCGATTCGACTTCTGCTGCATCCCGATGCCCGACGGGTTGAATCTGCGTGATATTCGATTGAGGATGGTCAAGATTATTGCTCGACTGGCCCCATTTCGACTTAATGGATTTTGCAGGTCGAAGAGGATCGGCAGGAACTTTGGGTTCGACAGGAGTCTGGGCAAGTTGAGGTAGAGAAACTTTGCCACCTGTCAGGTATCGTGAGTTTCCGGGAGCCTCTGCCTGATTGGCGAAATACGAAGTCTGAGCCGTTTGTGGAGCAGCAGGTCGATTCTCAATCTGATTGGACATCCACTGTTGGGAGCCTGCACAACCGGACAGTCCGAAGAGGATTCCATGAATCAGCCAATAGGAGTAGGAGCGACTGCGCATGTACGACCATCCTTGGTAACATTACGATATCATCTTTGTGCTCTGGTTAGATTTAGAGCATTCTCCTGATTGTCATCGGCATGTCGGCTGAAACAGATATGTCGAAAGTAATGATTAGACCGTTTTGAAGCTCTGATCACGTGGTTCGAAGCGATCAGAAGGATCGTTCTATTCAGGTAAAGTTTATCGATTGTGTCACTTGGGGTTCTTAAAATCCCCGTTGAGACAGGCCTTACTTTTGTATTTAAGAACCTGTTCAAGTTATATTTCATGCTTCTCTATTTTGCCTGATCGGAAAGCGCCCCCAGAATGTTTGATCTTCATCGTCGATTGTTTCACTTCATTCTAATACTGCAAGTCAGTTTGATTGCAGGATATGGATGTACGACCAGCCCAGCCATCAGTCTGGACGAAGAGCCCGCCAAGCCCGTTTCCGTAAAAACGGTTGCGGTCATGCAGGAAGATGTTCCCCGGACTACCTTTCAACCTGCGACAGTGCATGCTTACTATCGTGCAGAAATTCGTGCGAAAATCAGCGGCTATGTCAAAGAATTGAAAGTTGATATCGGAGATGTCGTTCAGGCAGGAGAGACGCTGGCCATCATTGATGTACCAGAGATGGAGAAACAGCGACTGATTCACCAGGCTCGCATTTCACGCAACGAATCCGAAGAAGCCCGGGCTTCCGCCGGTGTTCAACTGGCTCAGGCGAATGTCCAGTCGGCTCAAGCGAAGCTGGAACAGGCAAAGTCGGAAATGTCTCGGGCAGACGCGGCTCTGGCAGCGATCGAAGCTGAGTTCAGTCGAACACAGGATCTTGTCGACAGGCAATCCCTCGAAAGCCGCATGCTCGATGAAGTTCGTAAAAAGCGAGACTCGGAACGAGCCAATATACAGGCCATGCAATCAGCCATCACTTCAGCAGAAGCAGAGGTCAATGTCGCCCAGGCAAAAACAACATCCGCTCAAGCCGACCTCAAAGCTGCTCAAGCTGAAACGGAAATTTCAAGAAAGCAACTCGAAGAGTTAGAGGTCCTGCTAGCCTATTCCAATTTGAAAGCTCCTTTTGCGGGTGTGGTTACCCAGCGGACTGTGGATCCGGGCGATCTTGTTCGCGAAGGGAATGAAGTGGGTCAGGGGGCACCTTTGTTTGTTGTCAGTCAGGTTGATAAATTGAGAGTTCAGATTCCAGTCCCCGAAGCCGACGCCGCTTATGCCAGCCGAGGCGACACAGTCACGTTGACATTACCAAGCTTCTCGGGTGAAAAATCGATTGAATTGTCAATCACACGAGTCTCTGGCAATCTTGATCCCAGCACACGCACCATGCTGGTTGAAGCGGAGTTAGAGAATAAAGAGGGAAAATATCTTCCGGGGATGTTTGGTCAGGCTTCGATTTCCCTCAACACGAAAGTAGCCGCCAATATGCTGCCTGCCCGGGCAATTCGTTTTGATGAAGCCGGTCAGGCTTACGTGTATGTCGTTGATGAAAATCAACAGGTCACTGTCACCGACATTACGACGGGAATCGATAATGGCAACTTTATTGAAGTTCAGTCAGGTCTGGATGCTGGTCAGGTCGTGATCGATGCTCATCTCAAGCGATTCAAAACCGGGCAAAAAGTGGAGTTGATAGCAAATTGATGGAGAGATCCACAAACACAATCACTTGCTCTCATTGTCCTTCGCTCAATTAGAAATCACTGTTATGGGTCTGATCAATTTTTCTCTGAAGAATCGTTTTGCAGTACTGGCTGGCTCGATCGCGCTCTGTCTACTTGGAGCAGCAGTCATTCCGGGAATTACGATCGATATTCTTCCCGACTTTAAGCAGCCGGTTGTCGTCAGTTTTTTTTCGTATCCTGGTTTGCCAACGCTCGATATGGAGAAGTCTGTCAGTTCGCGTGTCGAACGAGCTTTGACTCTGGCGGGAAAGATTGAGCATCAGGAATCGCGAACAATTCCTGGAGCAGCTGTCATCAAAGTGTTTTTCCAGCCGGGAGCAGACGCGAGTTCTGCGATGAACGATATCGTCAATCTCGAAGCCAGTGATATGTTTCACTTGCCTCCGGGAATTGAATGGCCGTTTACATTACGCAGTGAGCCTGCGAATCTTCCGGTTGTATTAGCAGCGATTTCCGGCGAAGGCTTGAGCGAATCAGAATTGTACAGCATCGGCTATTATGCGGTGCGAAACAAAATGGGTGGCCTCAAAGGTGTGCAGATTCCACATCCATTTGGCGGCAAGTTTCGGCAGATGATGGTCTATGTCGATCCTGCCAAGCTTCAGGCTCAAAACGTCAGTGCGCGCGATGTTGTTGAAGCGATGCAGAAATCGAATCTTGTACTTGCCGCAGGCTCTGCTCGGATTGGAGGGACCGATTATCAGGTTCATCCTCGCAACACTTTGCCAACCGTCGAAGAGATTGAAGCGATTCCGATTGCGGTTCGAGATGAACGTCCCGTTTTTATCCGGGATGTTGGACGTGTCGTTGACGATGCCGCTCTGCAATACAATATCGTTCGCGTCAATGGAAAACGTTCGGTATATTGTCCCCTGCTCCGAGAACCTGGGGAAAACACTATTGCGGTTGTGGATCGAATTTACGACGGGATTGCTTCAGAGATTCCCAAAATGAAAGAACGGGGCGACATTCCTGAAGCGACCGAAGTGACACTCGTTTCGGATCAGTCGCATTATATCCGCAATGCGATGTCGAATCTCTACAGTCAGATTGGCCTGGGAGCCTTACTGGTTGCTGTTGTCGTGTTTTTGTTCCTGCGACGTTTGCTGCCTACGATCGTTATTGTTTCGATTATTGTTCTGGCGATTCTCATCGGAGGACTTGGATTCGCCTTTACCGGTCAGACGATTAACGTCATGACACTTGGGGGAATCGCACTTGCAATTGGAACGGTGGTCGATGCAGGTATTGTGGTTGTTGAAAATGTGATTCGTCATCAGCGAATGGGAAAAACTCCGATGGTGGCTGCCCGGGAAGGGACCGAAGAAGTTTCCGGTGCGATTCTTGCAGGAACCGTCACCACTCTGGCGGTCTTTCTTCCCGCTGTATTCCTTTCGGGTATGATCAAGTATCTATTCGAACCGCTCTCACTGGCTGCAACGTTCACGATTGGTGCCTCTTACTTTCTCGCACTGACAGTCGTCCCGGCTTTTTGTGCGACTTTTGTCCGGGAAAAAGTGCTGAACTCGAAAGCGACTGAGGATTCATTAGAGGATTCAAAAGTAACAAAACCGGTCGGACTTTACGGACGTTCTCTGAATATTGCTTTGAAAGTTCCCGCGTTAAGCGCTCTGGTCATTGTGCTTGTCGTCGGTTCTTCATTTCTGCTTCTGCCGGAGATTGGATCTGAACTCTTTCCGGATGTCGATGCTGGAACTTTTGAAATTCGACTGAAAACTCTGCCAGGAACAGACCTGCTGAAAACCGAAGAACTTGTCGAACAGATTGAAGGGACGATTCAGGAAATCATTCCCCAGAATGAGATTGATACGATCATCTCCAACATCGGCCTTCCCGTCGGGAAAGGTGCTGGATTCTCGACAGTTCTCAGCTCGAATTCCGGCCCCGATACCGCTTACATGATTGTGAACCTCAAGCAGTCCGGTCGTCAGACCAGCACGCAAACTTACGTGAATCAACTTCGCGAGAAACTGGCTGAGGAGTATCCGCTGGAAGAGTTTCTGTTTGTTTCGGGAGGGATCGTGAATATGGCTCTCAATGAAGGGGTGCCAACGCCGATCAGTGTGCAGGTTTCGGCAGGAACATTAACTCAATGTCGCGATGCGGCTGAGCGAATTGTGAATGTGGTGCAGAAGATTCCCGGCACGCGTGATGTCCAGATTGCACAATCGCTCGACTATCCTCAATTCGATGTGCAGGTCGATCGAACGCGAGCCAAATATCTCGGCGTCGATCAGGAACAGGTCGCTCAAACCGTCCTGACGGCTCTCGGTTCCAGTGTCGGATACTCACCGACCATCTGGATTGATCCCAAATCGGGCGTCGACTTCTTTATGGGTGTGCAGTACGAGGATAACGAATTTCAATCACTTGATGAAATTCGTAATATCCCGCTCTCGCTGGAGACTCCAACTGGCCCGATTACGATTCCGCTCTCGAATATCGCCACCGTCAAACGAGTCAACATCCCGGGGGAAATTGCTCATTACAATATTTCCCGCGTCAACGATGTGCACGTGAATGTTTCTGGACGCGATATCGGTTCTGTCGCGAAAGAAGTCGAGCAGGCGCTGTCGGGTATGACATTTGAGAATGGCGTCTCCACTACGATTCGTGGTCCTGTGGAAACGATGCAATCGGGAATGAAACTGCTCGGCATCGGGCTGATCGTTGCAGGCGTCCTGGTCTATCTGGTTCTGATGGCTCAGTTCCGCTCGTTTGTCGATCCTCTGATCATCATGCTGGCTGTGCCGCTCGGACTGGGAGGTGTGCTGGTCATTTTGTACCTGACAAACACTTACATCAACATTCAATCGCTGATGGGAACGTTGATGATGATCGGCGTCGTTGTGAATAACTCGATTCTGCTCGTTGAATTCGCAAACAGACGCCGCAGTGAGGGGCTCAGTCCACGGGATGCTGCCCTTTCGGCGGCTCAAATCCGCCTGCGTCCTATTCTGATGACTTCGTTAACTCTCGTCGCTTCCATGCTGCCACTCTCGTTCCAACTGGCTCCTGGAAACGAAGCGATGATTCCCCTTGCCCGAGCACTCCTCGGAGGCATGATTGTCTCTACAGTGCTGACGTTAGTCCTTGTGCCGTGTGTGTATTCATTGATTCATCGTCGTTCGAAATTGGAAACAAGCTAATCGGGATCGATGACCATCCATATTTCATGACACGGAACTCTACAGTATGACATAACATTCTGGCCCACTGTGCGGCCTGCAAGAGGATATGTGCGCTGCTTGAACAATAGCCGGTTGGTGAGCTGGGGAATACCAATTAGCGTTTACTATTGATACACGGGTATTTTAGTTCGATCGGGCATTCCTCTGACACGAGTACAAACTCCATACGGAATACAGTGCCTGCGCACGTTGCTCTTAAAATAATCCTGTTCTTAGCCAATACTCAATTGATCAAACAGCTATTGAAACGATTCCTCTTTGACATTTCTGACTTTTAATTGGTAATGTCTTAACGTCCAGTCTCGTCTCTTCTTAGTTAGTTACACAGCATGACCACGACCGACTTTGTAGTTTTATTCGTTTACTTCTTCACCATGATTGCCATTGGCGTATGGGCGATGAAGCGAGTCAAAGGGCAGGAAGACTACTTTATGGGTGGTCGTGGGTTTGGAAAGTTGTTGCAGACTTTCGCAGCTTTCGGAGCTGGAACGGGAGCTCATGAACCCGTCCAGGTAGGACGAACCGTTTGGACGAGTGGACTCTCCGGCGTCTGGTCGGCGATGATGTGGCTGTTTGTCACGCCCGTGTATTGGTTCACGGCGGTATGGTATCGAAGAATGCGGCACCTGACGCTCGGCGACTGGTTTGTCGAACGCTATCAATCGCAGAGTTTAGGTGCTGCGTATACAGCGTTCGCGATTCTGTTTTATATGTTCTATCTGTCGACGATGCTCTCGGCGATTGCTAAGTTTGCTGTGCCGCTGATGGGTACGGAAATGATGTTCGGCATGGAATTGAAATATGTGCTTGTGCCACTGATTTCTATGATCGTTATTGCGTACGGAGTCCTCGGCGGTTTGACTGCCGCTTATTGGACGGACTTAATTCAGGGCATTTTTATTATCTTGCTTTCAGTCCTGCTGATTCCCTACGGACTTTGGGAACTGGTCGAAAAGTTTGGTGACCCGAGTACGCAGGGGTTGCTCGATGGCTTCACGATTTTGCATCAACGGGTTTCAGCCGAAAATTTCGGACTGTTCACGGGACCAAGTGCTGGAGAATTTCCGCCACAGTATATTCTATCACTGACACTACTGGCTCTTGTGGGCATAGTTGTTCAGCCACACTTCATTGCAACGGGTGGGGGGTCAGCTAAAAGTGAAGATGAAGCTCGAATTGGTCTGGTTGTTGGCAACTTTTTGAAACGTCTTTGCACGGCTGGTTGGGCGATTACCGCTTTGATTGCGTTAGCTCTTTTGGCGGGCAACGTAGAAATCGCTGCCGATCCCGACAAGGTTTGGGGAGTGGCAGCAAGAGAGATTCTTGGCCCGCTGAATCTGGGTCTCGTCGGTTTGATGCTTGCCTGTTTGCTGGCCGCGATGATGAGTTCCGCTGATGCATACATGATTGTGACGAGTGCACTCGTGGTGCGAAATGTGTATTTGCCGTTCATTAACTCGAATGCGTCTGAAAAGGTATGCGTTCGAATTGCACGGTTATCGGGACTGACCATCATCGTTGGTGCTACGGTTGTTTCGCTGGCCATGGGAGATGTGTTTGGGCAATTTAAACTCGCGATCGAACTTCCGCTGCTGTTTGCCGCGCCATTCTGGTTGGGCATTTTCTGGCGACGTTCGAATGCGATGGCCGTGTGGCTGACGATTGGCTTTGTGGGCATCGTCTTCTTTTTGATGCCTTATCTGTTGCCAGTGTTGAATCCGTCGATGAGAACCGACCCGGCTTACACAGTCAGTACGGAAGTGATCACGACGACACGCCAGAGAGCTGCAACGGAAGTCGATGTGGCTCGACGAGAAGCCTGGGAAACAGCTAAGGCTCAGGCGGAAGAACAATACGTCGATGATGCTGCAAAGCTGGAGGGAGCTCTGAAGAAGCTGGGATCTGCTCCACCTGATGCTGTAGTGGGTGAAACCATTCAACTTTCAATGACAACGGGTGGGGAGTCGATCTTTTGGAGTGATGTTCGAGCAGAAAATTCCACACTGACAACTGTTCGTGAAGAAACATCAGCAGACGGGACACATATCGTCGTTCAGAAGAAGACGGGGGCATTTAAGGGTGAGGGCCCGCTCAAGATCGACTTCCTGATCTATCAGTGGTTGGGAGTTATCGATTTATCAACTGCTTCGAAAGCCACGCTGGAAACATTGCGACTACCTCCACGCGTGATCCTGCCGTTCGTGTTTCTGATGCTGGTCAGCTTTGTAACACCACGAGGCAACGCCGAAAAACTGGATCGTTACTTTGCCAAGATGAAGACGGAAGTCGATCCTGATCCCGAGAAAGATGCTGCCAAGTTGGCCGATTCCTATGCGAACCCCACTCGCTTTGATGATCGCCGTCTGTTGCCCGGTACCGACTGGGAATTTATGAAACCCAGTTCAAAAGATATGCTTGGTTTCCTTGTTTCTGTCGTCGCTTGTTTTGTCATTCTTGGTTTGCTGATAGGGATCGCAGGAATTGGGGCGTGATGTTTGCAGACCAGTAGGGTCCCCTGTACGGACCATTGCTTTGAACTTACTACGCATTGAAATCAAACGATACCGCAATCTGGTCCGCACAACGGACCCTACGTGCTGATCACTGGGATTTTGCAAACTTCAGTTAGAAATCGTTTGCTGAGGCAACCATAAGCATTCAGTTTCCAACACACCAGAGTGCATCATTAGTTCGAATAAAGAGTCGACCATTCGCAATGGCGGGTGTGGCGTTTGTGTGACCTGGGAGTTGATTTTGTGTGACTAATTCAAATTCATTCGAATTCGGTTTGAAGATAGTCGTCCGGGCATCCTGGCTTGTTGCGTAGAGCAGGTTATTCGCCATGATAACAGAGGACCATTGAGTCCCGGCTGCGCGATCTTTCCAACGTGATTCTCCGGTATTGATATCAATGCACTCCAAAGTCCCCGGGCCGGCATTGGGGCGATAAATGTATCCATCCACGCACACTCCGCTTCCAATACTTTGTGGCTGACGCTCCTCACGCCAGAGGAGATGTGTAGCAGTTACATCGCCACTTCCTCCCAGTTTTATTGCCAGTGCCGGCCCTTGAAATCCGCCGGTCAGGAAGCAGATCTGATTGTGAATAACTGGCGAGGAATATGCCAGGTCGCCTCGATCGTGCCCTACCCCTTCACAGAACCATAGAATGGAGCCAGTCTCAATATTGTACGAAACGACTCGAGTACTGTGGACCACGACGGCAGTTGTATGACCATTTTCCTCGATCAGCACGGGCGTACTCCAGGAGCCCATGTATTCTCCAGTGTCGTTCCGTTCGCCAGTCCCCTGTTGGGGCTCTTCGACCCGCCAGATTTCTTCTTCCGTTTTGAGATCGAATGCGATTACGAAGACTTTGCTACCAGGGCCGGTATGCAGAAGGACCTTATCTCTAACGATAATTGGAGAACTGCCATATCCCCACATGTGTCGATATTCACCCAAATCGTGAGACCACTGAGTTTTTCCATTGTGGTCGTAGCAATGAATTCCAGCGGACCCATGCCAGACAACAACATTCTTCTGATCCGCCGCTGGAGTCGTGGGCGCGTGAGGATTTGTCTTATGAGTCGGCATCTCCCGATCAATTTCGACAGTGCGGGACCACAATTGCTGACCGGTTTTTTCATCGAAGCAGAGTAGGCTTCGTTCTTTACCTGAGGAATCGTTGAATGCGGTGATATATACATGCCCCTGTGAAACAATGGGACTTCCATTTCCGGCACTCGGCAAATTCGCCTTCCATAAAACGTTTTCATCTTCCGACCAGATCGTCGGAGCAGTCCCTTGGTCAGCCACGCCATTTAGATTTGGTCCACGAAACATTGGCCAGTCGGCTGCGACCAGCGGATGAGCACTGAGTAAACCTGCAAGCAGGAAAAGTAAACTGAGTCGCTTCATAATTTTATCCTGTAGAGTGTAGAGAATTAAGGCCAGAGACTTTGTGGCGACCTGTGTCTGTCTTCTTAAGTCTCCCCTGCTCTTTCTGACGGTCCTGTCTCAGCAACGATTCGCATTACTCGATTAAGAAGAACTCCTGCCGGTTAGCCCACATTCTGAGGCCGACGTGACGTAGTCATAAGTAGAGATTTTCTCATGAGAAACTGCTTCTGTTGGCGGTCTCGTTAAATCTGGTTTTAACTCAGTTAATGCGTTGTCTCAAAAAATTATGATTGCAGAATTGGTTCGTATAGTATGGGAAAATGATTAGTGGTTTGTAAAATATAATGTGCCTGCATCCTCGTTAAAGAAAATTTATTATCCAGTTATGAAATTCAAGCATGTTGAAATTGGCATAAAAATTGCTTTCAAATTTTCCCTAATCGGCTTGAGCGGATATTCAAGCAGAAAGCAGGTGTCAATTTGAACTGAATTATTAGGAAGTGAGTGTCATTATGTGTCCGGTCAAGCCTTCTGGGGAATTTCAACAAAAAGATGGCGAGGATTCGCCAGAGTTGAGAATTTCCGGAAAGGAAGATCAAACACCTGAAGCAAATCCCGAAATAGTAGATTCTTTGCCCTACCAGGGAACGAAACAGGAATTTCCAATTGTTGGTGTTGGTGCGTCAGCGGGCGGACTGGAAGCTTTGGAAGCGTTCTTTGACCATATGAGCCCTGATTCCGGCCTCGCTTTTGTAGTTGTTCAGCATTTATCACCCGATTTTAAGAGTGTGATGGATGAGTTGCTGGCTCGACATACAAAAATTCAAATCCATCGGGTGACTGACGGGATGCAAGTCGAGCCCAATTCGATTTACCTCATTCCACCCAAGAAAGAAATGATCATTTCGGATGGTAAATTGCTGCTCAGTGATAAGGATCCGAAATCCGGACTCACGTTACCGATTGATATTTTCTTCCGTTCGCTGGCTCAAGATGCTGGTTCTCGGGCGATAGCTGTGATTCTCTCTGGAACTGGAAGCGATGGATCGCAGGGAATTCAGGATATCCACGAGAACGGAGGCTTTGTTATTGCTCAGGATTTGGAATCTGCAAAATTTGACGGCATGCCCAAGAGTGCAAACGCAACTGGAGTTGTCGACCTGATCTTACCTCCAGAACGCATGGGAGCGGCGCTCTCATCGTATATCCAGCAACCAGGTTCCAAAAATCTGACGGATTTCAAGCCTGTGGAGCCAGCTCTTCTGAAAGGCTTTGATGCAATTTTCCAATTGTTGCGGAAACATTATGACATAGATTTTTCGTATTATAAACAATCAACTGTAACTCGCCGTGTGCAGCGTCGATTGCTGATGCATCAGATTACGGATCTCGATGAATACGTTACAAGACTTCGGGATGACTCGAGCGAATTGAATTCGCTTTATAAAGACTTATTGATTGGGGTCACAAAATTCTTCAGGGACCCTGAGGCGTTTGATTTAATAGACCAGAATGTGTTACCAGAGATTCTGGCAAATCATCGAGAACAGGATGAACTCCGTGTGTGGGTTGCCGGGTGTGCGACAGGTGAAGAAGCCTATTCGCTGGCAATTCTCATTCGGGAGCATATGGAAGAGATGGCAAAGCCTCTGGATGTCAAAATATTTGCCACAGATGTTCATCCTACCTCACTCGAGACGGCCAGCGTAGGTATCTATAGCGAGGAAAGTTTATCCGAGGTTTCTTCGGAACGACTCGAAAAATATTTTAAGCAAGTGAAAACAGGTTTTCAGGTCTCTCAAGACTTGCGGCAAATGATCGTTTTTGCGCCTCATAATATTATAAAAGATGCACCATTTACGAAAATCGATTTGATTACCTGCCGCAATATGCTGATTTATCTGGAACCTCCGGCTCAGAAAAAAGCGATCTCCCTCTTTCACTTTGCCTTGAATACTCGAGGTGTCATGTTTATGGGGCCGAGTGAAAGTCCTGGAGAACTGGCTGATGAGTTTGATGTGATTGATGAACGCTGGAAGGTTTACCGTAAACGTCGAGATAAACGACTGCCGGTCGAAATGCGTCTACCGCTTTCTGCTGGATATGCCAGTTCGCGGATTCCAAGAATGGGATTGAGCCAGCCCCATGCTCCTGCCAATGGTGCGCTATTAAGAGCCTATGATGAATTGCTTAAAGAATATGCCCCGCCTACGTTGCTCATCAACAATTCCAGAGAATTGGTGCAGTCTTTCAGTGGTGCTTCTAAATACATCAAACTGAGTGATGGGCGACCATCGACAGACATATTCGATTTATTACTGCCGGATCTGAAAATTCCATTAACCACAGCAGTTCAACAAGTCGTTAAAAATCAGAAGTCAGTCACTTTTAAAGGAGTTCGAGTCACTCACGAGACAACTGAAGAATTACTGCGATTGACCGTGCGACCCCTTCAGGCACGTAGTGGAGACGAACAGCAGTTTCTTGTGACTCTGGAACCGATGGAAAAACCGAAAGCATTGGTGAAAGAAAATGATGATGCTTTGAATATGGATCTTGACCAGGCCTCTAAAGAACAGTTGCTGGCATTGGAATCGGAGTTGCTGTACACCAAGGAAAATCTGCAGTCGACCGTTGAAGAGATGGAGACTAGCAATGAAGAATTGCAGGCCACAAATGAAGAACTTGTCGCTTCTAACGAAGAGTTGCAAAGCACAAACGAAGAACTGCATAGCGTCAATGAAGAACTCTATACCGTCAATGCTGAGTATCAGAAAAAGATTGCGGAGCTGATGGAATTGACCGCAGATATGGACAATCTGCTGCACAGCACTGAAGTTGGTGTCATCTTTCTGGATCGTGAGTTATGCATTCGAAAGTATACTCCAAAAATAGGCGAAACCTTTCACTTATTGCCGATGGATATCGGACGTCGGGTCGACAGTTTCGCCCACAACATCGATCATCCGAATCTTGTCAATGATTTGAAGCGAGTTTTAATTGAGCAGACTCCATTTGAAATCGAAGTTCATGGCGGAGATTCCCAGACGTTTTTAATGCGAATATTGCCCTACCGATCAAAAAATAAAGTTGACGGAGTCGTCCTGACGCTCATCGAAATCAGTCGATTGAAGCAGGCTGAGTCTGAGTTAAAGCTTATGTCCAAAGTGTTTCAGGACGGTGCGGATCCAATCATCCTGGAAGATCTTGATGGTCAAATTGTCGATCTTAATGCTGAAGCTGAAAAAATTTATGGATGGAGTCGTGCAGAATTACTGGGACAAAGTTTTAAAAAGCTTGTTCCTCAAGACGAACAGATTCGGGCAAAAGAATGGCGTATGCGTTGCATCGAGAAATTGGGCTTACGCAATATTGAAACGGTTAAGCACGATATTAAGGGAAATACATTTCCCGTATTACTTACGCTTTCTTTATTAACCGATCAGAATGGAAAGCCTGCCTTCATCGCTTCGATTGCGAAGGATATTACTGATCGTAAGTTAGCAGAGGACAAAGCTCGCGATGCCGTACGAAAACGGGATCAGTTCCTGGCGATGCTATCGCATGAACTCCGAAATCCACTCGGAGCCGCACTGAATGCAACCTACTTACTGGATGGGGCCGATGAAAAAGTCCTTTCGAAACCATTATTGGAAGCTTGCAAAGTTATTCAAAGGCAGACATTACAGGTTGCCCGATTGCTGGATGATCTGCTCGATGTCTCTCGCGTTACACAAGGCAAAATCGAAATCAGAAAACAAATCGTGGATATGACGCAGTTGATTGAAGATACACTTCAAGCTGTCCGACCTCATATCGACGCGTTGAATCATAAGTTAACCGTTGAGGTCTCTTCGCAACCGGTCATTGTCGAAGGTGACCCTTCACGACTGTTACAAATCCAGGAAAATCTACTGGCCAATGCTGCCAAGTACACACCTGAAGGAGGTCACATTCGACTCTCGCTCGCAAAAGAAGATGGAGAAGCAATTCTGCGTGTGGGTGATAACGGAAACGGAATTCCGCCCCATATGCTGGAGAAAATATTTGAATTATTCGTACAGTCGGATGAGACACTTGACCGTTCTCAGGGAGGGATGGGACTTGGTTTGACACTTGTTAAAGATATTGTCGAACTGCATGGAGGAAATGTCAGTGCTCATAGTAATGGTGCCGGTAAAGGAAGTGAGTTTGTTGTGCGATTGCCGCTCGCGAAGGATTCTCAAGTTCCTGTACTTTCCTTGCCCGTTAAGAACGATGCGAATTCTTCCGATCAAAAGAATATCGTGCTCGTCGAAGATAATGATGATAACCGGGCTATGCTCAAAACATTGCTCAGATTGAAAGGGCATCTTGTTTCAACGGCTGCAAACGGAAGCCAGGGCGTCGATGTTATTTTACATCAACTCCCTGATGTTGCTATTGTCGATATTGGCCTGCCCGGCATCAGCGGGTACGAAGTTGCTAAGAAGGTTCGTGCAGAACTAGGCAATCAAGTCTACTTAATTGCCTTAACGGGATATGGGTGTGCTGAAGATCGGGAGGCGACTACTCAAGCAGGTTTCGATACACACTTAGTCAAACCACTTGATCCAGTCGAGTTGGACAGGGTCTTAAATTCGATATCGAAATCTGATAGATAGCGATATGAATTCCATTGCAGGAAAATCCAATGAAAACAGCTATGGCAATCTGCTAATTGGTATTGGTGCTTCTGCTGGTGGTCTGCAGGCCATTGTTGAAATTGTTGATCTTTTGCCGACACATTTTCAGGGGGCATTGATGATCGCGACGCATCGTTCTTCAACTGCTCCCAATGTCTTGCCATCTCTTCTGCAAAACTATACACGTTTACGAATCAGTGAACCGCTCGATGGCGACAAACTCAGCTGCACTCATATTTATATTGGTCGTCCTGACGAAGTGTTGACAGTTGAAGGCGGTGAGGTTCACATTGACTTAGATCCAGAGCACATTCGAAACCTGGATCGAATCGATGACCTGTTTACTTCCATTGCCAATGCTGCGGGTAAAAATTCAGTCGGAGTCATTCTCTCGGGGATGTTGTGGGATGGAGTCGACGGATTAAAGGCGATTAAGGAAGCAGGCGGAACCTGTATCGTCCAGACACCTGAAGATGCAACCTTCGACAGCATGCCGAAAAATGCATTGGAGTCAGTCGAGTGCGATTTTGTCGGAACAACGATTGAAATTGCCAGTCGACTGGTTGAATTGGGGGCAGGCAGGAATTGTCAATAAATTCAGGCGTGCATTAATTTAAAGCCAGCGAGTCCTGACTCAGGAATCACATGACTGGGGCAGCATCATTCATACTTGAGGGCTCAATCACTCAAGAATTCTTCCTATAGGCCACATCAGAAACGATGCTGCCATTCCCGGAAGTAATTTGAACACATCGCCATCGTAACCAATCGTGTTCCAGGCAATGACCGTTCCAACGCCTGCAGTCATCATCAGGGTGATTGTCAAAGACGAAAGTTGGACTCCAAACAGACGGAGCAATAGTGGTGGACCAAGGCCTGCACCGAGTGCGGACCAGGCAATCAATACAAGAGAGAATACACCCTGCCCTGCGAATAATGCCACAGACAGTGCCAGTGCTGTCACTGCAAGCGTTGCAAGTTTGGATGCAACGTAGGATCCTTTCCAGTTTGGGTTGATGTCCTGCGTGATTGCTCCAGAGCAAACCAGGATTTGAGAATCAGCTGTAGACATAGTCGCTGAAAACAAACCTGCCAGAGTCAATCCAACAAGCACATCAGGTAACAGACGTCTGGCCATTTCCGGCATTGCTAATTCGGTCGCCTGAGTCGCAGTCATTCCTTCGGTGAGTGGAATACTTAGCAAGTCCGGCATGTAGGCTCGTGCGTAAAGTCCGACTGCAATACTGGCAATGAAAAAGGGAATAAACCAGAGAAAGTAGATCCATTTGGCACGTTGAATCTCGTCGATCGATCGTATTGCCATGAAGCGAACAAGGATATGCGGTTGACCGATCGCTCCAAATCCACCAAATGTCATTCCTAATAAGTACATGGCGAAGCCGAATTTAAGATCACTCGGAAACCATCGCACCAATTCGGGATCCTGGCTTTCGAGATTCATCCAAACATCAGCCGGTAAGCCGACTTCAAAGCTAGCCGCAATCAGAAGTGTGGCCATGGCAATAATCATGACGAAGGACTGAGCGGCATCCGTCCAGATGGAGGCTCGAATTCCGCCTGAGAAACAATACAGCACAACGATCACGGCTCCGATGATGGCCCCAATCTGCGGTTGCCATCCAAACAATGTCTGCAGTGCGGTGCTTCCCGCTTTTAGTTGAGCAGCCGCGTAAACGCCAAGCAATACGAATGTCATCAAACCACCAAGGATTATGATGATTCGTTTCTCGCCTTGTTTGGTCGTTCCGATTAGCGCGGGAACGGTTGCGACTTCCATGTTCTCCGATTCTCGACGAACACGCGGATGCACGAGCCACCATGCGACCAGGTCCCCCATCACCCAGCCTATCATCATCCAGACGGATTCGATGCCAACCCGGTATGTGTATGCGATCTGACCGATAAACATGAATCCGCTGTTGTTGGTAGCCACAGCCGATAAAGCAGCCAGCCACGGAGGCACATTCCGTCCAGCCAGCAGGTAATCGTCCGTCGTATTTTTGCAGGCTCGGGCCGAAGAGACGCCAATCAAAACAAATACACCGAGAAAAAAGAGAAAGCTGATAACGACCGTAGTCAATGGAGCATCCTTGTTCAATTTTGCGAACGAAAAAAGCGGTTGACGTCAGAAACTCAAGCAGTATACTTGCAATCACAATGAATTCATAGCTAACGATTGTCATTGCATTTATCTTGATTGTTTCAATATTTTGCTGTTTTTTGTGTGGAGAGTCCCGTTATTTCAAAGGAATCTGAGACGCCGGAGTTGGAAATACGTACTCCTGAAACGAATGATGCCGCTCAAATCTGTCAGTTAGTGAGAGACTCTGGAGTCCTCGATGCCAACTCGGCCTACCTGTATTTGCTTCTGTGTCGCGATTTCAGTGATACATGTCTGGTGGCGTGCCGTGCTGGAGATGTTGTTGGATTTGTCTCTGGATATCGCATGCCACGAGATCCCACAGTGCTGTTCATTTGGCAGGTGGGAATCTCTCCTGAAGTGAAAAGGCAGGGAGTCGCATCTCGATTGCTCCGCGAGTTGGTGATGCGGTGTGATGAGAAATCTCTCCTGGCAATCGAAGCAACCGTTTCTCCATCGAACATCGCCTCTCGGCGACTCTTTGAGTCTTTGGCACGAACACTGGATGTGCCATTGATTGACCTTCCTCATGATGGTTTCAGCACGGCGGACTTTCCGCCCGGCGACCATGAAGTGGAACCTCGCATTCGGATTGGACCTCTGAACTGACTTTTGTTCTCTGAAGCATTATTCCAGTGATCTCAGCCCTGTTCTTACAGGCGACGAAATTTACCCAAGCGCTAATGAAGGATTGATAATGGATATTTTTGAACGACTTGAAAGCAATGTTCGCGGATACTGTCGCAGCTTCCCAACGGTCTTTAAGACGGCAAAGGGCGCGACACTCTTGAATGAACAGGGCGAAGAATTTATCGACTTCTTCGCCGGTGCGGGAGCTTTGAGTTATGGGCACAATAACCCTGAATTAAAATCTGCATTGATTGAATATCTGACCAACGATGGCGTACTGCACGCCCTCGATATGTCTACGACTGCTAAACGAAAATTTCTTGAAACATTTGAACGATTAATCCTGAATCCTCGACAAATGGATTACAAGGTGATGTTCCCGGGACCAACGGGGACAAACGCTGTGGAGTCGGCACTCAAACTGGCTCGCAAAATCACAGGTCGTCACAACATCGTTTCGTTTACCAATGGTTTCCACGGAATGACCCTGGGCTCTCTGGCTTTGACTGGTAATGGCGGAAAGCGAGCTGGCGCGGGTGTTCCGCTGAATAATGTCACTCACATGCCCTTTTGCGATTACCTCGGAACAGAGGCGGATACCATCGCTGCACTGGAACGCTACCTCGAAGATTCGAGCAGTGGCATGGACTTGCCCGCGGCTTTCATTCTTGAAACGGTGCAGGCGGAAGGTGGAGTTAATATTGGAACACGCGGCTGGCTGGAGGCTCTTGCGGGACTTGCCCGTCGATACAATGTCCTGCTGATCATTGATGATATTCAGGTGGGATGTGGTCGAACCGGGCCATTCTTCAGTTTTGAGCCGTTCGACATTCAACCTGACATCATCTGTTTGTCGAAATCAATTTCCGGTTACGGATTGCCAATGGCATTGACCTTGATGAAGCCGGATCTGGATGTATTTGAGCCAGGCGAACACAACGGCACATTTCGAGGACATAATGCCGCTTTTATCACCGCGACTGCCGCACTGGAAGAGTTCTGGCAAGATGACCAGCTGACTCAAAAAGTGAACCGCAACGCTCGTCAGGTTCGTGATTCGCTGTTGGACATTGCGGCCAAACATGATGCTGAAGTTCGAGGTCGAGGCATGATTCAGGGCATCGAGTTCGCTGATCATTCGATTGCATCAGCAATTTCGAAAGAAGCCTTTACACGTGGCTTAATTATTGAGACTGCTGGTCCCGACGACGAAGTCATCAAGACCCTGCCACCGCTTACGATTTCAGATGAATTACTGACGCGTGGTTTGGAGATCCTTGCCGAAAGCACGGCCGCTGCTGTTCCTGAACTCACTTGCGCAAAATAAACCGGAGAATAAGAATGATTGTAAATACGCTCGAACAAGTCAGCGGAACCGAACGGGAAACACAAGCTGAAACATGGACCAGTCGTCGTCTGTTACTCAAGAGTGATGGCATGGGCTTCTCGCTGCACGACACCGTTCTGTATGCCGGGACTACGACCGAGATGGAATACCAGAACCATCTAGAAGCCGTGTACTGCATTGAGGGCAAAGGTCGTTTAAAAGACTTGAGCAATGATAAAGAGTATCCGATTGAAGCGGGTACGGTGTACGCCCTGAGTGGTCATGAACGCCATATCCTGATTGCGGATGAGCAATTACGAATGGTTTGTGTCTTCAATCCACCCATTGTCGGCGCAGAAACTCACGACGAAAACGGCGTGTATCCTTTGATGGAGTGATTTCTCTGGGAGTGTACTCACTGACCTTTCAAAAAAGATAATCACAAAGCGCAAATCAATTCCAGGATATATTATGAATCGCTCAATAGATCCCTACCATTCACGCACATCTGACACATGGGAAGCTGCACCGCGGGTTGATCCGACGGCCTCTGATAAACCGGGTCCCCTGACCACCGACGAAGTTTGGAACTACGCACACGATGGATTCCTGTTTGCACAAGGGCTGTTCTCTCAGGAGGAAATCGATGAGTTGTTAGTCGAAGCAACTTCGCTAGCTGAAGAGTGGCCGGAATCTCAGCCAGGAATCGTGCGGGAACCAGGTTCGGAGACTGTTCGCTCGATCTTTCGCTTGCACAAGATCAGCGACGTCTATCAGCGACTGTTCGCAGACGAGCGGTTACTTGCAAGGGCGAAACAGTTGATTGGGACTGACGTTTATATTCATCAGTCACGAATCAACTACAAGCCAGCTATGAATGGTAAAGAATTCTTCTGGCACTCAGATTTTGAAACCTGGCATGTGGAAGATGGGATGCCTCGCATGAGGGCACTGAGTGTGTCGATTTTCTTAACGGAAAGCCACGAGTTCAACGGACCACTGATGTTGATCCCTGGATCGCATGAAACATTCATCCGCTGTGCAGGAGAGACTCCAGAAAAGAACTACGAAAACTCATTGCGACGTCAGGAATATGGCGTGCCGACACGGGAAGCTCTGGACACGTTGCTTGAAGGCAAAGAGATCGTCGCTCCGAAAGGTCCCGTCGGTTCGGTCGTGTTCTTTGACTGCAACACCATGCATGGTTCCAACGGCAACTTGAGTCCAACGCCACGTGTTAATCTGTTTGCTGTTTATAACAGTGTCGAGAATGCAGTTGTCGATCCGTTCTGTGATCGTTCGCCTCGTCCTGAATATCTCGCAGAACGAACCGTTGAACCTGTTCAATCACTCGTAGGATCTTCGTAACCAATACCTCTTTCAGGACTGACTACGACTGGGCACTGAAATACAATGATGCCAACTTCGGAAAAGACAGGTGATAAATCGATATCGTTTTCGTTCCCTAATCAAAATCAGCGGGTGATCTTTGAAAAGAGCTGGTTGTGGTTACCGTTGCGTATTGAGTATTATAAAATGTAGCACTCGTAAGCCTGTTTGGAATGCGGCCAGTCCGCCCTGAATTCATGAGATGCAATATTGGACCTCGAAGACTCACTTGGCTTTCAGATCTTGAGAGCGATTCGGCGAATCATTCGTCGAACGTCCGAGCACTCACGCATTGTCAGAAAACATGGTGGGATCAGTGTCCCGCAAGTGCTCTGTCTCAAAGCTGTCTCTGAGTTTCCGGCGGAGACCGAGATCACGGTCGTAATGGTTGCACGCGCTGTTCAACTTTCAGCTCCAACCGTATCTCGAATTCTGGATAAACTGGAAAATGACGGATACATCGCTCGGCAACGAAACAGCAAAGACCGGCGACGAGTGTGCGTTTCACTCACCGAGAAAGGTTGTCTACAGATCAATAATCTGCCGACACCGCTCCACGAACAATTCTTAAAACGCCTCGAAACTCTCGATCCCGTCGAATGTCTGGGACTCTTAAAATCGCTGGAGAGAATCGTCGAACTGATGGACGCCGAGGATGTTGATGCGTCTCCTCTACTGACGCCTGAATTAAATGTCGGGCCAGACGATTCATCACAAGCTGACTCGGAATTGACCTGAGAGCAACACAAAATGCTACTCCAGTATCAACAATCGCGGGAATCTTCCGCGTGAAAGAGCAAAGTATTCTCTCAACAGGACTTCATCTGCTCCTAATGCTCCTGCGATTTCACGATCAGATCTCCCGAGTGACATTGGAACTGATGAACCCAATCTGTATTATGTGTTGCATTAATGTCTGCTTATATTTGTTCCGAGTTGCACATTGACTCAAGAATCAATTCTTAATGATTTTCAGTTCAGTGATTACTCAGATGGAACAGTCATGATTTCATGCGTTTTTTTGGGAAAGGTGTTTTTGATGACCCGTTCGACAATTTCTCTGCTCGTGTTACTTTTTGGGATCGCGATTCCGTTGATGAATTCAGCAGGAATGGCTGCAGAGTTTCGAGCGGGAGCATCTGCTGTGGATGTTTCTCCTCAGCAGTTTCCCGTCAGCTTACGCAGCGGTAAAGCGATGGATGCAAGTGCAGTGCATGATCCTTTGCATGCCCGGGCGATTGTCCTCGACGATGGTGAGATGACTCTCGCGATTGTTGTTCTGGATGCCCTGGGGGCTCCTCCGGAAATGCTTGATGAAGCCAAGCAGATTGCTGCAGAGAAAACTGGAATTCCTGTCGAGCGAATGTTGATCTCGTCGACTCATTCTCATTCGACTCCGCCGTCCAATCGCACAGAAGGTTCACCTGGCGATGTGGCGTATCGGGAATTACTGGTCAATGGACTCGCTCAGTCGATCATTGAAGCCTACGAAAAACGAGAGTTGGCCTCTGTGGGCGTGGCTTCCCATGACCTTCCAGAAGAAGTCTTTAATCGCCGCTGGCACTTGAAGCCTGGAAAAATGCCAGCGAATCCCTTTGGAAAGATGGATATCGTCAAGATGAACCCGGGAACCAGTCCGGACGTCCTTGATCGACCAGCTGGTCCGATAGATCCTGAGTTGATGATCCTGTCAATTCAAAACAATAAGCGAAAGCCGATTGGATTACTTGCGAACTATGCATTGCATTATGTGGGCGGTGTGAAGGAGAAACATGCTTCATCAGATTATTTTGGCGAGTTTTCACGGTTGATGCCCAGTCGTCTGCGTGCAAGTCCAGAGTTTGTCGCCATGATGTCCAACGGAGCTTCGGGAGATATCAACAACATTGCCTTTCTCGTCAATCGTCCTCCCCGGGAACCATTCGAGCAAATTCAAATTGTTGCCACCAAGGCAGCTGATACCGCCTATTTTGCATACAAGAAAATCGATTTTCATGACAGTAATATTACGCTCGGGATGATTGAGCGAGAGATCGAACTCAAATATCGACGGCCGAGCGAAGATGATTTGGCATACGCACAAAAAATACTTGCACTGACAGATCCAGTCGATATTTCCGAATTGCCAAAGAAAGCACAGGATTACGCACGAAAGACAATTCAGGCTCACGAGCGGGAAGAAGAGTTCCTGACAGTCACCATTCAGGCGATTCGAGTGGGAGAGTTCGCAATTGTCGGCATCCCTTTTGAAACTCTTGTTGAAATTGGATTGGAAATCAAAGACCGAAGTCCATTTTCGAAGACAATGGTAATCGGCCTGGCCAATGGTCGACATGGCTACCTGCCCCCTCCAGAACAGCATCGCCTCGGCGGATATGAAACCTGGCTCGGCACCAACGTTGTCCAAAAAGATGCTTCCGTGATACTGACGGAGAATCTTCTAGAGATGCTGACTGAGTTGAAGACATCGGGCAAAGATGGTCGGTAGAGTGGATTTCGTTGCGAATCAATTAAATCTCCAAGATTGCAGGTTGGGTTAGCGGAAAACGGAACGCGTAACCCTAACTCCGTCTGGAGAGAATTGTCGAATTGATGGACGCTGAGAATATCAATCCCTCTCCCTTGCTTACGCCCAAGTTAGAAGTTGGGCCAGATAATGCAGCATGTCTTGATTCAGATGAGTCCTGATTCATTATTGATTCAACGATGTCAACGAGTGCTCTGGTCAAATCCCCAGTGAGTCAGACTGCTGATAAGTTCTGTCAATAATATGCTCTCCGGGAAAATCACTGCGTGTTGCCTGTTTGGCATATGAAATGCAGTTGGCTATTCAAAAGAATGAGATTTTTCGAGATATCACATTCGTAAAAATCGATGTTGTTGAGTTTCAGACTGATATCCCGCAAGAACATGAGGTATGCAATTGATGAAAAGCCCTTCGAGTTCAATTTTAACTGTGCACACTGCTTGTTGATTAGGCAATTTTGCATTGATGAGAACTGAACGAGAGTTCTCATGGTTAGTCTGAGTTGGATTCTGTTTTTTATTTTCCAATCTTTTTAGGAGTATTTCAAAATGATGTTGACTGATTCCAATCGTCCAGCAGCTAAGATTTATCAGCGTGGATTTACGCTGATTGAACTATTAGTGGTCATAGCGATCATCGCTATCTTAGTGGCATTGTTACTGCCAGCTGTACAACAGGCCCGGGAAGCGGCTCGGCGCAGCTCCTGTAAAAACAATTTGAAGCAAATTGGTCTGGCTCTGCACAACTATCACGATGTGCACAGCGTGTTTCCGTATTCAACGGCCAATTCTTCGTCGAATGGTGGAACGCCAGCTGGCACGAACGTGCTCAACCATTCCGGGCATGTCCAGCTTTTGCCCTATATCGAGCAGGCAGCTTTATATGATCAGTACAATCACAGTTGGGCGTACGGAACACGCAACGAGTTAACTGGTGGCATTGTCGCTGGAGGAACGGATCCGAATATCAACACAAACCTGAATTTATCTCGCACTTTAATTAGTGTCTATCTCTGCCCCTCGGATAATGGTCCTCAAACTTACGGTTCTGCCAACGCAACCTATGGTTGCGGTGTCACTGGTTCAGTCCGCACTTCGTATGGTTTCAGTGTTACTCAGGGGAATGGTGGTACTATGTGGACAGCCCTCGGCATAACAACACGAGCGATGTTCGGGGTCAACTCTCGCAGCAAAATGCGTGATCTAGTCGATGGGACTTCCAATACAGTAGCGATGGTCGAAACGACACTCGATGTTGATGATGGCGAAACACAGTCGTGGGGCTGTTCATCGCATGTCGGGCAAGGTATCAACCTGACAGCTTCACGAGGGATCAACAATTTTCGCTGCTGTGCCTGGCGGACACCACCTGATGCTCAGTATCAGTATGGCCGCAACGGAGAGTGGGGTGAGCCAGGTTCCCTGCATCAAGGTGGGATTCAGGTCGTTATGGGTGATGGAGCAGTCCGTTTCATCTCCGAAAACATTGATGCCACCCTTCGCAACAGACTGGCCTGGATCAGTGATGGCCAGCCACTTGGCGAACTCTAAACGGAACTCATCAGAATTGATTAATCCTGCCTGAAACTGTGTGCATTGCCTTCTGGACAATGCACACATTACTTCAAATTAAACTTTCTATAAAAGTGCCGCATGTTGTATTCGACTTCTCGACAAATGAACTTTTTAGACTTTATTGTGTGCTTGGCTGTGATAACTGCAGTTGGATGCAGTGCAGAAAAGTCAGACAACATACCAGAACTGCTGATTCCAGTCACAGGAACAGTGCAAATGGATGGAAAGCCCCTTGGGGGAACTGCAGTCAAGTTTCTGCCACAAGGCGATACGAAAGGGAAAGGAGGCTATGCCATTACGGATGCGTCTGGTAATTTCGAAGCAAAAGATTATTCCATGGCAGAAGGTATTGAGCCTGGAGTTTATAACGTAACGTTCTCAAAAATTGCGATGCCCGATGGCAACCCGATTCCCGAGGGACAGACGGCAGCTGATGTCGGCGCATTGGAAATCTTGCCACCGCATCTGACGGCCGTCAATCCCGACAACATGAAATACATGCTGACGGTTGAATCCGAACCGATCAGTATCGATTACAAACTGAGTTCAAAACGCTGATCTCGGGATGCATTCTCCATTCCTAATCATTCAGCCTGAAGCATTATCGTGTGCCATTAAATGTCCCAGCCTTTGCGATAGTCTTCACGAATCAATTGTTGAGCTTGTTCGTTGCCAACAGTTTTGAGCGTCTGGGAATCCCATACAAATCCACCACCGCGATAGGCAACATTGCCAAGCATGACGGTTTCGCTGAGGGGGCCGGTGTAGTCAAAGTTGCAACTGGCTGGTTCCCCGCCTCGAATGGCATTGAACCATTCCTGATAAAATCCAGGCGAGTCGGGAATCGTTTTCTCAGGGGCTTTGTAATCCTCAAACTGATCAGCTGGAAAGAGCTTGCGATTATCAAAACCGCAGGCCAAATTCCCCTTTGTTCCGACAAAAATAGTATTCAGACCTTTGACATCATACTTTTTCTTTTCTGCAAACTCCGGCTTCCCCTGACTCCAGTGTAGGGTGACCGCAGGTCGTTTCTCATTCGCGGGAAACTCAAACTGAGTGGTCATACTTTTAGGAGTGCGTTCCGGATCCACTTCCGGGCCGGAGGCTTCGACTTGCGTGGGATATTTGAGATCCAGAGCCCAGAAAGGGATATCGAGAATATGACATCCCCAGTTGCCCGTTTCGCCGGTGCCGTAATCCCACCAGAAACGCCATTCGTACGGACATAGCTTATCGGTGTATCCACGCTCGGCTGTTGTCGGGCCGAGCCAGAGATTCCAATCTAGAGTGTCTGGCACAGGCTGAGAACTTGTAATCGGGCTTGGCATTCCCCGGCTGCTGCCGACCCAACTGTAAACTTCGAGCACATCACCGATCACACCCGCCTGAATTTCTTCAACGACTCGACGCATATTTTGTTTCGCGTGCCGCTGAGCCCCTAATTGAGTCGCCAGAACTCGTTCACGAGCAGTATCAGTAATGGTACGTGTCTCCCAAACATTGTGTGCTAATGGCTTTTCGCAATACAGGTGCTTATCGCGAAGCAAAGCCCACATCGAAGGATGAAAGTGGGTGTGATCTGGAGTGCTGACAACAACGGCATCAATCTCATTTTCCATTTCATCGAACATCTTACGGAAATCGGAAAATTGAGGGACACCTGGAAATTTCTCATAAGCTTTACCGGCTCGATTTTCATCGACATCGCAGAAAGCAACGAGATTCTCTTTTGAGCATCCATTCACATTCGAGAAGCCTCGACCTCCCACACCGATACAGGCAATGTTAATCTTCTCATTAGCACTGTTGGCAAAATTCGATTGCGTTTGAGTTCCGAGATACAGACCAGCCGAAATGGCAGCAGTCGCTTTAATTGCGTCACGTCGATTCATTTTCGTATTCATATTCACTCAGTACCTGCGAAATTCATGTTGATAAATTCAAAAAGTCTGGATATGGCGAAACGCAAATCCAGACTCTGTCGTGTCTCTGTTAGATTACTTAATGGTCACATTCGGGACGGGGGCATCACTCCCGGTATAGGCATTGTACTGTTGCTGGATGAATTCCGGCGTGGGCATGTCCCCTTGCGTGATGACAAAGCGAACCTGAGTTTTATCCGATTCCCCTTCAGGAATGTCCGTCTTGAACCAGGCTCCGAAACGACCATAGTCACGATAGGCAGAGAAGATTGCCCCTTTCGTGTTCTCTGGATGATTGAGGTAGATCACATTGTATCGCTTGCCGTCCAGGACAAACGATTCCGTCACCCAGGGATAGTCCCGATCTTTTTTAGGATCTGCGTTCTCTTTCGGGAAACAGTATTGGGTTTTTGATTTCTCGACCTCATTGGCAGGTCGAAACTGCAAGCCGGCGTGTTCGGGGTCGCCATCAAGTGTGAGTTTTCCCTGCGTTGCTTTGACGACCGAAGTGACATCAATCATCGCAAAGCTCCCTTTGGGTGGAACCTGAAAACGCATTGTGCGATCCTCTTCAAAAAGAGGCTTGCCATCATC
>TARA_R100000789_G_scaffold91685_2_pt1 | contig 32046 bp, 35 predicted proteins | sample TARA_R100000789 | Tara Oceans TARA_R100000789 (sample SAMEA2623403) | marine metagenome | biome: marine biome (ENVO:00000447); feature: mesopelagic zone (ENVO:00000213); material: "saline water (ENVO:00002010), including plankton (ENVO:xxxxxxxx)" | depth 450 m
CAGAATCCGGTGCCCATCTTGGCAAACCAGAGCCGCGGCTTGGCATCCGGAAAGAGCGGCATCTCGGCCACATCCTCGGTCACCGCCCAGGCCATCGGCTGTTGGTGCAACGGGATCATGATCATCTCGTCCTTGACCATCTTGAGCGCCTCCGTTTGCAGCGCCAGCCGCGCTTCGAGGTCCAGCTCGCTGCCCGCCGCGTCGATCAGCGCGTCCAGTTCGGGATAGGACCAGCCGCCCCAGTTGAAGACGCCCGCATTGCCGTCCTTGGAGTGGAAGATTTGCAGCAGCGGCGAATAGCTGTCGAGCAGAGGCAGCGTCGCCCAACCCAGCGTGTAGACATCGGTCTTGGCGTTCGTCCGCTTCGGCGACTGCACCGCGCGCGGCGCCACGTCGAGCTTGGGCGAGAGACCGATGCGCGACCACATGGACGCGATGGCCTGGCAGAATTGCTCTTCGTTCACCAAACCGTCGCTGAGGCAGTTGAACTCGAATTCCAGCCCTTCGGGTACACCGGCCGCTGCCAGCAGCGCCTTGGATGCCTCGGGGTCATAGCCCGGCACCGTGTCCAGCGCCTCTGTATAGCCGGGGATCGGAGGTGCGATGGTCGCCCCTGCGGTGCGGGACTTGCCGCGCATCACTTTCTGCTGGATCAGGTCGAGGTCGATCGCCTTGTAGAGCGCCTCGCGCACCGCCTTTTCCTTGAAGGGATTCGGCTCTCCCGTGGTCAGAGTATCGCGGAAGGGGAAACCGATCATCACGGTACGCAGGTCGACGCCTTCCAGCACCTCGACGTTCGGCGCCGCTTCCAGACGCGGCAAATCCTGCACCGGTGCGTCATTGGTAAAGCTGATCTCGCCCGACAGCAGTGCGGCAACGCGGGTCGCGGCCGAGTTCACCGGCGTCAGTTCGATCCGGTCGAGGTTATGCTGCGGCTCGTCCCACCAATCGGGATTGACGACAAAGACGGTCTTGGCGTCGGGCTGTCGGCTCTCGACGATAAAGGGGCCGGTGCCGTTGGCATTGTAGGTGGCATAACCCTCGGTGCCCGCGCCCACGTCGGTCGGCATCAGCGCGTCATTCGCGGTCATCCATTCGGCGTCAAAGATATGGATGTTGGTCAGGTCGTTCAGCAGCAGCGGGTAGGTGCCGTTCAGCGTGATGTCGACGGTCAGATCATCCACCACCTTGGAGCTGACGTAGGCCGGCAGGTTGCCTTTCAGCGGCGAGGTCTCGTGGCTGACGCGGGTCAGCGAGGCGACCACGTCCTGCGCGGTGAAGGGGTTGCCATTGTGAAAGGTCACGCCCTCGCGCAGCTTGAAGCGCCATGTGATCTTGTCATCCAGGATTTCCCAGCTTTCCGCCAGCGCCGGCTCGATTTTCAGGTCCTTGTTGTAGCGCACCAGCCCTTCATAAACGTGGTTGAGCACGTTGATGGTGAAGCTGTCGCCAAACGAATACGGGTCGAGTGAGCCGATATCGCGGTTGGCGCCCCATTTCAGAACGTTCTCGGCCTGCGCAGCGCCTGACAAAGAGGCAACTGCCGCGGTCGCGAGCAGGAGATGTCGAAGTTTCATGTGTCTGTCCCTTTTCCCGGTGGATTGTGTTTTGAAGTCGGTCAAATTGGATACGATGTATTTTGGGTGGCACAGAGAATCCAGCAACGCAAGCAAATTGTATCCAATTGACTGACGAAACTGAATACGATAGTGATTGTGCGAAATTGATAGGCAGAGCGGACCATGAGTGAGAACAAAACGACGCTGACGGACGCGGTGCATGACCTGCTGCGCAAGGCGATCATCGAACAGGCGCTGAAACCCGGCATGAGACTGCCGGAGGATACCGTGGGCGAGCAATTCGGCGTCTCGCGTACCATCGTGCGCCATGCCCTGGTGCGGCTTGAGCATGAAGGGCTGGTGGAGACCCGCCGCAACCGGGGTGCTTTTGTTGCCGAACCGTCCCGCGATGAGGCGCAGCACGTGTTTGAAGTGCGGCGCTGCCTTGAAAACGATGTGATTCGCCTGCTTTGCGAGCGTATGCCGGGCAGCGGCTACGACCGGCTCGAAGCCCATGTGCGCCAAGAAGAAGCGGTGAAAGGCAAGGATGGCCCGGTGTCGATTCGCCTCGCCGGGGAATTTCACGTGCTGCTGGCCGAACTCACCGGCAACCCGGTGCTCACCCGCTACGTCTCCGAGGTGGTGCTGCGCTGCTCATTGATCATGTCGCTCTATGCGCGCAGCCATTCCTCGGATTGCGCGGTCGACGAGCATTCGCAGATCATCGAGGCAATCCGCGCCGGCGACGCGGCGCGTGCCATCGAGATCATGGAGCATCATCTCGGCGCGGTGGCCGGCCGGGCCGCGCTTTCCGCGCAGCCAGATAGTATCCAATCCATTCTCTCACATTACGGCAAGGAACTGGCCCAATGACCCTGAAAGACGGCTACCACGCCTTCGACTTTGCCGATCTCTCTGCCCGTGAGGCCTACAAGGTGATGATCGGCACTATCGTGCCGCGTCCGATCGCCTGGGTGACCACGATTTCTCCAGAGGGCATCGTCAATGCTGCGCCCTATTCGTTCTTCAACTGCCTGTCCGCCGATCCGCCGATCCTGGCCCTCGGGGTCGAGAACAAGCCCGACCGCAGCTTCAAGGACACCGCCCACAACATCCGCCTGACCGAGTGTTTTACCGTCAACATCGTCGATCGCGCCAATGTCGCGGCGATGGCCAAGACCGCAGCCGGGTTCGGCCCGGAGGTCGACGAGCTGGAAGTGGCCGGGTTGACCGCCGCGCCCGGCGACCGGGTTGCCTGCCCGCGAATCGCTGAGGCGCCGGTGGCGTTCGAATGCGTCCGCCATCTCGGCATCGCGCTCAGCTCGGCGCGCGAGATCATCCTCGGTCGGATCGTGCGGGCGCATATCCGAGAGGACATCATCGATCCGACCAGCTTCTACTCTGACCACGAAAGGCTCGATGCGTTGGGACGGATGGGCGGCAACGGGTATGCTGGCACGCTGGACTACTTCGACTGGCCAACACCATCGGCCGAGGACCTGCTAAACCCCGACAAGACACACGTTGCGGTCAACCAAGGATAGACCTTGACTGCGGTATGTGACAGAGGGCCACCGAAACACCTTCATTTGTAGGTCAGTAAACCATTCGCGCCCCATGCGGTGAAACGCGAGCAGGCGCTGCACTGCTCGCCCCACGGCAATCAGCATGCTGCGCTCTGCATGAATGTCCAGACAGGTGACGCTTCATCCAGCGCATATTGATGTTTCGAAGGTCCGGACTGGGCCGGAAGCGACGTTCATCTGAATTATGCCCGCCGCTTCTCCCACACGAGAGGAAATGGCTTGAGCACCCGCGCCAACCTGACCTCCGGCCCCTGCTTCCCATCCAGGATGACCTCGACAGTCTCCGGCGCAAGTAACCGTCAGCCGCAGAACCCGGATCATGTAGGACGGGGCGATCCCCTCGCGTTCGGCCACTTCTGCGATTGTGGTGAACTCACCAGACTCCAGCATGCGTTTCCACCGAAACGCGCGCGCCTTGAGCAGTGTGTTGTCGGTCCTGTGCGACGGGGCAGCGTCGTCCGGCAGCTGGATCTGCTTCCGTCCGCCGCGCATCACGACTCGGAACGGGACGTTCAACGTCACCGTCTCGGGGATCGGCGCCCCGCGGGTCATGCTGCGGCCTCGATATCGACGGCCAGCTTTTCGCGCGCGAGGCCACCGAGACCGTCCACACGCAGCCGGACGTTTAGACCCTCGGTTCCTATGTCCACGCGCTCGACCAGCAGCGGCACGATGCGTGCCTGCTCGGCAGAAAAAGTTCGTCCCAAATCGGATCAAGACAGGTCAGTGCGTCACGGGCGTCAGCCTCGGTGATTTCGCCATCCTGTGAGCGGGCCGCCTTCCATGTGCCTGCCACGATCTCGGGCTGGCGGAACACGGCGCGGAGTTGGTCTATGACGGCGGCCTCGATCTCTCCCGCCGGAACACGGCCGACCGGGCATGATCCTGCACCATGTTTGAGCACCGTCAGGCTGACATAGTATCGGTAGAGTTTCCCGCCTTTACGGGTGTAAACGGCGCAGCGCAGTTCCCGGATAATCGGTTTGGTCATGTCCGCCCCCGGTGGTTCTTGAGCCCGAAGAACACCCAGCCGTTCCAGCGTGTGCCGGTGATCGCGCGGGCAATGGCCGAAAGCGATTTGTAAGGGCGGCCCTGCCAATCAAAACCGTCAGAAGTGACGGTGACGAGATGTTCGGCGCCCTGCCATTCACGGATCAGCCGAGTGCCCACGATGGGTTTCAGGTCAGCGCGGATGCGACTCTTCTTGCGGTCACCGCCGTCCAGTTGTTCGCCGAGGGCTTCGAGCCGTTTCACCGTTTCCGGCTTCAGACCGCCATAAGCCAGTTCTTGGATGCGGTAGGCCAACCGGCTTTCCAGATAGCGGCGTTTGAACGGTGGCGGCTCGCTGTCGAACAACTCCGGCCATTGCTGCTTCAGGTCGGGCGTCGGGATGGTCTTGAGCGCGGCGAGGCGCGCGGGGATTGTGTCGGGGGTCATGTTTTCTCCTTGTGCGAAGTTGCATGAGCCCTCTGGTCGGGCAGATAGTGTAGAGGAATCTCTATTTTACGTCAGATACTTGGTCTCTCCCTCGCATTCGCAGGCGAACCAGCCCGATGGCCAGCAGGCGGCAGAGTTCGGCGCGACGCTCTTGAGGCGTCAAGTGGACCGGTTTGATCGGATTGGGACCGCAGGATTGGGGTCGTTTCATATGGCGGCCTCGTCAACAGCGGTGCCGTAGCGCGGAGACAACCCGACCCAGCCGCGTGCTCTGTTGACCGTGGCTTGCCGAAATCCGCGCTGCCGCAAAGTGTCACCCAGGGATTTGGAGGATCCGGGCGGGCACCCTATTTCTTCGGCCCAGGACTTCCCGCTGGAGAACAGCAATTTGGATGAGGCGCGCTGTCTCAGGCCCTCGAAACATTTTTCTGCGATCCACTGCCCGACCAAGTCTTAATCTTCGAAGTACTTCGCAGCGGCCTCGAGCACGCAATCGGGCGGTGCGAGGCCGATGCACTGCCAGTCCGCGCAGCCCTCCATCAATCAACGCAGGATGCCATCTCGCTCGCCCTGAGTTTTTCTACGAGTTACGGATTACGACGCGCTGCGGGAATGGTGACTGTGAACGGAACCAGATGAAGGCGCCGCCGCATCGCTTCGCCGCATCCCATAAGGTGGGGGGCGATGATTGCCGACAATGACCAATTTGAACTGCTGTGTGAACTCGAAGTGGTCCTGACGCATGAAATTGGCGCGGATTTTTTCGCCTCCGGTAATGGTCTTGATGCGACCCTCGTCCCAGCTGCGACCTTGTTCCGTTTCGAGCACCAAGACGAGGCGGGCGGCCCGGAGCTCGGCAAGTTCCGTGAGATGTCGCGTGCCGGGGGCTGACATGAAGTCGTCAAGCGTTGCTGTAGCGGCATAGTCGCCGAGAACGTGGGCAATTGTGCTGAGAAACACCGATTTTCCGTTTGCACCGTCGCCATGCAGGAACGCGAAACTCTGTTCGCGCGTCGAGCCGGTCAGGCTATAGCCCGCAAGGCGCCGGAGGTAGGCCTGCAGGTCCGAATTGCCACCGGTGATTTCTCCAATGAAGGCACACCACAAAGGGCAATCACCCCCAGGTTAGGCTGTGGTCATCTGGGTCAGCAAGAGCGCCGGGTCGTGTCGCAGGATCTCGCCCGTTTCGAGATCGAGGATGCCAGCAGGTGTGTTCAGGAACATCGGATGCGCGTCCCAGTCGGAGGTCCGTGCAGCCATGCGGGGGTCGCTGGCCGCTGGCCGCTGGCCGCTATGCGGAGACTGGTAATGATCGTCGGGCCACTGGCGACACGGCGAGCTTCGGCAGGGCGAACACATTGTGCAGCGGAGCGGCGGCAAATCATGCGCGCCAGCTCGCGCGCGGAGCCGGTCTCATCGCGCGACCAGACCTGACTCGCCCACTGAAATCAGGGCCCGAACCCGTTCGAGATCACCGCCGGAGGCAATCTCCGTCAAGCGCCAGTAGAGATGGCGCTTGGACTGCCCGGCTTCGGTGATCCCGCCGGAGGCAACCTGCAGCGTGGAGGTAAGTGCCCAGGTGGCGGACGGCACGGTCTCACTTGCCGGCGATATCGCCCTTGTCGAAATCGATAATGACCACGCAGGTCTGGAGAATGTTTTCGGCGCGGGCAGATGTACCTGATCCGGCCGTGCAGGGCACGACATTGACACCGCAGGTGTTCTGCGCCGCCTTGTCCTGAGGTCATTGTCCGGACAGGGCCATGATGGCGGGCCTTAAACCCAAGCCCAGGCCGAGCACGCTGGCACAGACCCCGCTCTCGGCCCTGCCCCCTGCCCTGCCCATCTCGATCATGTGGCGCAAAAGGAGTGGCGGCGGCTGGCCACGCCGATTTTTGAGGCCGGCATCCTGACCTCGGCGGATCGTGCTGCGCTGGCGGCCCATTGCTAGGCCTATGCCCGCAGGGTCGAAGCGGAGGAAAGCGCGGGGCGTGAAGCTAGGCAATGCGAATAATAAGCGGTCCGCCAAGAAAGCACTCCATGGGAGCGCGATGAATTCACGGTTTTGGATCAACCGATCTCTCTGGTGACATGCTCATTTCTTTAAGGAGCTTGATCGCATCAGACATTGCATCGGCCATCAACAGCCCGCCCTTGTCCCTGAGTCGACTCGTCTTCAGGCGCTCTGAAGCACTTGTGAATCCTGAGGGGGCATTAGCTTGTGACACTATTTCATAGGCCTCGGTGAGGCGGCGGAGCACGTTTGCACCAGGGTCACCAAGGGCTTCCACCAGCTTGATGAGGTCTGGGAGAGAATGATCAAAGGCAGTACCCATATTTCCCTTCAGGAGATGCAATTGGAACCGTCTACCTGCACGGTGCCCTTGGCCACCGATAGGACCAACTGCGTCAACGCATAGCGACAAGTGACTTCGCCAGGAAAGCGAATTATAATTGCGGTTAATCGCAAAAAAACTCATGGATAGACCTGTTGGATATCGCTCTGATCCGGACCTTTCTCGAAGTTGCCTCGACAGGTTCATTCGTAAATGCCAGCGAACGCCTGTTCGTGACCCAATCCGCGGTAAGCCTTCGGGTAGCGCGGCTGGAAGCGGAGCTTGGCAAGCCGTTGTTCACCCGATCGAAGGCCGGGGCGGAACTGACACCGGCAGGCCGCGAATTCGAGCGCTACGCCCTGTCGCTGATCAGGATTTGGGAAGAGGCCCGGCAGCAGGTCGGCATACCGGAGGGCTATACCAAGTCGCTGAGTATCGGCGCGCAATATTCCCTTTGGCCCAGCCTCGGTTTCAAGTGGATCGACCTCATCCAGTCGCGGATGCCAAGCCTGAACGTGCGCGCCGAACTGGGGATGCCCGACCGCCTGACCAGGTTCATGGTAGAAGGGACCATCCAGATCGCGCTGATGTATTCCCCGCAATTGCGACCCGGATTGATCGCATCCCGGGCGCTGGACGAAGAGCTTGTGTTGGCCGCCTCGGTGCCCACAAGTTTCGATGACATCGCGGAACACTACGTCTTTGTAGACTGGGGACCGGAATTCGTGCACGCCCATGCGCTTGACCTGCCGGAACTCACCAACCCGGGTCTGACGCTGTCTCTGGGGGCAATGTCGGTGCATTATCTGCTGTCCCGCCCGGCCGCGGCCTATCTGCCCGCGCGCTACATCAAGCAATACCTCGATGCCGGCCAGTTGTTCCTTGTGCCGGACGCCCCGGTCTTCCCCTACCCGGTCTGGACCATCTGGCGAGAGGACCTGGACGAAGACATCCGCCAGACCGCCGAAGCCGCACTTGTGTCAATTCAGTCACAGATTCACAAGGATCAGAGCGCCGTGATTTCCGATCTGGTCGAGATCAGCGCGGGTGACACCGTGGAAGTGTTTGGAATAGAGTGATTTCATTTTCACATGACTATTCATCACCTCAAGCATGATTATAATGAATTTAACTCTTTGGTCGCGGTCCCCTAAATCGACTCCAGCAGAACCTGCTCCCACTTCCGGGAAGGTTCACCACCAAGTTGGGGAAGGATTAAACCAATGAAAACCCAAGCCAAATTCGGCGCGACCTTGATCGCGCTGATTGCTGCCCTGTCTGCCTCTTCCGTGTCCGCCCAGGACCTGACCGGCCGCGGCTCTGTCGCGAAGGATCTGAACGAAGACCTGATGGATGCCATCGAGGACGATGCTGAGCGCGACCTTGACCGCTTTGGCAACGAAGGCCGCCCGCAAGGCTTCACCGGCTCTTTCGCGCTGCGCGGCATTGCCTCCAGCGGCAACACCGACAGCCTTGACGTCGGCGTCGGCACCGACATGAGCTACGTCTGGGGCCTGAACGGCATCCAGCTGCAGCTGAACTATGCCTACGGCGAAGATGACGACGTCAAGACCGAGGAAAGCCTGTTCTACGACCTGGAATACACCCGCGACTTCAACCCGGCCTTCTTCGGCTTCGCCAAGGTTCAGGGCACTGTCGACGAATTCTCGGACTATGAAACCGACACCTTTGCCTCGCTCGGCTTCGGTTACCGGATCTTCAACGATGAAAAGCGCCAGTGGTCCGTTCAGGCCGGCCCGGGCTACCGTTTCTCGGAGCTCTCCGACATCACCCGGGGCGACATCAGCGAAGAAGCGTTGGGCTTCAGCTCTGACTACGCGCACAAGCTGACGGACACCCTGTTTCTGACCAACGACACGGACGTGATCTGGTCGAAATCGGACACAGTGGTCTACAACGACCTCGCCCTGAACGTCTCGGTGACCAACAACATGGCGCTTCGGACCAGCGTGCTGACCGAGCACCACTCCAAAGTGTCCCGGGGCGTGAACCACTTCGACAATACCTACGGCGTGTCACTGGTCTACACGTTCAACTGATCCCTTTTCGACCTCATGTGACCTTGGGGGCAGAGCAATCTGCCCCCTTTTTTCTTGTGCCAGACGAAGGAGGAAATTCATGTCAATTCAGAATGAAAGCCTGGAACCTAACTGTGGCTATCTGGAAGTCTTTTCGACGCAGCAATCCGGAAAGGTTTTTGGCCACGGGCTAATTGGCGCAAAACCGGGACCACAACTGCTTGTCACCGCGTGTGACATGGCGGGAACGAAGGCCTTCGAGCGGCTGTTGAAGATGCCAACTATGCCTTCGTCGCGTTTATCCGGCTCGACCTCCTCGAGAACCCCACGGAGGATCTCGATCAATTCGGACATATCGGAGTGATCAACCGCACACTGGTTTTGGCCGACAGGGTCACAAAGGACGTACCGCGGCATCACTACCACTTAGTTCTTCAGGCATGCACGCAGCTGGGCATGGTTGCCGGCCGCCGTGTCCCCAATCAAGCCGAACCGATAGGCGTAACGACTGGAAGAAAAAGGCGGCGCATGTGTTGTTTGATATTCATGAGGGGTTCCCCGGCGACTCGATACGGTCACATCAACGATCGATAGCGCCTGCACCAATTGATACCATTGGTGCAGGCGGTGCCTGGGCCATTCTGGCGTCGCGCGGCGTAGGTCTTATTTATTGACTGTTTTGGTGCATTCTCAATCGACCGAATTGGGCGCGTCCACCCGGATCACCGTCAGCATGTTGCGTTGACCTGCACGGGTATCCCAATGAAAAACGGCACCTTCCGCCAGACCCAAAAGCGCGACACCGATCGGCGTGACCAACGAAACGCGTTGCCGCGCGATGTCGGCGTCCTCGGGATAGGTGAGCGTCACGGTACGCTCGACGCCGGTGGTTTCGTCGCGATAGGTGACGGTGTTGCCGATTGCCACGACATTCGATGGCATCCTGGCCGGTTCGACAATTCGGGCGCGCCCGATTTCATCCAGCAGCCGGTCGGCCAGTTCGGGATTGCGCTCGATTGCGCCCTCGGCCAGCGCTTCGATATGCGCCAGATCATCGGCATTGATGACGATCTTCGGGGCACGCGGGCTGCGCTTGGGTGCCGTTTTGGTCATTTCGGTGATCACTTTCGATTTCCTTTGTGCAAAGGGATAAAAGGCGCGTGGCTTGCGTGCCGCCGCCTGTTGCTGATGTCTTGGTTGGTGGTTCGGGGTCAGGTCGGCGGCGAGACGGCGAGGACCCTCACCGACTTGATCGATCCGTTATCGAACAGCAGCGGGGCCCGTTGCCCGACCGTCATACCGATCAGCGTCGCACCAAGCAGCGAGGCCACCGGGATCACATTGATGCCGGACGCAGATCTGGCGCGATGGGCCAACAGGCCAGTCTGCTCCGGCCCGCGGTCCACCGAATAGGTCACGCATGAGCCTCCGATCACCTGATCGCTGGCGTAGAAGTTGCTGACCGGGTCGGTCATCATGATCTTGTCGCGCAGTACATAGGCCAGCAGGGTCCAAGCTGGGTGCTTGGATTTCTCGCATTCTTCCAGATGGCGCTGAAGCTGCAGATAATCGGCGGCGAGCAATGCCGTTCCGGTGCGCGGTTGCATGCCGGTGTGGTACTTGTTGCTGGTGTCAGACGAACGGCGGGCGTGGAGTCCGGTCATGATCTCTCCTCGGGCGATCTTGTCGCCACATGACAAATTTAGGATTGTGAGGAGACCCCGGGAGGTTCAGGAGGCGCGTAGGCGCCTACACCGCCCGGGGACGCGGGCGGTTCAGCAAAAGAAATCGGAAATGATCTGCGTGAACCAACATGCCCCTGAGATAGGTATCCGGCGCGCCTGCGTCAATCTAATGAGGGTGCATTGCAGGGGAGTGTGGGAAACAGGAGCATTGTAGCCACGCTTATTGGCCATAAAGTCGCAGCCTGCCCCACAGGCTTGAAAGCACGCCCCGCGCCGGGCATCTTCAAATGATGTCGATGTTCATGCTTCACACGAGGTTCCTGCTTTTCGCAGGAAATCTGCTGAACCGCCAGTAACCCCGGGCGGGGCTGGCTGAGTTGTCGGCCTGCGCTACGGGGCTTCATTCGATCTTCCCTTGATCACAATAAAAGACAAAGGCGTATGCGTCGCCCGGCCACTCTTTGCGGACTCCCGCAGGCTGTCCGGCTGATGGGGCGCGTTTGTCGTGGTTTCAGCAGTCTCGACATGGAGAACGACATGCATCCTTATCTGGTACATCGTAACTATCTCGCATCCACGCATCCCGGCGCACGTGCATCTTGCAGGCGCACAAAGGACGGTGGCGGCATTCGCAAATGGTTGCGGGCCGCCTATCGAAACTGGCAGCGCAACAAGTTGATCGCTGCTTTCCAGTCACTGGACGACACGATCCTGCGCGACATCGGGATCTCGCGCGGTGAGATTCACAGCATCGTCGATGGCTTCGACGATAATGAAATGAGCATGGCTCCTATCAACGCGACGGACGACGCCCGCAAGTGGTAGCGGCCTCGCACACGGTCCGATGACGAGACCCTCGCACATGATGTTTCCGTGTCGCCGGGTTCCGGCGGTACGGGGCGACTACGTTCAGTTCTCTTTTCTGCGAAAGGACTCGAGAGACAATGATTTGCAATGCCGACTTCGACGACTTGTTTCCCGCCTTGTTCCAGCCCGAACATGTCCCCGCCGTGCAGCCAACCGCCAAAGCACCGAGCGCCGCGTGCATTGCCCGGTGGGAAGACGATGGCGGACGGCATTTACCGACTGCACCGCAGGTTCGCGCGGCGCCCCCTCGCCGCCCCGCATTCGGCTCCGACATTGAGCGAATGGTCATGGCCGGGGCCATCGCGGCGACGGCACCTGCAGTTGCAACCTATGCGGCGGCCAGCGCCATGTTGTCGGCATACGACACGATGCACCCACGCCGGTCTGTCATGTACTGATCCCCGGCGCGCTATCCCCGTTTGATAGGAGGAGTACACACCATGAAACCCATTCGCATCATCGCGGCGATAGACCGGTTTCCGGAGGACGACGCTGTCCTGCTGCGCGGTAGCGAGGTCGCGACCCGTCACGGCGTGGCGCTGACCATCGTGCATGTCGTTGATTTGCCGGATCACTCGGCCTCAGCGGCGCTGATCACCACCTTCTACAGGCAGGCGGAATTTGCCGCCCGTGACAGGATTGAAGCGGCGCTGCTTCGGCACGGTATCGATCCGGCCAAGGTCAATATATGCGTCGAGACCGGAGTCCCGTCAGAGGATCTGATCGAGATCTGCAAGGTTCTTGATCCGATGCTTGTCGTCATGCGGGCGCATCACAAGCCCTGGATCGACAAGAGGCCGCTTGGCTCGACCACCGAGAAGATGATCGCGGCCAGCCATGCGCCAGTGTTGATTGTCAAACCGACGGTCGGCAAGCGCTACGACCGCGTGCTTCTGGCGATTGACGGCCCTGACACTGCACCAACGGCGCTGTCTCTTGTCACGGCTCTTTTGCCGAGTGCCAAGGCGCACATGGTGCAGGCCGTCGCCGTCGCACCGCAACTCGAACAAGCCATGCTGCGCGTTGGGCTGGCGCGGAGCGATCTGACAACGCATCACGACATGCTCGCGCAGGACGCCGCAGCGCGACTGGGATCGCTGGCCGCTGGACTGCGGCCGCGCGCGACCTGGCAGGTGCTGCGTGGCAATGCGGCGCAAGAACTTGCTCGCGCGACCCACGCGCCCGATGTCGACCTAATCGGGCTTGGCCCCTACCATTCCGGCCTGCTCTCGCGTGTTTTCATCGGTAGCGTCACGCGGCGGTTGTTGCGAGACGCGGGGTGCGACCTGCTGATCGGCATCCCTCCCCGCACCGGCGTGCCGGATGTCATTGCGCGGCGCGATCGGACGGTCGCGCAATCTGCCAACACTTAGCGACCGCTCGAAATATAGAAAACCAAGGTGACGACCACTTTGCGAACAGCCCGAAAGGACGCATCGCCGAGATCGAAATACTCAACGTCCTTTCAGTGGCCGAAGCCTTGGCCGAGGTTCAGACCGACACCTATCGGCTTGTTCTGAAATCGCGCACCTACCATTGGAACGTGACCGGTCCGTTGTCCTACTCGCTCCACGAAATGACCGAGGCGCTGTATACTGACATGTTCGCCGCTGGGGATGTGCTGGCAGAGAGTATCCGCGCCTTGGGCAAGCCCGCTCTGGTCAACCTCGGCGGTTTGATCGCGGGTCCGAGTGAACGGGATCCGGACGGCAGCCTGACAGCAGACGACATGGGTCGCGATTTGCGGGCGGGCCATGATACGCTCGCGCAACGGATGCGCGCGCTTGTCCTGACCGCCGAGGCCGCGGGTGATCCGGTCACCGCTGATCTCGCCACCGAACGCGCAGCGTTTCGCGAAAAGACGGCTTGCATGCTCCGCGCCACCGCGACCTGACGTCCCCTCTCAGGCGCGGGTCGCATGCGGCGCGTTTCCGGGACTGGGATGAAGTGATCTGTCAACAGATCAGCCCCGGCCCAGCGCCGGGGCCTTTTCAACGCTCTGCACCTGAACCAATAACTGCCAAGACCCTCCAATCTGCCCTGAGCCAGTTATCCACGGTGACGTGCTACCCAAAGAATCCCTCATTCATAACGAGAGTCTGCAGGTTCGGTTCAGATAATCGCGGGTTCTGGGTTGGGCAAGTGCGGCGGGCGCGGAGTCCTAAAATTGCTCAAACGACTGCCGTTCTTGCTTTGGCGTTTGGTTTCCGAGCGATGAGTGCGGCCTGACCGTATTGTCGTCATAGCGCCAGAGGGCCAGCTCGCGCCGCGCACCGTCCAGAGTGTCGAATATTTCCTCATTCAGGTGCTCATCGCGCAGGTTGCCGTTGAACGCCCCGATGAAGGCGTTCTGTTGCGGCTTGCCGGGGTCGATGTAATGCCATGGAATGGCGCTCTGGTCCGCCCATCTAAGGATGGCCCGACGGGTGAACTCCGTCCCGTTGTCGCTGACAAAGCAATCAGGCTTTCTGTAAATCCTCACGAACGCGCCCAACTCGCGTGGAACGCGGGCTCCCGAAAGACTTGCGCCTCTCCACCAGGTACAGGTTTTCGCGGCAGCAATCGTCGATTTCCGCCAGGATACGGAACTCGCGTAAAGCGCCGAAGCTGTCGGCGAGAAAGTCCAGAGACCAACGTGCATTGCGGCGCACCACCTGCCGCGTGGGCGTGCGCGTGCCTTGGGCCTGCTTGCGATCGCGTCGTCGTTTCACTAAAAGCCCCTCCCCCCAAATATAGCCGATAGAGTATCTCGTGGTTCTTGATCATACCCTTGCGTTCGAGCAGGATGCCGATCCGACGGAAGCAGAGCCGACGTCGCTTTCCGGCAATCTCCTGCATTTCCTTGCGGGTTTCTGGGCAGTTCAGCGGGCGTTCGCGCCGAACCGTCTTTGGGCGACATCCAGCGGCCTACAGGCCCGGCGCTGTGAGATGTTGTGATCCCGCATCGACCCGAGCGCTGCCTCTTGCCGCCTGGTCAATGTCGTCAGATCTTTCCTGGCAGGTCTTTCAGCACGACGTTGTCCAGCATGATATCGGCCAGCTTGGGTTCTCGTCCTCCAGTGCCTTCAACCTGGCCGCCTCGGACACCGCCCCTCTCGGGATCATCCTGCGCACAACCCTGCCATGCAGTGCATGCCGCCATACTTGGACTTGAACTTGAACTTGTAGAACGTGGCCGTGCTCTGGCCATGGCTGCGGGAACAACTCAACAGTCGGAATGCCCGCCTCTTGTTCTTGGATCTTCCCGATTATCTGGGCCTCGGTGAAACGACTATTCGCATTCGTCTGTTCCTTCGGAGTTGCCGCCGACTCTACATCATCGTGAGGGATTTTGCGGGGGGCAGAGCATAAGTCATCGCGCCCCTTGTGGCGACAATGATTCTCAGGACAGGTAAACTGCGCAGCGACAAAAACACTGGAGTAGTTGCGTCATCCAGACGAGAAGAGATCGTTAGTTCCTGCCTGTGGTCGCCCTACAAAATGGCCACAATAAACGGCGGTTCTGGGCCGTCCAAGCCGATGGCCTGTAACCCTGCGACCGTCATCCTGTGGAGTTCAAGCGTCGCGTGGTAGAGCCCCCTTATCAACCACGCAGGCCGAAAGCACGACTTCCTGAACGATGGCTATATAAGCCTCAATCGTCACGGCGCGGCGACGGTATTTAGCGCGTTTTACATACCAATCCTGCAATAACGGCTTGATTAACGCGGGCAATAGCGGTGAGGTATCCGCGCGAAATACACCTGCTTCGATGCCTGCATTCAGCGCATTGGCCAAATAGCCCTCGGTCAGTTCTTCGCTATCAATAGCCATGCGCCGCTCGGCTTGTGGAAAGTTCTTTGCCTCCATGAATGCGAAAGTGAACCAGGGCTGCATTTGTTCGGTCATCTGGACATGGGTCGCGATCAGCCAGTTGAGGTGGGACACCGGATTATCGCACACAACGTCAGGGGGTGAGGACAACACACGCTGAACAGCAGCGGTTACCTCAGACAGGATCATGTTTAATAATGTCGTTTTGCTGTCGAAATAGGCGTAAAGCCCACCCATCGACACGCCGGAAGCACGCGACAGGTCTCTAAGTGACATTGCATGGAACCCTTTGCGGTTCGACACGTCCAACGCGGCATCAACAATCACACTCAGCTTACGCAACGCAAATTCCGGTTTCTTGACACTGATCGTCTCTCGATGCCGGTCAAGCATGTAGCGGCACAATGCTTCGTTTGTCAGATCCTCGTAGTCCAGCACGCGCGCCGCCCTCCCTTGCCTTTCCTGCATTCTCTTACTGGCCCCTCCTACCTTTACCAACAGAAGGCTTGCACGAATGCGAATCCTATTCTAGCGTATAAAACGAACGCTCGCTCTATTTAAGTGAGTCTGTTACCAAGAAGGGGGAGGCATTTGACGAATCTATCCGCACATGACGCGCACCCAACGGTATGGCCTGGCCTTGATGGCAAGACTGCTCTTGTCACCGGTGCATCCTCTGGACTGGGCGCGCATTTTGCGCAGCTTCTGGGGGCTAACGGTGTTAGGGTTACTGTGGCCGCCCGTCGCGTGGAACGTGTCAAAGCTGTTTGCAACAAAATCAGTACCCAAGGTGGGTTGGCAGAGCCGTTGGCGCTTGACGTCGCCGACCCGGCCGCCGTCACCTCGGCGTTAGAGGGCACGCCTTTTGATATCGTTATCAATAACGCAGGCACCACACTTTCCGCCTCTGCCTTGGATCACTCCGGCGTCGATATCGATCGCATTATCGACACCAACCTAAAGGGTGCCTTTCATGTGGCGCGCACTACAGCTGACGCCATGGCCAAAGAAGGGAACGGCGGCACAATCGTGAATGTCGCTTCCATTCTCGGAAAACGAGTCGCTGGCAATGTCGCCGCCTATGCCGCTTCCAAAGCCGGGCTTATACAACTTTCCCGCGCGTTGGCATTGGAATGGGCGCGTCACAAAATACGCGTCAATGCACTTTGCCCCGGATACATAGAAACAGAACTCAACCGCGACTTCTTCGCCTCGGACGCTGGCAAGGCGCTGATCCGTCGTGTTCCACAAAGACGGCTGGGGCAACCCGCCGATCTGGACGGACCTCTTTTGCTTCTTGTTTCCGATCTGGGCCGTTTCATGACCGGAACAGAAATTGTGGCCGATGGTGGCCACCTCGTTTCATCGCTGTGAAGGAGAAACGTATGGATTTCACCATTTCCCCCGAGATCGAAGATTTTCGCGCCCGTATCGCGCGGTTCGTGGCGGATGAAATCCTTCCCGCGGAAGACCTGCGTGCCAATTGGGACGACCATGACAACATCACCTATAATGCGATGGAGCCGCTGCGCGCCAAAGCGCGGGATCTGGGCTTGTGGTGCTTGCAGCTCAAGCGGGAGACCGGCGGTCAGGGGCTGGGCAAGATTGGAATGGCCGTCTGCTACGAAGAGATGAATCGCTCGATCTTTGGCCCGGTGATCTTCAATTCAGCCGCGCCTGACGATGGCAACATGATGGTGCTCGAACAGGCGGGCACACCTGAACAAAAGGAACGCTGGCTCGCCCCGATTGTACGGGGCGATGTGCGCTCTTCTTTCGTGATGACTGAGCCACATCCGGGCGGCGGCTCCGATCCTGGCATGATGCAAACCACCGCCACCAAGAAAGGTGATAAGTACATCATTCGAGGGCACAAATGGTTCATCACAGGGGCCGCGGACGCCAGTCACTTCATTCTGCTTGCGCGCACATCAGACGATCCGCGTCGGGGTTTGACCGCATTTTTGCACCACAAAGACGAACCCGGTTGGCGCATTGACCGTCGCATTCCGATCATGGGACCCGAAGAACATGGTGGCCACTGTGAGCTAATCTATGACGACATGGAGCTACCTGCGGATCGCGTGATCATGGGCGAAGGAATGGGGCTCAAGGTAACCCAGATGCGACTTGGTCCTGCCAGGCTGACCCACTGTATGCGCTGGCTGGGGCTGGCCAAACGCTGCACCGAAATCGCAAAAGACTACGCCGAGAAGCGTGAGGGGTTTGGCATTCGTCTGGCTGATCGCGAAAGCATCCAGATCAAGATGGGCGATCTCGCAATGGGGATCGAGATCGGTCGGTTGCTGGTGATGAAGGCCGCATGGGCACTGGATCAAGGCAGTTTTGCCAAGAAAGAAGTGTCCATGGCCAAGATCCACTGTGCGAACCTACTACATAAGGCAGCGGACGTCGCGATCCAGATCAATGGGGCGCGCGGCTATTCCAAAGATACCGTGCTGGAGTGGATTTACCGCTATGCCCGTCAGGCCCGATTGGTCGATGGCGCGGATGAGGTCCATCAGATGGTGCTGAACCGCCACCTGACCGATGAAGGGCGAAACTTCTGGAAATGGGAACCCGCTAAAAACTGAACCGCGTCTTTGGGAGGAGGCACAATGTTCACCGATCTACATTTGGCGCCGCGCGCGGCCAACACGCGTCCGTTGACGCCGCTTGATCTGTTGTCTCGCACGCTTGAAGTGCATGGCAATAAGCCGGGCGTCGCATGGCGCGACCATCTCTGGACCTATGCGGAATTCGGTGACCTTGTTGCGCGGATGACAGGTTGGTTGCGCACGCAGGGTGTGGGCACCGGTGATGTGGTTTCCGTCATCCTGAGCAACCGACCAGAGCTGCTTGCCGCCCACTTTGCAGTGCCTGCCCTGGGTGCGATCTTGAATACAATCAATACAAGGCTCGATCCGCAGGACATTCTTTATATTCTCGATCATTCCGGCGCAAAACTACTGCTGACAGAACCTGCCACGCATGCTGCCCTGTCGGATTGCCCGGTGCCTATAGCAGTGCTCTGCGAAGCGCCTGACGATCTGTCGTCGCTGAACTTCTTCCACGGCCCCGTGCCTGGTTTGGATTTAACTGCCGCGATCACGGATGAAAACCAGCCGATATCGCTCAATTATACGTCAGGCACGACCGGACGGCCCAAGGGCGTGGTGTACACTCATAGAAGCGCCTATCTGAACGCACTTGGGAATGTGCTGGGGTTGGGGCTGACACAGGACAGTCGCTATCTCTGGACGCTGCCCATGTTTCACTGCAACGGCTGGTGCCATACATGGGCGGTGACTGCGGCGGCGGGTACGCATGTTTGCCTGGATCGCGTTGAACCGGCGCTGGTTGTCGACACCATCAAGGCGCGCAGCGTTACTCATATGTGTTGCGCTCCGGTGGTGCTATACATGCTGTTGGACCACACCAGCCGCCCTATGCCGCATCGCGTCAAGGTTGCCATGGGGGGGGCCGCGCCAACGCCCGCCCTTTTGGCAGGGTTGGAGAAAATGGGCCTCGATCTGGTCCATCTTTACGGTCTGACCGAAAGTTATGGCCCCGTAACCATCAACGACCCCGGTGATAATGCCGCAATCGATCTTGAGGATCGCGCCCGTTATCTCGCGCGGCAGGGCCTGCGACATGTGTCAGCGGCGCGCGCGCGCGTTGTTGACGATAAGGGCAATGAGGTCCCCGCAGATGGCAAGACCCAAGGCGAAATCGTGCTGGCGGGAAATACCGTCATGGCGGGGTATTACCGCAATCGCGAAGCCACTGAAGATGCCTTCCGGGACGGAGTTTTCCATTCAGGAGATCTTGCTGTGATGCACCCGGATGGCCAGATCGAAATACGCGACCGCGCCAAGGATATCATCATTTCTGGTGGCGAAAACGTGTCGAGCCTTGAGGTGGAAGCCACGCTTCATCGTCATCCCGATGTCCTGTTTGCGGCTGTTGTGGCGGTCCCCGATCCGAAATGGGGCGAAGTGCCCTGCGCCTTTGTCGAACTCAAGGAAAACGGCACACTTGATACCGCCACGGCGGACGCATTCTGCCGCCAACATCTTGCGGGCTTCAAACGCCCGAAACACTTTGTTTTCGGGGCCCTGCCCCGCACCGCCACAGGCAAAATCCAGAAGTTTAAATTGCGCGAACGCGCCCGCAGTCGGATAGCATCATGAACGATCTTGATCTTCAGGCGCTTGCGAACTGGCTTGCCGACAAATGGCCCGACGGTTGCGATCTACAGACCCAACGGATCAGCGGTGGGCAATCCAACCCGACATGGTTTATCACTTGGGGCGCAAACCGATTGGTTCTGCGTAAGAAACCCGCCGGTCCCATTCTGCCGGGCGCCCATGCGATAGAACGGGAATTCCGCGTCCAAAACGCGTTGTCCGGAACGGGGGTTCCTGTGCCGCGCATGCTGTACTTTGAAGCGGATGCCAGCATCCTCGGCACGCCTTTCTATGTGATGGAGCGATTGGAGGGACGGGTTTTCGCAGACACCACACTTCCCGATGTGGATGCCGGCGATCGTCGAGAAATTTACCTCGACATGGCGCGCACATTGGCAAGATTGCATGCGGTGCGCCCCGATCAGATCGGTCTTGGTGATTATGGCAAACCCGGCAATTACTTTTCCCGCCAGATCGCGAAGTGGAGCCGCCAATACGTTGAATCGGACGGCCCCCGCATTGCGGATATCGACTGGCTGATGGACTGGCTTCCCGCCAATATTCCAGTCGATGATGGCGCCATAGCCATCGCGCATGGGGATTTTCGGTTGGGCAACCTGATGTACCACCCGACAGAGCCGCGAGTCATCTCCGTTCTGGATTGGGAACTGTCGACGCTAGGTCATCCTCTCGCTGATCTTGGCTATTGCGTGATGCCGTGGAATTCTTCGCCGGCTGAATATGGCGGCATCCTCGGGACGGATTGGATGGCAGCGGGCATTCCGTCACAGACCGAATTCGTAGCCGAATATTACACCACCGCCCAACGGACTGCGCCTCTTCTACCGTTCCATAAAGCCTTCGCAATGTTTCGATTTGCCGTCATTTTTATCGGTATTGCGGATCGAGCCCGTGCCGGTAATGCTGCCTCGGCCGAAGCCGCCGATCTTGGCGCGCTTGCCCCCCGCTTTGCCGCACGCGCCCGCGAGGTTCTCGCGTCGACACCCTCAAATATCGGGAATACGGTATGATCCTTTTCAGACTTATCGACCAGATTAATATCGTGATTGGAAAAACAGTCAGTTACCTGATTTGGGCCGGCATCGTTGTACTATGTTTCGAGGTGGTCGCACGCTATGGCTTTGGTCAACCTACACTTTGGGCGCACGGCTATACCCAAAGAATTTTCGGGGCCTATTTCGTTTTAGTCGGCGCGTACACATTGATCAAACGGGATCATGTGCGGGTAGATATCTTTATCAACACTCGATCACCACGCGTTAATGCGGGTCTTGATCTGTTCAACTATGCATTTCTCATTCTGTGGGGCTATGTCTTGACCCGCGAAGGCTGGCTGTTCTTCGAGGACGCGTGGTCTTTCAATGAACGTGATGACAGTGCACTTGGGCATCCAATGTGGCCTATCAAACTTTCTCTATTCGTTGGCGCAAGCCTCATCACCTTGCAAGGGATCGTTGAAGCGATCCGGTCTCTTGTATTGATTTTCAACCCCAATGCAGACGTTAAACGGAGCGAGCCAGCATGAGCCCGGAACTACTCACGATTGGCATGTTCGGCTTAGTGCTGTTTGCCATCATCGCAGGCGTATCCTTGTCATTTGCGATGGGCGGTACGGCAGTGATTTTTGGGCTGCTCATGTTCGGCACCAACGGAATGTATTCAATTGTCACGACCATGTTTGGCAACATGTGGTCGATTCTGTTGTCGGCAATCCCCCTATTTGTTTTTATCGGTGTGGCATTGGCAAAATCCCGCATCGCGAATGACCTATACCATGCGTTTTATCTATGGTCGGGGCGCACGCCGGGGGGCCTTTTGCTCGGGACTTCGGGTTTCGCCGCAACCTTATCTGCCATGACGGGCAGTTGCGCGGCGTCAACTGTAACAACCGGTCTGGTAGGAATGCCCGCGATGGATAAACGCGGTTATGATCGGACCTTCGTTTTGGGGACGATTGGCGCATCCGGAACACTGGGGATTATGATTCCGCCCTCCATCACGCTCATTCTGATCGGGATGCAAACGGGACAATCTGTGGGGCGCTTGTTTATGGGCGGGCTGATCGCGGGTCTGCTGTTACTCGCGATTTTCATGCTCTACGTCGGTATTCGCTCAAGAATGCATCCCGAGCTGGCTCCCGGCGCAGAAGTTCGTGCGCCTTTGGCCGAAAGAGTGAAAGCGTTCCGCTCTGTCATCCTGCCGCTGATCATCATCCTTTCCGTACTTGTCTCGATTTTTGCAGGCATTGCCACGCCAACAGAGGCCGCCGCCGTGGGGGCCGCTGCTGTCGTCTTTTCCGTCGCGGTGCGCGGGGAACTTTCGTTCAGCTATATCCGCGAAGTCAGTTTCGCCACCGCAACCATGACGGGCATGGTGATCTGGATTGTCTTTGGCGCATCCGCCTTCATTGCCATTTATGGCGGCGGCGGAGGCACTGCCTTCATGACCGGAATGCTTGGAAATATGAACGTGCATCCGCTGGTGATGATCTTGATCATGCAGGCGATCACCCTTGTATTGGGCATGTTCCTTGATCCGATCGGGATCATTCTCTTGGTGCTGCCGATCTTTTTCCCGATTGTGGTGCAGCTTGGATTTGATCCGATCTGGTTCTGCATCCTGTTCCAGCTGAACCTGTGCATCGGCTATATTTCCCCCCCCTTCGGCTACAACCTTTTCTACCTGAAAAGCCTCAGCCCAACGACTCCGATCACTGCAATATATCGCGCCGTCGCACCGTTTCTGTTTCTGATGTTGCTCACCGGTGCGGTGATATTCCTGTTCCCACAAACCATAACCAGCTTCACCGACATTTAAGAACGGTGAAGCACCTGCCAAGACCAAACCCAGAGGAGGAGAATGGACCATGACGAAACCGATTGAAAAATCATTATCCCGGCGTAAGTTTTTTGCCGCATCCGCAGGGGCTGCGGCCGCGACGGCGCTCGCAGCACCACCCGCCATCGCGCAGGGTAATTTGACCTGGCGTATGCAAACCCATTGGCCGACCGGCAACTGGTATTACGAAGACGTTTTCGTCAAATTCTGCAACCGCATAACCGAAGCCACAGGCGGTGAACTCACCATCACGCCGGTTCAGAATAACGGTATCGTGCCTACGGGCGAAGTTTTGAACGCTGTGCGCCGCGGCTTACTTGAAAGCGCGTTTATCTACCCCGCCTACTGGATCGGACGCATGCCTGTTGCCGGTCACCTCAATGGCCATATCGGCGCATGGGATCGCCACGAGGAAATGCATGCTTTCTTCTATGAAATGGGTGCCCTTGATGTGATCCGCGAAGCTTATGCGGAACAAGGCGTGTATCAAGCAGGACCGGTCTCTTATGCAGGTCTTACGCTTTATTCCAACAAGCCACTGCGGACCACCGCTGACTTTGATGGGTGGCGTGTCCGTTCGACGGGGGCTGCCGCACTGGTCTTTGCCAAAATGGGGGCCTCTCCCGTTTCGATCCCGGGTGGTGAGCTTTATCAAGCGCTGCAAACCGGTGTTGTCGAGGGCGCGCACTGGGGGTCGACGTCCACCGGTTGGGGTATGAACTTCCAGGAAGTGAACAAGTACATTGTTGAGCCTGACCTTTTGGGCCACCTGAATGGTGAAGTCATGGTTGGCCTGGACGCGTGGAACAGCATCGGTGATGATCTGAAAGCGACGTTCAACGAAATCGTCCGCGCTACATCGGCGGATGCAGCGGCGCATTTCTTGCATCAGGATCTGCTACGCAAGCAGGATTTCGTTGAGATGGGCGGCGAGCTGACTCAATTGGATCAGCAAGCTCAGGACAACTTGCGTCGTTATTCACTCGAAGTTGTGGATGACTTTTCGGAACAAGATCCCAAGTATTGTGGTCGTGTTGGCGAAATGCTGCACGAGTTTCTGAAAATCACCGGACGTGCCTGAATCAAGGCCATTTGAAACCAACAGCGCCGCTGACATGCGGCGCTGTTACAACTAAGAATTTTGTGGAAAGTGACCCTGATGCAGATCCCCTCCGATATGACCGCCGTTGAAATTTCATCCTACGGCGGACCAGAGGTGCTAAAGCCCGTGACCGTCCCTATACCACAAGCCGGACCGGGGCAAATCTTGATCCGCATCGCTTATACCGGAGTGAACCGCCCCGACGCGCTGCAACGTGCCGGCAACTATGCACCACCTCCTGATGCATCACCTCTGCCGGGGCTGGAGGCCGCGGGCCATGTGGCGGCAGTTGGCGAAGGCGTCACCCGCTGGGCCGTTGGTGATGCAATCACGGCTTTGCTGCCCGGCGGCGGGTATGCCGAATACGCGGTCACTGCCGCTGATCATGCTCTTCCTGTACCGGACGGCATGTCGATGGACCGGGCCGCAGCGCTTTGCGAGACGTTCTTCACCGTCTGGACCAATGTTTTCAAGCGCGGTGAGCTGGCGGCAGGCGAACGCTTTCTTGTGCATGGTGGATCATCCGGCATCGGCACCATCGCAATCCAACTGGCAAAGCTACGCGGCGCACGCGTTTTTGCAACGGCAGGATCGGACGAAAAATGTGCCGCTTGTGTTGAATTGGGGGCCGAAGCGGCTTTCAATTATCGCGAAACAGATTTTGTTGAAGCAATGAGGGCAGAGGGCGGTGCCGATCTGATCCTCGACATGGTGGGTGGACCATATATCCCGCGTAATTTGGACGCGCTTGCAATGGATGGGCGGCTTGTACAGATCGCCTTTTTGCAAGGTTCCAATGTCGAGATGGACATGATGCAGGTCATGACCCGTCGCCTGACAATCACCGGATCAACCCTGCGCCCGCAATCCCACACCGCCAAGGCCGCTATCGCCCGCGCCCTTGAAGCGGAAGTTTGGCCACATCTGGCACGCGGCACCATCGGGCCGGTTATGGACAGTGAATTCGCGCTGGTCGAAGCTGCAAAAGCACATGAGCGAATGGAGAGTTCTGCCCATATCGGCAAGATCGTTTTGAAGGTGGCCTGACGCTGGCGATAGAGTTTTAGCAAGGCTCTCGTGGCACTTCTCTAGGGCCAGGACTCACAACCAGAACATGACCACGGCAGCGAGGGCGCTGCCTGAAAACAGAGGGATTGGGAAATTCTGACCTTTGCCGGATTTGCGCAATAACGCCAAGTCCTGCTAGAAAATCTTGATGCCGTCGCACCCGGCCACGACGATGGCTTCGATCTTTTCGAAGAGGTTGACCTAAATCGTCACGGTCCCAATCTGGTCTGCGGTCGGGAATTCAGGTCAGGTTAAGGGGAGTCAGACATCGGATTCGAACTGGTGAGAAAAAGCCTGATGGCTGACAAGGTCCACGACCTGCGCGTAATCGCCATAGTCTGTGCGTGATTGAACAGGGGGGCGCCCGGTCTGGGCAAGCGTGGTAAGGGCGTCTCCTGCGCCGGAAATGGCACCAAAAAGCGCCGTCACCGCGTAGAGCGCGACACAGAAGCCCATGTCTTCCAGGTCGCTGAGCCCCAGTTGGGCGGCATCCGTGCCATCGACAAGACTGACCATCTTGGGGCCGTCCAGACCCTGCGAGATGCCTTCGACCTCTGCCCGGGTCTTGACCCCATCGACAAAGACAAGATCGATGCCCGTGTCGCGGTAGGCGCGCGCCCGGTCAAGCGCGCGGTCCAGCCCTTCGGGTTGCAGAGCGTCCGTCCGGCCAATCAGAACGGTGTTGGCTTGCATCTCGTCCCTTGCGGCAACCGCTGCACTCAGACGTTGGACCGCACTCGCCCGGTCAATCAGCCGAACCCCCGCCAGCTGCCCGCAACGTTTCGGACTCTCTTGATCCTCAAGGTGCAAGGCCGCGACTCCGGCCATCGCGTAGTCTTGGATGGTACGGCGGATATTCAGGGGCCCGCCATAGCCGGTATCGGCATCCGCGATGACCGGCAGATCGCAGGCGCGCACCATGGCTCGGGCTTGGTCGGCCATTTCCGACTGGGTCATCAAGCCAAGGTCTGGCGTGCCCAGCCGTGCAGCCGTCGCCCCTAGCCCGGTCATGTAGACTGCCTCGAACCCCGCTTGTTGCACCAGACGGGCGGTCAGCGCGTCGGCTCCGCCCGGACAGGCTAGGATCCCACCCCGAGCCAGCCTTGCGCGCAGACGCGCGGCACCGTTCAGCAATCCGGTCTGTCTCATTTCTGTACCTCTGTCGTAGAGCCGCCCAAATGTCCGTCGGCCAGCGCGCGACTGTAGACATCCTCGGTCCGGCGAATGTGGATCTTCAACGCAGCGTCAAAGGCATCAAGTTCGCCCGTGCCCAACAGATCTACCATTGCGACGTGTTCGGCCATAGATTCCGCACGACGTTCTGCATAGGGGGCAGTGATATTGGCGCGCAGCGCGGCGATGCGCCCGGCGACCAGAGAATTGGCGTCTTTCAGATAGGAATTGCCGCAATGGCTAAAGGCGGCGCCGTGGAACTGCGTGTCGAGGCGACCGTAGGCATTTGCATCGTCGGCCTCGAGTGCGGCTGTCATCGCATCGATGACCGTTTGCAATTCGGCCAGATAGGCGGTCCGGTCGCAGCGCAATGCGACCCGAACCGCCTGTGTCTCGAGGATTTCGCGATAGTCACAGATCGCCTTGATATCCTCGGGTGATGTTTCGAACACGAAAGTACCGCGCTTGGGGCGCACGATCACAAGCCCCTCGCGCGCGAGCAGCGCCATCGCATCGCGTACCGGCGTACGCGAGACGCCGAGCCGCTCGACCAACCGATCTTCGGAAATGTTCTCGCCCAGACGGAAAGCCCCCGACAGGATCGCGTCTCGGATCTGGGAGGCCGCAGTTTCGGCCAGCGACCGGGCCGGTTTGATCGGAACAAGCGTCATGCCGCACTCCTCCGGCGAAACAGCCACATCAGGACGGGCGTGACCCAAACCAGCAGGACCAGCACCGCGAGACCTGCCGCGATGGGGCGCTCGACAAAGCCCAAGGCCAGTCCGTCGGACTTGATCAGCGACGTGACGAAGTTCCGTTCGACAAGCAGCCCCATGACGATTCCCAAGATGGCCGGAGCGACCGGAAACCCGTTTTCTTCCATCAGGTAGGCAAAGAAACCCAGGACCAGCATGATCACAATGCCCGAAGCAGAGGAATCGATCGAGTAGGACCCGACAATGCAGAACCCCAGGATCAGCGGAGCCAGCGTCAGTTTCGGGACCCGAAGAACCTGCGACGCGAGCGCCACCGCCAGCAGGCCCAGCGGCACGATCAGCAGGTTGGCGATGAGGAACACCAGGAAGATCGCCATGATCTTGTCACCCGAAGTCAAAAAGACCATCGGTCCCGGATTGAGCCCCTTGACGTACAGAACGCCGATGACGATCGCAGTGATGCTGTCGCCGGGAATGCCGAACACCATCGCGGGCACATAAGCGCCCGACAACGCCGAGTTGTTGGCGGCGCAGGCCTCAGTCAGACCCTTTTCGGTGCCTTTGCCATAGTCTTCGGGCGTTTTCGAGAACCGCTTGGACACCGCATAGGAAATCCACGACCCGATGTCGGATCCCGCGCCGGGCAGAATGCCTATTACCGTGCCGATGGTCGAGCCGCGCAGCAGGCCTGTCTTGTTCCTCCACAGCAGCGAACCAACTCCGCGAAACATGTTCAGCGGATTGCCGACGGGCGTCACGGGCGGCACCGCATCGCGGTTCACGAAGGTGCGAATTAGCTCGGGGATGGCGAACATTCCGATCAACGCCGGAACAAACGCGACGCCACCCAGCAGGGAGTCGATGCCAAACGTAAATCGCGGATAACCCGAAGTCGTATCCATGCCAACACTGGCGATCAGCAAACCGAACAACAGCGACATCAGAGATTTCAGGATTGATCCAGTGCCCAGCATGACCGCCGCCGAAAGGCCGAGCAGGGCCAGCCAGAAGTATTCGAACGAGGTGAAGTTGAGCGAAACGAGCGCCAATTTCGGCGCCGCCACCATCAGCACCAGCGACCCGAATACCCCGCCGATGGCCGAGGCGGTGACGGAGATGCCCAGCGCGCGTCCGACGCGCCCGTCGCGGGTCATGGCGTTGAGGTCACCGATATAGGCGGCCGATGCGGCGGTGCCGGGAATGCGCACCAGCGCTGCGGGAATGTCAGAGGCAAAGATCGCCATCGCTGCGGTCGTAACGATGGCAGCAATGGCTGGCACCGGGTCCATGAAGAAAGTGATCGGAACCAACATCGCGGTGGCCATCGTCGCCGAAAGGCCGGGGATCGCGCCGACGAAAAGTCCAAAGGCGGAGCAGGCCAGCATGACCAACGCCATGTTCCAATTCAGAACCAGTGGAATTGCCTCTGAGAGGTGGGACAGCATCAGAAAAACCCCTTCAGAACGCCTGCGGGCAAGGGAACTTGGAGGAACCGGGTCAGCAACAGATGCACAGTGCAGACAAAGCCGATGGCGACCAGAACCCAAACGGGGTGACGTCTGCCCGAAGCCAGAAACAGCACCGCTAGCAGAAGGCTACCGCCAAGTGGAAAACCAACGGTTTCGAAGGTCACGGCAAGCAGCGCAGTGCCTACGATCATCAGGCCTGCGGTGGCGAACCGGTCAGGCCGCCGCCAGCCCGGGTGGAGCGTGACAAGCGCGCCGTTCCTGCCGATCAGGCCGACCACGACAAGCGCCGCACCGCCCAGGGTGCAGAGTGCGCCCAGAACCACAGGAAAGGTGCCCGGTCCGATGGGCTGTCCCGTTAGTCGCGGAAATCCCAATGCCGAATACACAATCCAAGCGCCGAACAGGACAAGCACGGCGCCGATGGCGCTGTCATGGAGCTTCATGTCGGTCCCACCATAAATAAAGTCAAACTGACAGGCGCCGGACATGGTCCGGCGCCGCAGTTCTGATCATTTCGAAAGGCCAACGGCCTTAAGCGTGTCGCTCAGCGCCGCATCCGAGGCTTTCATGAATGCCTCGAAATCCGCGCCAGTGGTCCATTGCATCGCATATCCGCGGTCCTGCATGAACTTGGTGTATTCCGGCGCCTCAAGCACCTTACCAATCGCGACGATCAATTGCTCCGCGGCGGCGGGGTCAAGGCCTGCGGGAGCGACGAGGCCGCGCCAGGAACCAAGGCTGAAATCATGGCCCGTCGCCTCGGTAAAGGTCGGCACGTCGGGCGCGATATCCAACCGGTCGTTGGAGAAGACGGCAAGCGGACGGATCAACCCGGCACCCATCAGCGCGGCAGCCTCGGGCAACGAAGCCGTTGCAACCTCGACACCGCCGGCCGCAAGGTCCTGAAGTCCGGGAGCGGCTCCTTCGGACGGAACCCAGGCAACACGGTCGGCGGGCATTCCAGCGGCCATCAGCATCCCGGCAAGCGCAAGATGGTTCACGCCGCCCTGCGCCGAACCCGACCCCTTGAACGCCCGGTCGGCCGACGCTTCGAGAGCTTCGAGCAGCGACGCGATGTCCTCATGGTCGCTATTGGAGTGAACGAAGATCGCTGCGGGGTCGGAGTTATAAAGACCAAGCGGGGTATAGCCAGTATAGTCCAGATCAGTCAGGCCAAGGTTGTGCATCGTGCCGATTTCAAGAGTCGCAACGCCGATGGTCTGGCCGTCGGGGTCTGCATCCGCAATGGCGCTGTGGCCGATCACGCCAGATCCCCCGGTGCGGTTTTCCACTGGCACAGGCACACCGATTTCGGCTTCCAGCAGCGATGCAATCATCCGCGCGGTGGCGTCAGTGCCGCCTCCGGCACCCCATGGCACGATCATGGTGACCGGCCCATCAGGCCAGCTTTGCGCCGAGGCAGGCAGGGCGGCTGTGGTCATCAGCGCGGCAAAACCCGCCAGAATATGACGTTTGGTCAGGGTCATTTGTGTTTCTCCTCCATTTTGGTGAAAACCCCGGATCCTTCTCCTTTGCGGGAACCGGGGCGCGATCGCTATGATCAGTCGAAAATCTTGGTCGGGTTCAACAGGCCCTGCGGATCAAGCGCCTGCTTGACCTGTCGCATCAACGCGATTTCGGATGGGCTCCGGCTGAGCGGCAGATACGGCTTTTTCAGCGTGCCGATTCCGTGTTCGGCAGACACCGTGCCGCCCATCTCACCCACTATGCGATAGACGATGCCGCTGGCCGCATCGAGCGGCTGCGGATCTGCATCTGGCTTCCAGGCGACGACATGCAAGTTGCCATCTCCGACATGGCCGTAGAAGACCGAATGGCAGCCAAGTTGGTCAAGCAATTCTGCCTTGGCTTGACGAGCGAACTCATCCATCCGGGCCACGGGAAGGCCGACATCAAAGCTTATGTGCGGGCCGATTACGGCTGGGTTGGCGAACTCCGCCGCCGCATCGCGCGTGGCCCAAAAAGCAGTGATGTCGCTCAGACTTTGGGCCACCGCACCGTCAAGCACGAGGCCTTCCTCCAACAGGTGTTCCAGCAGCGAGTCGAACCGGGTGCCGTCGATCTCAGGGTCGAGGCCCTGCATTTCGATCAGGATCGCATGACTGCCCTCCCCCATGGCGACGGGCGCGCGAATGCCAGCGCGGTCGGTTGCCTGATGCCAATAGTCGGCCCACATGACCTCGAATGCCGAAAGCAGCGGGCCGAGACGTTTGCGGGCGGCACCCAGAACCGAGAGTACGGTTTCGTAGTCGGGTACAATGCATAGGGCGGCGCTGGTGCACCCCGGCTGAGGGTAAAGGCGCAGGACAACACGCGTGATAACACCCAATGTACCTTCGGACCCAAGGAACAACTGCTTCAGGTCGTATCCGGCGTTATTCTTGATCATCCGGTTCAGCATCGGCAGCAAAGTGCCGTCGGCCAGCACCGCCTCGATTCCCAGAACAAGGTCGCGAGTCATGCCGTAGCGGATCACTCGGTTGCCACCCGCGTTGGTCGACAGGTTGCCGCCGATGGTACAAGAGCCTCGCGCCCCCAAGTCGAGCGGAAAGAACAGGCCAACCTCTGCCGCGGCCTTCTGCACGGTTTCCAGCGGCGTGCCTGCACGGACCGTCATCGTCATTCCGACCGGGTCCAGATCCTCGATCCCAGTGAGCCGTTCAAGCGAGAGCGCAACGCCGCCGTCCGTCGGGCGAGCGCCGCCGCAAAGCCCGGTCAGCCCACCTTGGGGGGTGACCGTGATCTTGTTGGCGTGACAGTGGCGCATGATCTGCACCACCTCCTCGGTCGTGGCAGGACGCAGCACCGCCAGTGGCGACGCCGGCGGCAGGAAACTCCAATCCGTGCGGTTGCGAGACGGGAGATCGGCCCCCTCCTTGCAGCCCAACGGACCCAGAAGATCACGCATTTCCGACAAGCAGTCCTGTGCCAGCACCATTATCCCCCCTCTTGTTATGCGTTACATATAACAGACCATCCTGCCGAGCAAGCGTCTTCAGAAGGACGCAAGGTTTTAAGTCGACCGCACCAATGAAGAAGGCCAACTCTCCCAACTGTGCATGGACAAATGAGCTACTCCCACCTCTTGGACAGGAACTGGCGTAAACCTACAGCGGTGCCGTCATACAGACATGCCTAACCACTGCCCGGGAGGGCATTGCGCAGTAGTTCCCGAGAAAGATGAAAGGGTTGGTCGGGATGGGACTGCGACAGACGACCAGGTTCGTCGAGAGCCTACTGCGCCTCAAGGTGCGGGACTTCGACCGACAGGTCGCGGAAGTCCAGATCCGCATCGCCGTCATGAACAGCTGCACCGCCCTCGGCATCCCTATCACAGGGGCTGTGGGATGAATCCGTTCGGGGAAAGAGAAACCTCGGGTATCACAGGCTTTGTGCAACAGAATCCTGAAGGGGCTCAGCTTCGCGGGCGGGTGACGCGGGGTTTACAGCTCACACCCGTAATTAAACGCCAAGACACACGCCGTCAGAACGGCCTATCAGAGACAAGACGCATCCCCAGATGTGCAGGCGGAGAGCCAACCGCACAGCCGCCGCGCGCCGGGTCGCGGACAAGGTAGGACATCGCGGCGACATGCTCTCCCCCCACGATAAAGGCGGGGCAGCGCGCGATGTCGATGCCCGCGTCGACCCCGGCATAACAGTCCTGCGTCCATTCCCAGACGCTGCCATCCAGGTCCGCGATCCCCTCAGGCGACGTGGAAAAACTGCCCTGCAGTTTCAGGCCGCGCGGCGCGAGCCCCTCTGTCAGATAGGCAGAGGCCCAGGTCAGCGCGGGATCGGAAAAAATCGGGTCAGGCTCGTCCGGCAGCACCGACTGTGCCATGAAGCTCCATTCCGACGCGGTTGGCAGACGAAGGCTGTGACCAGTGGTGGCGTTAATCCAATGCAGGTATTCGGTCGCATCGACATAACTCAGTCCGGTGGCCGGCGTGGCGACAGGGTCAAGCCCCGTTCGCGCCCGCAATTCAATCGAACAGCCGCCATCAGCATGACAGGCGTTCCATTCCGCCACGGTGACCTCGTGCCGTTGGACATACAACTTGTCCCCACCGGGCAGCACAACCGGGTTAGGCGCCATTTCGGGACCGGGGCGGGTCAAAGGATC